>OBZU01000036.1_pt1 | contig 130362 bp, 128 predicted proteins | sample 1495561 | NCBI WGS metagenome assembly OBZU01 (sample SAMEA2580250, study PRJEB22360) | human gut metagenome | biome: human gut; feature: human-associated habitat; material: faeces | place: Denmark | collected 2008/2010 | reverse complement strand
CCTTTTCACTCAATCAGGGGGCGGGGAGGGAGAGTGGTTGCCGCCATATTTGCTGTTTTGATCATCTTCGCGCTCGGCTTCATGGGCAATATGGTGCAGGCTAACTCCGTCGGCGGAGCCATGGAGGCGGCTTTCGGAATCCCCTCCGAATTTGTCGGCGGCGGGCTCGCGCTGATCTCTCTGCTGGTTTTTCTGGGCGGCGTCAAGCGCATTGTCGCCGTTGCGGAAAAGGTGGTTCCTTTTATGGCGATTTTCTTCACCCTGGCCTCTCTGGTTGTGATCTTTATCAACTTCCGCAACATCATCCCTGCATTTTACGATATTTTCGTCGGCGCGTTTTATCCTCAGGCGGTTTTGGGCGGTATTTTGGGTGTAAGCGTGCAGCAGGCCATCCGGTTTGGCATCGCGCGCGGACTGTTCACGCATGAGGCCGGTATGGGCTCCACCCCTCACGCGCACGCTCTGGCCCGGGTCAAAAATCCCTGCGAGCAGGGGCTTGTTGCCATGATGGGCGTATTTATCGACACGATCGTTCTGCTCCCGCTGACCGTTCTGGCCATTTTAACCTCGGGGGTATTGGGTTCCACCGATACAAAGGGGGAATTCGTTACCGGCATTGAACTGACACAGGCCGCTTTTTCCCAGGTGTTCGGCCATTTCGGGTATGTGATTATTGCGATCTGCGTCTTTTTCTTTGCTTTCGCAACCATTATGGGATGGTACTTTTTCGGCCTTGCCAACGTAAAATATCTTTTCGGAAAAAAGGCGGTTTCCTTATACGCCGTTCTGGTTTCTGCCTTTGTCGGCATCGGCTGTGCGCTGAAGGTTGACCTGGTATGGAGCCTCGCGGATCTGTTTAACGGACTGATGGTAATCCCCAATATTCTGGCTCTGATCCTTCTTGGAGGGGTCGTCGCCAAGCTGACAAAAAGCTGGGAGAGCGGCGAGGTATATTCCCCGGATTCGGACCAGGATTAAGGCTCTGAATTTCTGCGGAAGAAGCTCCGCGAACTGCTATAAAACCCCTTTGGGAAGCCAAAAAAGAGCCGGTTCAAAAGAACCGGCTCTTTTTATTCGTAATGGGAGGAGAATCCGAATACAAGCTGAGGGGAAACAAAGACGAAACAAAAACACCGTTGGATCGACAAGCCGCCACGAAATGCCGAAACAATCAAACGGCGCAGAATCCGATCTATAAGAATTTATCGATACGATCATTGACTTCCACCTTCGAAAAAACAATGGAGGTATTGGTTAGAGCATATGAGGATACGGCATTGATGAACTGTTCAATATCCTCTAAAGAAGGAACTGACAATTTGACGATAAAGCATGCGGCGCCCGCAATCCGGTAACACCATTCGCTGTGTTTATAGTCCTGAATAAAACTTTTAAATTTCTCGTATTGCCCATCCTTCATGGTAACTTGAACGATACAATCGATTCCAAAGCCAAGTTCCTTTTTGTTTAAACGGATCGTATACCCCCCAATAATATTATGATCCTCAAGCCTTCTCACCCTCTCGGTGACAGAAGGCGGTGAAAGATTGACCCGCTTCGATAACTCTCTTATGGAAATCCGGCTGTCGGCTTGCAGCTCTTGCAAAATCCGCACATCTATTTCATCTATTTTCATTTGGAATATCCTTTCAAAATATAAGTATCAACAGCAATATAAACCCCAAAATATGATATCATACGAAATACTATTTTAAATATACTCCTGCTATAATGGATTTGTCAACGGAACACATCATGTAAGGAGGAAAAATCATGGCAGGCATTTCTTTTTCGCAGAATGGACTTACCCCGTTTCAACAGCTATTGGGACATAACAAAGGTATTTTGGAGAAATGGGTCTCACTGGAAGATTGTATTTATTCCAGCGATACATTTTCCGCAGAGTTGAAAGAGCAGGTTCGGCGCACTCTGGCTTTTCATAACGGCTGTGAATACTGTATGGCTAAGGGAGCTCCTTCCAAAAACAGAACCGATTCAAGGGTACAATTGGCTGTCCATGCCGCAGATCTGTCCAGTAACCAAACCCATATCAGCGACGACGAAATCAACGCACTGAAAGAAGTATTCACAGACAGCGAGATCGCAGAGCTTTTGGCGCTGATTTGTTTTATCACGGCTTGTCAAAGATTTGGCGCCCTGCTGGGCTTAGAGGCAAGCTGCCAAATTTGAGTGATTGACGCACTGTCCGCCGGGAACTCCGACACGCAGTTCGTGGATGAAGGCCCTATTTTACTATAAATACTCCCGCTTTCATCCTGCATCAAAGTCGAGCAAAACGCACAGAAACTGCAGTCAACCCTTATTGGTTGACTGCAGTTTCTGTATGTCTTTCTCCCAAAAGACCCGCCGCTGCGGCACCTTTTTGGCGGGCGGCGCAGCGGCCATTCCTCTTTTTCAGGCAGGTCGGAAAAAAACCGGTATGTACCGAAGCTTTTTCATTCTGTTCCTTTTTGCTGTTTTGCAAGACGATGCAGAATATCCCACGCCAGCAGCAGATCCTGATCTGACAATTTCCCCAGCATCTCTTCTGTTTCCCTCAGAACCGGATTTTCCCGTGCCGGAGCTGGTTTTGCGTCGCTTTCTCCCTGTGTATACAGAAGAATATAGCGTCCCAATTGGCCGATTTCAATGGGAGTATGCGCTGTCCAGCCTAATAACTGCCTTGTTTCAATCGGTATTACAATCCGACCGTGCTTATCCAGTTTTCTTGCGATTCCTTTTTGCTCCATTTTAATCCTCCTTCATTATGCTCATTTCCATATCCCCTCATAATAATACAATTTTAATCGACTGTTGACGATATCCATATTTATAGTTACTATTTGAATAGTAACTATAAATATGGATATCGATGCCCGATTGGAAAGGATGGAGGCGATTCCTTTGACGGAGACCAGCAAGAAGTTTATAGTTCTTTCCCGAATCGCGGAAGCATTGAATCGCCGGAATATTACATGGGCAATTGGCGCATCTCTGCTGCTCTACCTGAAAGGCATTGCATCGGAATTCTCTGATATCGATATGATGATCGCAGAATCCGATGTGGAGGACGTAAAGGAAGTTCTTTTGTCTTTTGGTCAGCAGAAGCCCGCAAACCCCAATGTGCAATATAAAACAAAAGCCTTTCTGGAGTTTGAAATCGACGGCGTCGACATCGATGTGATGGCGGGACTTATTATTGTGAACGAGGGTGTAGAGTACTATTTTCCTCTTGAAAAAGATCAAATCCGGGATTCTGCTAAAATCAACGGCACTGTGATCCCTTTGCAATCCATTGAACAATGGCGAACGTATTATCAGCTGATGGGCCGAACCGGCAAAGTGGATTTGATTGACCGCCATATTCCACGTTAACGGAACTGCCGGACGGGGTCTGCCATGAACATATTGTAAAATCCGAACCGTTTGAGCATGTCTAAGCCGCTTACGAAACGGCCAAACTGATACTTAGATAAAGGAAACAACCATGATGAAAACACAAAAGCTTCTCATAGACCAAATTCCCGCCGTTGTTTGGGGCGAACCCGCCGACCGGGTTTTTCTTGCCGTGCACGGCAATCTCTCAAACAAGGAAGACACCGTCATCCGGCTGCTGGCCGAGGAGGCCGCGCTCCGCGGCATTCAGGTGATCAGCTTCGACCTGCCGGAGCACGGGGAACGCGTCGGCACACAGCCGCCCTGCAAGGTGCAGTTTTGCGTGCGCGATCTGCGGAAGGTGATGGACTACGCGAAAAGCCGCTGGCAGCAGATCAGCCTGTTCGCCTGCAGTATGGGAGCCTATTTCAGCCTGCTCGAATACCATGCGGAACCGCTCCGTCAGGCGCTGTTCCTTTCCCCCGTAGTGGATATGCGCCGCATCATTGAGAATATGATGACCTGGTTTGAGGTCACCGAAGAGCGGCTGCAGAAGCTCGGCGAAATTCAAACGCCCATCGGCCAGACTTTGTACTGGGATTACTACTGCTATGTCAGGGAACATCCCATCGAGCACTGGGACAGCGAAACCGCAATTCTGTACGGCGAAAACGACACCCTGTGCGAGCGGGACACCATCGATGCCTTCACCCGGCGCTTTCCCTGTAAGCTGGAGGTTGTAAACGGAGGAGAGCACTTTTTTCACACGCCGGAGCAGCTCGCCGCCTTTTCCACATGGCTCAGGCAGAACCTGCACTGACCGGCGTTTTACGGCAGGCAATTGCGGCAATCCACATTTCGGCAAAGACCTGAATGGAGGAATTCCCATGAACCATCCGTGCCCCTGCTGCGGCTGCCTGACTTTCCCCGTTGCGCAGGAAGAGGCCATCGCCTATATTTGTCCCGTCTGCTATTGGGAAAACGACGTGTTTCTTGGCGGCCCGGACGAGGCGAGCGACGAAAACCACGGGATCACCCTGAACAAAGCGCGCGCCAATTTTCAAAAATTCGGAGCGTGCTGCATAGAAATGCTGCCCTACGTGCGCCCGCCAAAACAGGAAGAGAAAAATCCATGAGCTTTCTTGCAAATGATTTCTTTCAAAAAAATGAATTTTTTGTGATTATTTCGGATTCCTGTTGAGAAATGACGGTTCAGCGGTTATAATAGGGATATTCGGACTAATTGGGTTTTTGCGCCTTTTTTCAGGAATTGACAGGAAAACTCTATCAATGATTTTTGATTCACATAAAACGGGCGGGAATGAAAGGGGAACATCCATGTTTGCAAAGGATATTGGAATCGATTTAGGGACAGCCAATACTTTGGTGTTCATGAAAGGAAAAGGAATCGTGATGCGCGAGCCGTCAGTTGTGGCGGTAGACATCCGCTCCGACACGGTTTTGGCAGTCGGTACGCAGGCCAAGGAAATGATCGGCCGCACCCCGGGTTCCATTGTGGCGGTTCGTCCGCTGAAAGACGGTGTGATTGCCGACTTCGACATCACCGCGACAATGCTCAAGCATTTCATCAAGAAAGCAACCAAATCAAATATGTTCAGCAAACCCCACATCGTGGTGTGCATCCCCTCCGGTGTTACCGAGGTAGAGCGCCGCGCCGTGGAGGATGCCGCGCGTCAGGCCGGCGCGAGCCAGGTGGATCTGATTGAAGAGCCCATGGCTGCGGCGATCGGCGCGGGCCTGCCCGTAGCGGAACCCACCGGCAGCATGGTGGTCGATCTGGGCGGCGGCACCACCGAGGTGGCCGTGATTTCGCTCGGCGACATCGTCACCTCCTGTTCCGTGCGCGTGGCGGGCGACAAATTCGACGAGGCGATCATCTCCTACGTTAAGAAAAAGTACAATCTTCTTATCGGTGAGCGCACCGCTGAGGAAATCAAGATTTCCATCGGCTCGGCGTTCCCCACCGAAGAAACCAAGGATGCTTCCGTTGTCATCAAGGGCCGCAACCTGCTCGACGGCCTGCCGAAGAACGTGACGATCCATGCCGACGAGGTGCGCGAGGCCCTGAGCGATCCGCTTGCGCTGATCGTGGATGCGGTAAAGAGCACGCTGGAGAAAACCCCGCCTGAGCTTTCTGCGGATATCATTGACCACGGCATCATGCTCACCGGCGGCGGCGCTTTGCTGCGCGGCCTGGACATGCTGATCTCGCAGGAGACGAACATGCCGGTACATGTGGCGGACAGCCCGCTTGACTGCGTGGTGGACGGAACCGGAAAGCGGCTGGAGGTAACCATGCCGTCGGAATACTACAAGGCGCGGAAGAGATAAGCCTTGCCTGCAATATAACTTTCGCGGAGGGTTCTTTGGTGGCTCTCCGCTTTTTTCCGCTGAAAACGGGGGATTGGTCCATGCGGCATCCCCGCCGTCTATGCCGATGGAGGTGACGTTTTGAGAGATGTCTTTCACAGCCGGGGCTTTAAGGCTCTGCTGGGCATTGTTTTTGTTGTTCTGGGCATTATGATCTATTCCGCCGGGGCCGAGGGCGGTTCTGTGTTTTCTTCTCTTCTGGGGCACGTATTCACCCCCATGCAGAAGGTTTCGACTGTCATTTCCAACAATGCGGCGGTCAGTGTGGGCCGCTCCGCCGGTGATCTGGAGAGCGAGAACCAGGAGCTGAAAAAAGAAGTGGACGCCCTGCGCGCCAAGCTGATCGACTACTACCAGGTCAAGCAGGAAAACGACCAATACCGCACCTTTTTAGAGCTGAAAAACGAGAACAAGGATTTCACGTTTGTTTCCGGCTCTGTGGTGGGGCGTGACCCGAACGACGTGTTCGGCAGCTTTACCGTGGATAAAGGCTCTTTGGCAGGCGTGACCGCGGGCAGCCCCGTGATCACCGAAAGCGGTGTGGTGGGCTGGGTGTCGAGCGTCAGCTCAACGTTCTGCCAGGTGACCACTCTTTTTTCTCCCGATACGAACATGGCTGCACTCGACCGTGTAAACCGCGAAAGCGGTGTGGTCAGCAGCAATATCAAGCTGTACGAGCAGGGCTACGCGAAGCTCGGCTACCTTTCCTCCGAAACCAAGGTGCAGAAGGACGACATCATCGTCACCAGCGGACTTGGCGGCATCTACCCGAAAAACCTGCCGGTGGGCAAGGTGGTTTCGGTCGGGCCGGAGGAGTACAGCGTTTCTTACATGGCGGTCATCAAACCGTTTGTTGACCCGAAAACCGTGCGCGACGTATTCATCATCACCAGCTTCCTCGGTAAGGGTGAAGCGCTCAGCTCGCTGCCCGAGCCCTCCGGCACTCCGTCCGGCGGCAATACGTCTTCGAGCAGCGGAACCACCTCCAGCGGCACGGCTTCCGGTTCGGGGGCTGCCAAATGACGGACAAGAAAAAGCTGCTGCGCTACTTTGCCTATACTATAGAAATCATTGTGATCTACCTGCTGAATGAAACGCCGGGGCTGATTCCGCCGGTTTTTGGCGCGCGCCCCGTTCTGCTGCTGCCTGTGGCCGTTTCCATCGCTGTGTTTGAGAGCGAAACCGCGGCCATGGGTTTTGGCCTTTTTTGCGGCGTTTTGCTCGATTTCGGTATGAGCGGCGGTGCGGCGCTGGGATTCCACACGCTGCTGCTCTCCGTTCTGTGCTTTTGCGCCGGACTGATGGCCGTACATCTGCTGCGGGCCAACCTGTTGACGGACCTGCTGCTCTCTACCGCGGTCGTCGGCCTGATTCTGCTGTTACAGTGGCTGTTCTATTATGTGTTTTCGGGGTATGAATACCCCGGCTTTGCGCTGGTCAGCCATTTTCTTCCCCGCTTTGTTTACACGCTGCTTCCGGTGCCTTTGATTTATGCCTTTAACCGGGCCTTCGCACTGAATATCCGGGAAAGCGCCGGCTGACAGGAGGTTTTCCATGAATCGCTTCAAGGGCTTGTCCCGTTATATTTTCTGTATCGTGGTCATCATGGCGGCGTTCGCCGTGTACGGCCTTCGCCTGATCGACTGGCAGATCATCAACGGCGCTTACTGGCTGAATGTTTCCACCCGCACCAACACCTCGTCGGTGAAAATGACGGCCGCCCGCGGCGAAATTCTGGACCGCAACGGCAACGCGCTGGCGGTAAACAAAACCGTATACGCCATTGTGTTCGATAAGTCCGCCATGACAAAGGACACGCAGAACAAAACGATTCTTCAGCTTGTTTCGCTGCTCCAGAAGCGCGGCGAAACGTGGGTGGACGAGCTGCCGATTCAGGTGACTGCCACCGGGGCGTACGAGTTTATTCCCGGCCGCGATTCTGACGTGGCAGCGCTGATCAAGCATCTGCGCCTGAATACCTACGCCACCGCCGAGCAATGCGTGCTCCAGATGAAAAAGAACTACGAATGCGATGGCTACTCTCCGAATCAGACGCGCGCGATTCTCTCTGTGCGCTACAATATGGATATTTCGGGATTTTCCGTTTCCACTCCGTACACCTTTGCAACAGGCGTGTCCTCCGACACCGTCGGAATCATCAGCGAAAACGCGCAGAATCTTCCCGGCGCCACCGTTGAGGTGACCACCGTGCGCGATTACCCCGACGGCACCGTCGCACCGCACGTGCTGGGAACGCTGGGCGCGATCTCGCAGGAGGAATATGCCGAAGAAAAAAAGCAGGGAAATACCTACAGCCTGGATAATCTGGGCGGCTATGCCTATAATGATTCTATCGGCAAAAGCGGCGTGGAATCCTATTTTGAAAAATACCTGCGCGGCACGAACGGCCTGAAGGTGATCGAAACCACGCGCACCGGGGCCGTTGCCTCCAGCACGGTAACGCAGGCTCCCGTGGCGGGCGATTCGATTTACCTTACCATCGACAAGAACCTTCAGAGGGTGGCGCAGGTTTCGCTTGCGAACAACGTAAAAGGCGCCCAGAACGAAGGGAAAAACGGCGGCAGCAAGGGCGGGGCGGACTGCGTCGCGGGCGGCGCCGTGGTACTGAATGTCAAGGATTTTTCCGTGCTGGCGGCGGCAACGTTCCCCAGCTATGATTTAAATCAGTACAACAGCAATCCTTCCTATGTATCGGGTCTGTTCCAGGATAAAACAAAGCCGATGTATGACCGCGCGCTGGTCGGCTCCTTCATGCCCGGCTCGTCGTTTAAGCCGGTAGTCGCCTCGGCGGCTTTACAGGAGGGCGTCATCAATTCTTCCTCCACCGTTACCTGCCACCGCGTGTATACCTTCTGGAATGACTACCAGCCCACCTGCATGGGCTATCACGGAACAATTAATGTCGTCACCGCGCTGCAGAAATCCTGCAATATCTTCTTTTACGATACCGGCCGCCGCCTCGGCATCGACACGCTTGACCTGTATGCCAAGCGCTTTGGCCTCGGGCAGAAAACCGGCATCGAGATCAACGAGGGCGCGGGCGTTCTCTCCAGCCCGCAGGTGCGCGTTGCGGCCGGCGGCGTGTGGAACGGCGGTGACGTGGTACAGGCCGCGATCGGCCAGGCCGACAACTCCTTTACGCCTCTGCAGCTGGCCACCTATGTCTCGACGCTCGTCAACGACGGCACCCGGCTGAAAACGCATCTCATCGGAAAAATCACCGATTACAACCGCGACAAGGTTATTATGCAGAACGACCCGAATTCCCCCACGGTCGTCGATCACGTGGGCGTCTCGAAGGAAAATCTTGAAACGGTAAAAAAGGGCATGCGCGCTGTCACCAGCGTAGGGGGTACCGCTTCCTCGTTCGCGAACTACGGCATTGCCGTGGCCGGTAAAACCGGTACCGCACAGGTACCGCCGCATTCCGACAACGTGGTGTTCGTGGGCTTTGCCCCGTACGACAAGCCCGAAATCGCCGTGGCGGTCGTACTGGAATACGGCGCTTACAGCAAATACTCCACCGCGGTCGCACGCGATCTGTTCGACGCGTATTTCTTCGGCAAAACCGTGGACGCTTCCGGCAATCTGGTATTCCCCGAAAAAGAGGAGTCCACTTCCTCCGGAACCTCATCCGGCACGACGACGTCTTCCGGCACTTCTTCGGGAGTCTCTTCCACCGCGGGCTGAGCGGTTTGCTCTGACTTTGACACTGTGTTCTATTTTTTCGGTCAATTTATGGATTGTGACTATCGTCGTTCAAATTTCGAAAAAAATCTTTGACGGAGATTCACAATTGTGTTAGTATGATAACGAGAATGAGAACAAATCAAGAACTTCATTCCAAGTGGGAAGAATATCTCGCTGCAAGTTTCAAGGCTCTCTCAGCCGCCGGCAGCTTGCTGCCGCTTACGGCGTGAGGTTCTGATAAGCGAGGAAGTGACTTATGGGAGCGGTAACAGTCATTACATCCGGCAAGGGAGGCGTGGGAAAGTCCACCGTCTGCGCCGGATTGGGACGAGCTCTGGCCGAACGCCGGCGCAGGGTTCTGCTGATCGACGGCGACGCCGGGCTGCGCAGCCTGGACCGCATGCTCGCTCTGGATGACCAGGTGATGTTCGATATTTCCGACGTGGTCTCCGGCTCCTGCGAGCCGATCCGCGCCATCTATGAATGCGGTGTGCCCGGGCTGTACCTGATGCCTGCGCCGTACCGCGAGGAGCAGCTCGTTTCACCCCATTTGATGCGGCAGCTGGTACCGATTCTTTCGCGCTACTACGACCATGTTCTGATCGATTGCCCCGCCGGCCTTGGCGCGGGCTTTGAGTCAGCCGCGGCCGCGGCACAAAGAGCTCTTATCGTGGCAACACCCGACCCGCTCTGCCTGCGCGGCAGCGACAAGGTGCGGCTGCTACTCACACAGACCGGTATTTCGTCGCAGAGACTGGTCGTGAATCGGTTTCATTACAAAAATTTTGTCAAATCCGGCTTGTTCCACGATCTGGACAATGTGATCGACGCCGCAGGAATCCGGCTGATCGGGATTGTCCCAGAGGACCCGGAAACCGCCGCCGCGTTTACCGGCGGCAAGCCAGTTTCACCATACTTTTCAGCGATGCAGGCGTTTCACCGTCTGGCCGCCCGGCTGGAAGGGGAATCGGTTCCCCTTGCAAGGCTGGAAAAGCTGTAAATTCATCGCAGCAATTACTTTAACTCAATTTCAGATGAAGGAGGATTAAGCATTGAATATTGCATTGATTGCCCACGACGCCAAAAAGGAACTGATGGTTCAGTTCTGCATCGCATACTGCGGGGTGCTGAGCCGACACAGCTTGTGCGCGACAGGCACCACCGGCAAGCTGGTATCGGAGGCCACGGGGCTGAGTATTCAGCGCTTTTTAAGCGGATCGCAGGGCGGCGACCAGCAGATCGCGGCGCGGATTTCATATAATGAAGTTGATCTTCTTCTGTTTTTCCGTGATCCCCTGAATCCGAAGCCGCATGAGCCCAACGATATGAATCTGCTGAGCCTGTGCGATATGCACAATATTCCTGTGGCTACCAACATCGCCACCGCGGAGGTTCTCATCCACGGTCTGGAGCGCGGTGACCTGGACTGGCGCAACATCTTAAATCCGAAGTACTGATCTTGGGATTTATCTCTATTCAGGTAGGATCCCTCGCTCTCAGCGGAGCGGGGGGTTTTGTTTTAACTCGCCCGCCGCAAGGCGGGAACAGAAAATAAGGAGTGTTTTTTATGGCATTATTGGTTCAGGGCCCCAAGGGTACACAGGATCTTCTGCCCGAACAGACCGCGCGCTGGCAGGTGGTAGAGCAGGTGATGCGTGAAGAGGCGTCACTGTATGGCTATGGCGAAATCCGTACCCCTGTTTTTGAGCATACGGAGCTGTTTCAGCGTTCGGTAGGCGAAACCACCGACGTGGTTCAAAAAGAGATGTACACGTTTAACGATAAAGGCGGGCGCTCCATTACCCTGCGCCCCGAAGGCACAGCGGGCGCGGTCCGCGCCCTGCTTGAGCACGCCCTTTACAATGAAGGTCTGCCGGTAAAGCTGTATTATTTCACCTCCTGTTATCGGTATGAGAAACCGCAGGCCGGCCGCCTGCGCGAGTTCCACCAGTTCGGCGTGGAGGCCTTCGGCTCCGCCGACCCGATCGCCGACGCGGAAACCATCATGCTGGGCAAGTCGATCTTCGACCGCCTCGGCATGCGCGGCTACTCCATCGAGATCAACTCCATCGGCTGCCCTGAATGCCGCGCCAAATACCACCAGGCACTGAAGGAATATTTCGCGGCGTCCATCGACCAGTTGTGCGATACCTGCAAGGACCGTCTTGACCGCAACCCCATGCGCATTCTGGACTGCAAAAACCCGCCCTGTGCAGAGGTGGCAAAGGACGCGCCCATCATGCTCGACTACCTGTGCGACGACTGCCGCGAGCACTTTGACGGCGTGAAGAGCTATCTGGACGACGCCGGTGTGAAATACGAGGTAAACCCCACCATCGTGCGCGGGCTGGATTACTACACCCGCACGGTGTTTGAATTCGTGTCGAACGACCTAGGCTCGCAGAGCACCTTCTGCGGCGGCGGACGCTACGACGGCCTGGTGGCCGAAATGGGCGGCAAGCCCCTGCCCGCGCTGGGCTACGCGATCGGCCTTGAGCGCGTGCTGATGATTCTGCAGGCGCAGGGAATAGAGCTGCCGGTACAGTCTCAGTGCGAACTGTTCGTAGCGGCCATCGGCGAGGCCGCGCAGAAGCGCGCGTTTGCCCTGGTTCGCCGCATGCGGGAATGCTCTGTGTTCGCGCAGTTCGATTCCTGCGGACGCAGCCTGAAGGCCCAGATGAAGTACGCCGACAAGATCGGCGCGGATTACACGCTGGTGCTGGGCGACGACGAGCTGCAGAGCGGACGCGGCAAGCTGAAAAACATGAAGACGGGCGAGCTGACAGAAATTGCTCTGGACGAGGAGACCTTTGCCTCACAGTTTCTGGCGGCCACAGTGACGGCAGGCTCGGCCGGTGCAGACTCTTCCATTTGACGGAGCCGCGCTTTTTTACTATAATAAATACAGTTGCAGACAAAGCACGGAAAACGATCCTTTCTTCCCTGCCAGAGGCGGGGAAGAAAGGAAACACTTGCTGTTTCTGCGGCAATTTCAGGAAAAGAAACTGGCAGGCTCAGCCTGAGGATAGAGGAACGATACAATGGCAGAATTTATGAGCGGACTAAAAAGAACCCATTACTGCGGCACCCTGCGGCAGGAACACGTTGGAACAGAAGTGGTCGTATGCGGCTGGGTACAGCGTCAGCGCGATTTAGGACAGCTGATCTTTGTTGACCTGCGCGACCGCACCGGCCTTTTGCAGCTGGCCTTCGGCGATACGACCGACCGGCAGATTTTTGAAAAAGCTGCGGGTGTTCGCGCGGAATATGTACTCGCGGTGCGCGGCGTAGTGCGCGAGCGCTCCGCCAAAAACCCCGAACTGCCCACCGGCGACGTGGAAATTGAGGTTCAGGAGCTGAGGGTTCTCGCAAAGGCCGAAACCCCGCCCTTTGAAATTGTGGAGCATTCCAATGTAAAGGAAGAACTGCGGCTGAAATACCGCTACCTGGATCTTCGCCGCCCTGACATGCAGGACAAGATCATCCAGCGCCACAAGATCGTAAAAATTGCCCGCGATTACTTTGACGATAACGGTTTTCTGGAGATCGAGACCCCGATCCTGATCAAATCCACGCCCGAAGGCGCCCGCGATTACCTTGTACCGTCGCGCGTGTTTCCGGGGAATTTCTTCGCGCTGCCGCAGTCGCCCCAGCAGTACAAGCAGCTGTTGATGCTTTCGGGCTTCGACCGCTACATGCAGGTGGCCCGCTGCTTCCGCGATGAGGACCTGCGCGCAGATCGTCAGCCGGAATTCACCCAGATCGACCTTGAAATGTCCTTTATTGAGCCGGAAGACGTCATGGCGATCGGCGAAGGCTTTATCCGCGACGTATACAAGCGTTTGCAGAATATCGACATTCCCACGCCGTTCCGCCGCATCACGTGGCATGAGGCGATGGAGCGCTTTGGCTCCGACAAGCCCGACCTGCGCTTTGGTCTGGAGCTTATTAACCTGAGCGATGTTTTAAAGGATACCGAGTTCCGTGTGTTCGCCGGCGCTTTGTCGGCGGGCGGATCAGTGCGCGGCATTAACCTGAAGGGCAAGGCGGACGTGCTCAGCCGCAAGGAAATCGACAAGCTGACCGAGACCCTCAAGGCTTACGGCGCGCAGGGCCTGGCGTGGACGCGCCTGACCTCGAACGGCGAAAGCTCCAGCTATGAAAAATTCCTGTCGGAGCAGGAGGCCGCGGCGGTGAGAACCGCGCTCGGCGCCGAAACCGGCGACGTTCTTCTGCTGGTGGCCAGCCCCAAAAACAGCGTGGTATTCGCCTCTCTGGGCGCGTTGCGCTGTGAGCTGGCAAAGCGCTTTGGCCTCATTGATGATTCCAAGCCGTGCCTGCTGTGGGTTACCGACTTCCCGCTGTTCGAGTACGACGAGGAGGAAAACCGCTATGTGGCGATGCACCACCCCTTCACCGCGCCGCGTGAGGAAGACCTTGACAAGCTGACCTCTGACCCCGGCAGCGTATGCGCCAAAGCATACGACATGGTGCTCAACGGAAATGAAATCGGCGGCGGTTCCATCCGCATCAACACCCCCGAGGTACAGCGCCAGATGTTCCAGGCCTTGGGCTTTACGCCCGAACAGGCCCAGCAGCGCTTTGGCTTTTTGATCGACGCGTTCCGCTACGGCGCCCCGCCCCACGGCGGCATGGCGTTCGGGCTCGACCGTCTGGTGATGCTGATGCTTGGCTGCGACAGCATCCGTGACGTGATCGCGTTCCCGAAGGTTGCCAACTCCAGCGAGCTGATGAGCAGCGCGCCGGACGTGGTAGACCCCAAACAGCTGGCGGAGCTTGGCCTTTCGATCGTTCCGCAGGCGGAGTAAAACAACTGATTTCTGCGCCCGGTGCAGGCCCGGGCTCCAGCAGCTTCGGGCCATCCGTATGGCGGGCCGCTCTGTGTGTACAAACCGGTACAGCAGAGCCGGAATCCCACATTTTCACCAGCCGGCAAAGAAACCTTTTCAACGCCGTTCTGTGTCAGAGCGGCGTTTTTTTACGGGATTTAAAATTTTTTCCTAATTTTTCTTGAACTGTGCAATAAAACGGCACGGAATTTCATTATTCTAACAGAGGGAGTTTCTATATGGTGACTGGAAACGGAAACGGGAACCATCAATCATATCAAGCCCCCACAGACCAACTCATGCGGCAGGTGGCCGCGGGAGAGGACTGGGCCTTCGCTCAGCTCTACCTGAGTACGCAGCATGCGGTTTACGCGTTGCTGCTCTCTCTGGTCAAAAATCCCGCAACCGCAGAGGACCTGATGCAGGATACGTATCTGAGCATCCGACAGTCTGTGGGAACTTACATCCCTCAGGGCAAGCCGATGGCGTGGATCTTTACGATCGCCAAAAACCTTGCCTATCAGGAGCTGCGCCGCGCCAATAAGCAGGGGACTGAAAATTTCGATGATCATGAGGATGCCTCTGGCGAAGACAATATTTCGCAGGCTATTGATAACATCGTTTTAAGAAGCGCCCTGACGATTTTGGAGGAGCGGGAACGCAAAATTGTGCTGCTGCACGTAGCCGCCGGGATGAAGTTCGTTGAGATCGCATCCCTGACGGAGACGCCGCTGGGTACGGTATTATCCTCTTATCACCGTGCGATGCGCAAGCTCCAGAAATCCGTCCGAGAGGGGGCAGTTCAATGAAACGGTCTGAGCTGAAACAATCGCTCAAATTCGCTGTTCTGCAATCCACACCGGACTTATTGCCCACCCTTCTGCCGGGCTATTCGGCAGAAGAAATCCCTTTGCCGTGTCCTACGGCGGAGGAAGCCCTTTGCGGAATCAACCAAGTGGTTGTGCCAAGAAAAAGGCCCCGATTTCAGATTGCATGCGTCATGGCAGCCGTTTGCATTGTGTTTTTGAGCGTCTTTTACCTGGCACAGCCGAAGGTAGATTCCATCGTCAGTATTGACGTGAATCCCAGTATAGAGCTAACTATTGATCAGAATGACCGAGTCATCAAGTCAAAGGCATCCAACGATGACGCGGCCGCAATTTTGAAGAATATGAATCTGCGGGATAAGGATATCAGCGAAGCCACCGGCACGATTGTCAATCGTCTGCTGGAGCATGGCTACCTGGCTAAAAACAGCACAGACAACGCGATCCTGATCTCCGTAGCCAGCCGGAATGGGCAAAACCCAACACAGCTGCAGGAAAAAATGGCGGACGGTATTGAAAACGTCCTGAAAGAGAATAATGCCAGCGCTACGGTGCTGCGCCAGACGGATACTTTGTCGGACGATCTTCAGAAATTCGCCAGCGAAAACAAGGTTTCCCTTGGCAAGGCGGACCTGGTCCGCAAGCTGACGGAACAGGATTCTTCTCTTGACGCGTCGGCGCTTTGTAAAATGTCGCTGAAGGATCTGAACAAACTGATGGAAAGCAAAAAACTTGAAGTCAGCGGCCTGGTGATCGGCGAGGAGGGCGATCCTTCTGTTTCCTCCGGCCAGCCTGGCAACGATCCTGTTTCCTCTTCCTCCGGCAAGGAAAGCTCCGCACCGGAAGGCAGCGCGGGCGGTTCGCAGACAGAAGATCCCTTCGGGTCGGGAACGACCTCCAGAAATCCTTCGTCTTCGAGACCACACTCGCACACTTCTTCCGAGAACGGTGCAACCTCTGGCGGACAGGATGGAAGCTCAGTATCCAGCGACGATCCGATTTACACCCCGCCGGATATTGACGACGACATGGAAGATCCCGATGGTGTGCCGTCTTACCCGTTCGACGATGTTTCTTCTGCCGTAGAAAGCAGCAGCCAGAGTTCTTCCTGCAAGAACCCCGGCGGTGAGAGTTCACAGGCCGCTTCTTCGGGCAGCAGTTCTTCTTCGTCCACAGTGGAAAGCAGCGCCCCGAGTTCTTCTGAAAAGCCGTCTTCCAGCCATTCTTCTTCTTCCGCGTCCGGTAATTCCTCTCAGAAAACCGGTTCCTCTGATAAATCGGGAGCCTCTTCGCAAATAGCTTCTTCCCGGGATAAAAAGGCTTAAGATTCCGGTACAGCGAAAAGCAGCCCCGCCCTTTTGAAAAGGGCGGGGCTTTCTTTTACTCAATTTTACCATGCTGCTTCTCATATTTCTCTACACAGTTCCGGATTAAAATCAGTATTTGATGGTTTAAGGAACGTCCTTCATAATCTGTCACAAAATGCAGCTTGTTCAGCAATTCTTCCTCTATCCGGATCGAATATCTTTTCACCGCCATACATAACACCTCTTTCAGTTATAGATGATATCATCTATTTTAAGGCTTCCTTATGGCACAATGTGAAAAACGGATATAGAATATATTCAATATAAATTCATTCTAATGCCAGATTATTTAAAGCTCAATTTCTCCGTGCGTCTGTTCAAATTTTTCAACATGCTTTTTGATCAGCATCTCCACCTCACGATTGGCCGAACGTGCATGATATTCTGCTACATAACGCAATTTTGCCAATAAACTCGGATCGATGCGAATTGTAAACTGCGGTAAATCTGACGGCATCATTTTGACCCCCTTTTGATGTCACTTTTATTAAAGTAACATACAAAAACCGCCTGTGGCGATGTTGACAACAAAGTGACAACACCTTATAATTAATAATAGTAATTCATTATTGGGGGAATTGGGATGCCGGATTATAAAGAGCTGTATTTGAAAATGGCGCGCGCCTCGGAACAGGCTATAGGCATACTGATCAAGGCACAGTTGGAGTGTGAAGAAAGTTATCTCTCTTCTTGTGAACCAAAGCTTATCATCGTTCCCTTTGCTGCGCAAAAGGGGCAGGGGGACAAGCTGGAAAAATAAACCGTTTATTTCGTTTAGTTGAAGCTTTTCTTCGTACGGCTTCGCCGCAGGGAAAATTCTTTTTTCGTTAGTTTGCCCCTCGTGCCGGGGCGGGCACTTACTTTCGTGAAAGGACGAAAGTAAGCAAAGGCCTTCCAAAGGACACCTTTGGAATCCGTTTGGGGAACAGTCCCTGTAAGCGCAAACAATAGCCACCGAAAAGGCGCTCCAATGAAAATGCCCACTCTCCTAGCAACAGCAAATCAGAAGCTTCGTGCTTTCGTCCGTCGGCGGGCATTTTCAGAGCGCTCTCGTGGGCTCGCAGAGAGGGCGCTTCCCAGCGCGGTGCTTCATTACGTCCTTTATGAGCAAAGAAAGCTCTTCGTTAGAAGAAGCTTCACGCGCAGGCCGCGCCTGCGCGTGAATAAGCACCAGAGCGGGAGTCTCTCCCGGTTTCCAAAGGCAGCGCCTTTGGTCGTTGAGTGGGGGTTCCAAGGGGGAGAGAATCGAAACTCCCCCCTTGGCGAATCTTTGCTTCCTTTCTTTTCGTCAAGAAAGGAAGGGCCCGCCCCGGCCTGAGGGGCAAGCCCTGCGCCAGCAGAAACCCCGTGCGGGGGCCACCCGCTAAAAACCACTCTTCCCATCAAAATAAAATTGAAAAGGCTCCATTACAAGACGCGAGCCTGTGCCAGCAGGCAAAGCGTACCTGCACGCACATCGCGAAAAAGCCAGCAGAATCTCCGTGGAAAAATAGCGTTACAACTTATTGTTGAATCAATTAAGTTTTCAACTATGAGTTAACAATCTGTTGAAAATCTTTTTTCCTTTGAATTTGACAATATGCCCAAACAATATTCCATCCATCATAATAAAAAGGCCGGCCGCTATCCCGCTCACGCTCTAAACCGGCTGAATCAAGGGAGGTAAGATACCACAATCTTGGCCGATACAAGCAAAAAGTGTGTCTTGAAACCGGTGCTTTTCCATGCTATACTGAACTGCATAGGGGGTGTTGAAGTGTTAGACAAAGACGATCTGCAAGCCATCGCGGGATTGATAACGGAATCGTTAAAGCCCATACATAACAGACTGGATTCAATGGATAGCCGGCTGGATTCCGTAGACGGCAGACTGGATTCTATGGACGGCAGGCTCGACTCCATGGATAGAAGACTGGATTCTATGGAGAGCAGACTGAATCAGCTGCAGGAAGACGTTGAAATTCTGAAAGAGGATACGAAAGTCACTCGCGGCGCCGTCAATCAGCTTCTGGATTGGGCCGATGATGCGAGCATTCAGGTAGTTCCCCTTTTCAACAAGAAAGTAAAATGACATCGTAAGTGAGGCTGCTGTAAAATCAATTTGCGGCCACGCATCGCATAGAATCCCCCATAGACAGAAAAACGCGTCCCGAAACGGCTTTGAAAGCCCGATCAGGACGCTTTTTATATCCATTATTGGAGCAGAGCGGTTGATCATCATAGCCGCTTTGCTTTATTCTACGATCTTGGGCTCCGGCCCGCGCAGATCGATAATCCGCTGGTTGCGGCTGCCGCGAAAACGCAAGGTCAAATCGCGCTGCTCGAGCAGAAACTTTCCATCGATCAGCCAGTCGGCCTCTTTCAGCAGCTCCTGCACACCGGGGGCCTGCATCTGCTGCAATTGCTCCAGAGTGTAGCCGCTGTATACGGTTATATCCAGCCGAGGCAGTTCTCTGTGAATCTGCTTTGCCAGCTCCGCCAGCTCGACAGCCTGACAGAACGGTTCGCCCCCGCTGAATGTGACGCCCTTGAGCAGCGGGTCTTCCTTCAGCTCCGCCAGAATCGCCGGAATGTCTGCCGGCGCGCCGCCCGAAAACGGGTGAGTCTGCGGATTGTGGCAGCCGGGGCAGTTGTGAGGGCAACCCTGCGTGAAAATCACGTAGCGAATACCCGCTCCATCCACAATCGACTCCGGTTCAATGCCGGACAGCATCAGCATATTCTGTCGCTCCCTTTTGTTCAGTGTCCCTCAGTACAGCCGCAGCTGTGCTTTACGCGGTCGTGCTCTTCAGCGCGCTTGGCGTTGTTCCAGCGGTCTGTGGTGCCTACCAGGTACCCGGTAATGCGGCGAATGCGCTCAAACTGTACGCCTTCCTCCTCATGCCGATGGCACTTGGGGCACTCGTTGTCGATAATGCCGTTGAAGCCGCACACAGGGTCGCGGTCTACCGGGTGATTGATCGAGCCGTAGCCGATGCCCGCTTCTTTCATGCAGCGAATGACGGACTCGAAGGCTTCCAGATTCTTGCAGGTATCTCCGTCCATCTCTACATAGCTGATATGTCCCGCATTCGTCAGCGCGTGATAAGGGGCCTCCAGCTGAATCTTCTTGTAGGCCGAGATGGGGTAGTACACCGGTACGTGGAAGCTGTTGGTATAATAAGCGCGGTCGGTGATGCCGGGCAGCTTGCCGAAGCGCTTCTGGTCGATCTTGACAAAGCGGCCGGAAAGCCCCTCCGCAGGAGTAGCCAGCAGGCTCCAGTTCAGGCCGGTGCGGGCAGATTCATCCTCCATGCGCTTGCGCATATAGCCGATGATCTCAAGACCCAGCTTCTGAGCCTCTTCACTTTCACCGTGATGCTTGCCGATCAGCGCGACAAGCGTTTCGGCAAGACCGATGAAGCCGATGGAAAGGGTACCATGCTTGAGCACCTCTGCAATGCTGTCGGTTATGTCGAGCTTATCGGAATCGATCCAGACGCCCTGACCCATCAGGAAGGGGTAGTTATACACCTTTTTGCCGCACTGAATCTTAAAGCGGTGCAGCAGCTGGCGCATGACCAGATCGATGCGGTCGTCGAGCAGTTCATAGAATTTATCGAGATTGCCTTCCGCCAGAATTCCAAGGCGGGGCAGGTTGATCGAAGTAAAGCTGAGGTTTCCGCGCCCGTTTACCACCTGGCGCTCCTCGTCATGCACGTTGCCGATCACGCGGGTACGGCAGCCCATATAGGCGATCTCCGTTTCGGGATGGCCGGGCTTATAGTACTGCAGATTGTACGGCGCATCGATAAAGCTGAAGTTCGGGAACAGCCGCTTGGCCGAAACACGGCAGGCCAGCTGGAACAGATCGTAGTTGGGGTCGCCCTCGTTGTAGTTGACGCCCTCCTTGACCTTGAAAATCTGAATGGGGAAGATGGCGGTTTCGCCCTCGCCAAGACCGCAGTCGGTGGCCAGCAGCATATTGCGCATCGCCATGCGGCCCTCGGGGGAGGTATCGGTTCCGTAGTTGATGGAGGAGAACGGTACCTGCGCGCCCGCGCGGGAATTCATGGTGTTGAGGTTGTGGATCAGCGCCTCCATGGCCTGGTAGGTGGCGTCGTTTGTCTCGCGGGTCGCTACCTCGCGGGCATAATCATGCGCTGCCGCGGCAGCCACCCAGCTGATCTCCTGGTACCCATGGATCCTCTGATGCTCCGGCAGCCAGCTGCTGAAAACCTCACGATAATTGTCCATGTTGCCAAGCGTGACCGGCTCTGTGAGCGAATGCTTGATTTCATCCACCAGCAGGGCGGCGTCCTCCAGAGAAAGTTCCATTTTGATGTGCAGGTACTGGATCATCGCGCGAAAATACGCCTTGCGGAATGTTTTCGCTACGCCCATGGCCATTGCGTAATCGAAGTTCGGCACACTCTGGCCGCCGTGCATTTCGTTCTGGTTGGCCTGAATCGCGATACAGGCCAGCGCCGCGTAGCTGCGGATATCGTTGGGCTCACGCAAAAAACCGTGGCCGGTGGAAAAACCGCCGTGGAACAGCTTGATCAAATCAATCTGGCAGCAGGTTTCCGTCAGCGCGTAGAAGTCCATGTCGTGGATGTGGATGTCGCCGCTGCGGTGCGCCTGCGCAATGTCAGGGGGCAGTACATATGTATTGTAGAAGCACTTCGCACCCTCAGAGCCGTATTTCAGCATCGTGCCCATCGCGGTATCGGCGTCAATATTTGCGTTCTCACGCTTTAAATCCGCTTCCGCGGACGGTTTAAAGGTCAGATCCTCATAAATCTTCATCAGGTTCTGATCCATCTCGCGGATTTTGGTGTGCTCCGCGCGGTAGATGATATAAGCCTTCGCCGTTTTGGCATAGCCCGCGGCAATCAGCTTTTCCTCCACCTTATCCTGAATCTGCTCCACCGTGGGGATTTCTCCGGCAGGCATGGAAGCAATCACGGAGCTTGTCAGTTTGTTCAGCGCATCGTCGCTGATTCGTTCATCTGCAATCTGAATATTTGCCTTAAAGATCGCATTGCGGATTTTTTCCGCGTCAAACGGCGCAGTGACTCCGTTGCGTTTGATAATGGAAGAAAAAGTTCCGGGATCAATCACCTTTTTCGATTTTTTCGACACAGCCATTTTTCGTTCCCTCTCATCTTTCGGTTTTTCGAAAATCACTATATATAGAATTACGAATTCAATTCTACACCGTATGCTGTGTGTTGTCAAGGGAATCTGTCCCAGATTCTGTGGAAAGCCAAGACTTTTTCATCCAGATATGGGGGCAGTGCTCCTCCAGAAAAACCTCGCCGTCAGTCTGATAGCCCAGCGATTCATAGAATCCGCGGGCCTGCGTCTGCGCCGCAAGGATGACCGCCTGCGCACCGAGCGCACGGGCCTGATTCTCCAGATTTTCCATCACAATGCGGCCGAAGCCTTCGCCGCGGTAGGGGCGGATGACCGCAATGCGGCCAATGATATATTCCCCTCCTGTGCCGGGAAATACACGTCCTGTCGCAACCGGAGTGTTTTCGACATACACCACCAGATGGTGCGCGATGGGGTCGATTTCATCAAATTCGTCGCGGAAGCCCTGCTCCTCCACGAAAACGGTCTGGCGAACCGCTCTGGCGTCCTCCAGCTTGTCCAGACCCTGCTCCATCAGAAACCAATAGCTGTGCATTGTGTTTTCCCTCACTCAAAATTATTTTTGATCCATTTGGCCAAAAGCTCCAGCCCCGGCAGCGCGCCCGCACCGACCGGAGTGATCTGATATTCCACCCGCGGCGGAATCTCTTGAAACTGGCGGCGTTCCACCATGCCTTCTTCACTGAGCTCGCGCAGACTCTGGCTGAGCATCATGTCCGTAATCCCGGCGACCCCGGCCTTGATCTCGCGGTAACGCAGGCTCTCGCCGCCCCGCAGTACCCACAGGATGCGGGGTTTCCATTTTCCGCCCAGCTTCCGGTGAAGCAGCTCAAGGGAATCCTTTGTGCCGTCAGGCTCCGGAGCCTGCGGCAGACCGGCCAGCTCCGCGCGTTCCGGCTCCTCCGCCGTACGCGTGCGTTTCTTCTTTTTTTCTTTTTCCTTCTTCACGGGGATCCCTTCCTTTGCGGCTCTCATCACTACCGAGTGTAGCACAGATGACAGGCGAGTTCAAGAAAAATCGGCGTTGTCTTCCTGTCTGCAGGCGCAAAATAAGAGCCGCGAAAACGAACTCGCGGCTCTTAAAAAACGCGCGGACCGCTGAAAACAGATCCGCGGCTCTCTCCCTCGGCGCTTTAAAAATCAGTCTTCGAGCTGGTTCATCACCAGACCGGTGATCAGCTTGGGATAAAAATACGTGGATTTCTGAGGCATTTTCTCACCGGCGGCGGCAACATCGCGGATTTCCTCCACGCGGGTGGGGTTCAGCAGAAAAGCGCACTGAGACTCCCCCGACTGCACCGAGGCCAGAGCCTCCGGCAGGGAGCGGGTATACGTCAGATTGATCTGCTGCGCCATATTCTGTTTATCAATACCGAGCATTTTCTCCAGAATCAGGCTGTGCAGCACGGTAACGTCCAGCCCCTGGGAAGCGGCGCTCTTATCGGGCAGCAGCTGCGCCATGACGGAAAGCTCGCGCAGCACCAGAAGGCGCCAGCCCTCGCCGCCGTCGTAAAAGGCGAATGCCTTTTTGCCCTGGGCATACTGCTCCGAAAGGACGGCCTCGATATCTTCCTTGCGCTCCATGGCCTGTACATCGAACTGCTCGCGGCAGCGCTCCAGCAGCGCGGCAGAATCAAAATCCGCAAGGCCGCGGATCAGCCGGTGCGTCGGGAATACGACGAGCCCCGGATGCTGCATATCGACCAGCATCATCATCACATAATCCTGCGCGGGGTTCGCCGTGCCGTTTTCGCGGCAGGCGCTGCGGTAATTGAGCGCCGTTTCGTAGCGGTGGTGGCCATCGGCAATATACAGCTTGCGGTCTGCAAAATCCTCGCAGATGGCGCGGATTGCCACGGGATCGTTCACAAGCCACAGGCGGTGCGTAACGGCGCCGTCGCTGAATTCATAGCGGGGCGTGTCTTTCGATAGGGCGTCGATACGCGCAAGCGTCTGGTGCTCCTCATCCATGTACAGGCAGTAAATCTGGCTGAAATTGCAGTTGGTGGCCTTCATCAGCTCAAAGCGGTCGGCCTTGGCCTTGCTGAGGGTCTCCTCATGCGGCAGAACCACACCGGCGGAAAATTCCTCGAGGCGTACTAGCGAGATAAAGCCTTTCAGGCGGTACGTTTCGCCGTAGGCCTCAAACTCCTCCTCATACAGATAAAGGCCAGGGTCGGTATCGCGGCGCAGAATGCTTTCCGAAAGCCACTCAGAAAGCGTTTCACCCGCTTTGGCATAGGGCTCTTCGCCGCGGGGCAGCTCTAAGCGGATGATGTTGTGCGGATTTTTCTCGAGAAAAGCGAGCCGCTCCTCCTCGCTGATGATGTCGTAGGGCGGGCAAGTAAGCTCAGAGATATTGCCGGCCTGTTCGGTACAAAAGCGCAGCGCGCGGAATGCTTTGATTTCTGCCACAAATACCACTCCTGTTTTCAATTTACTGTTAGATGAAAATCTGCCTTGAAATGATCTTTTAAATCGCCCTTGTTCCGCTCCACCGCTGGAGGGGCAGAGCATCCTCCTGGGAATTGTTTTTATTGTAGGGCTTTTGCACAGCTTCGTCAAGCAAATCAAAGCGACTGCCGAATTATGACGAATTTTGATTTTCATGGGAAACCGGAAAAATCTTAAAACTTTGTTTACATTTTAGGGGTGCCGCATTGATATGATAGGTTTAATGACTTTTCTGAAAAAACAAGGCGGCCGGGTGCTGCTTTTGTTTTTCATTACGGTCTGAAGGAGGGACGTTTGTTATGATAGAGGTAAAAGACCTCACAAAACGGTATGGTTCCAAAACGGTGCTCAGCCACGTCAGCTTTACCGTAGAGGAAGGCACGATTCTGGGCTTTCTGGGGCCGAACGGCGCCGGAAAATCGACCACCATGAATATTATTACCGGCTATCTTTCCGCCAGCGGCGGCGAGGTGACCGTAGACGGGCAGAATATTCTCGATTACCCCAATGAGGTAAAGAAAAAAATCGGGTACCTGCCGGAGCTGCCCCCGCTGTATCTGGATATGACCGTCAAAGAATACCTGAATTTTATGTACGAGCTGAAAAAGGTATCTTTGCCGCGCGAAAAACACATCAAAGAAATCTGTGCTCTCGTGAAGATTGAGGATGTGTATTCCCGGCTGATCGGCAACCTGTCGAAGGGCTACCGCCAGAGAGTCGGCATTGCACAGGCGCTTCTGGGGAACCCGCCCGTACTGATTCTGGACGAACCCACCGTCGGGCTTGACCCCAAGCAGATCATCGAGATCCGCAATCTGATCAAAAAGCTTGGCGATAATCACACCGTCATTTTGAGCTCGCATATTCTTTCTGAGGTGCAGGCTGTGTGCGAACGCATTCTGGTCATCAACCAGGGCCGCATTGTGGCGGACGGCTCGCCCGACACGCTTTCGCACCAGATGACCGGCAACCACAAGCTGCTGGTTCGCCTGGAGGGCCGCGAAGCCGAGCTGAAACAGGGCTTGAAAACGCTGCACAAGGTCAAAGAGGTTCAGCCGCTGGGCGAAAAGGAACCCGGCGTATTTGAATTTACCGTAGAGGGCGAGCCAGGGGCCGACCTGCGCCGCGACCTGTTCGCGCTGGCCTCTCGAAAAGGCTGGCCGATTCTTTCACTGCGCACGAACGACCTGACCCTTGAGGAGGTCTTCCTGCGCCTGACCGACGGACAGGCCGCGGCCGCACAGAAGGAGGGAGAAAGCGCATGAGAGCAATTTTCAAGCGGGAGCTGAGATCGTACTTTTCTTCTCCCATCGGCTATGTGTGTGTGGCGGTGCTTCTCGCGTTGTTCGGATTTTATTACGCGATGGTGATGAATTCCCGTTCCAGCTCTTATATTACCAGCGTTTACGGCACCATGTTCATCTGGTGCATGATGATCGTCCCGATTCTGACGATGCGCTCCATGAGTGAGGACCGCCGCAACAAAACCGACCAGGCATTGCTGACCGCCCCCGTGGGCGTGACAGGCATCGTGATGGGCAAATTCCTGGCCTGCGTGAGCGTGTTCGGCATTGCGCTGCTCGGCAGCCTGCTGCCCGCTCTCGTCATTTCGTTTGTGTCGTCGCTCAACTGGGTCACGGTGCTCGGCACGGTATTCGGTGCGCTGCTGTACGGCGGCGCCATGATTTCGATCGGCGTGTTCATCTCGAGTTTGACCCAAAGCCAGATCATCTCCGCAATCGGCACGTTTGCCGCTTCGATGTTCCTGCTGATCGTCGACCAGCTTTCCGGTTCCGTTTCGAATGCGGTCATCGCCAAACTGATTGGCTGGATTTCGTTTAACAGCAGATACACCCCCTTCACCACAGGGGTATTCAATGTATCCAGCATTGTGTTTTTCCTGAGCGTTGCAGCGGTATTTTTGTTCTTTACCGCACGGCGCCTCGAAAGCCGCCGCTGGAACTGAAGGGAGGCCGATCGGAATGAGTGAAGAAAAAAAGACTCCGCAGGACGCGGAGGAAACCATAGAGCAGGGCACCCCGGCAGAGGAGACACAGATTCCTGCACAGGAGGCCGAATCCGCTCCAGAAGCGGAGCAGCAGCCGGAAGAGCAAACCGCAGAAGAGGCCGTGATGACAGAGGATGCGGCCGAAGACGAAGCAGAACCGGAAGAAGATGCCCTTTCCACAGAAGAGGAGCAGAACGAACCCCCGCGGCATACCTTCGGCAACGTGCTTTCGTCGCAGAAAATACGCCGCCGCGGTATTTCCACCGTGTTTACCGCTGTGTTCCTTGCGGTGATCATCCTGCTCAACGTGATTGTATCCATGCTGAGCACGCGGTTCCCCTCCATCAACCTCGATCTCTCCGCACAGAAAACCAACTCTTTGACGGAAGACGCGCTGAAAGTGGTCGACGCGGTCAAACTGCCTACCACCATCACAATTCTGGGGCCGGAGGCCGATGTGCGCGACAACGTGCTGTATTCCGGCTACGGCTTCAATTACAGCCAGGTCGCCGTGCTGTCCGATAAGATCAAGGAGCGCAACTCCAATATTACAGTCAAATACATTGACCTCGACAAGAACCCGACCTACGCTTCGGAGCTTGGCGAAACGAACCTGACAGCTGGCTGTGTTGTCGTCAGCACCGAAAAACGCCACCGCGTGCTGCAGATCACCGATCTGTTCAGCCAGCAGACCGATTACACCACCGGGGCTGCCAGCACCTATTCCATGGTGGGCACCGCGCTCGCCTCGGCAATCAGCCAGGTGAACAGCGAGAAGCTTCCGGTCATCGCCTTTGCGACGGGCCACGATGAAATTTACGACACCACGGCTCTGCAGAGCGTGCTGAAAAACGCCAGCTTTGAAACCGTGAGCTTCAATATGCTGACAGACGAGATCCCCGCGAATGCCCAGATGGTGATGCTGGCGTCACCCGCGACCGACTACACGCCGCAGGAGCTGAAAAAGTTGGATACGTTCCTTGAGAACAACAAGCGGGCCGCCGACCGCTCCCTGCTGATCACCTTCTACCCCAGCCAGGAGGCCCTGCCGAATCTTTCCTCCTTCTTAAAGGAATGGGGGATTGAGGTTCCCCGCGCAATGGTCGTCGAACGCGACCAGAGCCACGTTGCGCAGTCCGATGTTTCCTTCATCCTGACACAGACCAATGTGGATTCTACCATCACCCTGAATTCCCAGTCTACGCAATACGACAACGTCGTGATGCCGCAATCCAGCCCGATCAATCTGCTGTTCACCTCGCGCGACGGCGTTACCACCCATACGCTGGCACAGTCGTATGACACCTCGTATCTGGTGGATTCCAGTTCGACCGAGGAAACCGTGAAAAACGCAAAGCAGCAGGCTTATACCACGGTGGCGCTGGCACAGAAGAATTTGTCGCTGGACGGAACGATCTATAAGCAGAACGTGATCGTTGCGGGCAGCTCGCCTATGTTTGCCGAGGGAGTCATCAACGCTTCGGCCTACGGCAACGGCAAATATGTCACCGATCTGGCTCGCTACGCCACGGGAGAAACCGATTCCAACACCGGGATTCTCGTCACGCCGGTGCAGACGAATCAGGTGGATATCAACCTTTCACAGGCCGCAAGCGTGATTCTCGGCTTCGGCGTGTTTACCATTCTGATCCCCCTCTGCGTTCTGGCGGCGGGCTTCGTCGTTTTCCTGAAGAGGAGGCACCTGTAAATATGAAACACACTACTAGAAATCTACTGGTGACGGCGGCGGTGCTCGTCGTGCTGGGCGGCGCCTTCGCCGCTTTGAAGCTGACCGAGAAGGAGCCGGAAACGGCTTCTTCCGCAGCCGACGATACCGCGATCAGCCTGCTCTCCAAACAAATTGAGGACGTGCAGTCGATGCAGGTCAAAAATAAAAACGGCGGCTTTGTGATCGTACCCAAAACGACGACCGAAAGCGCCGCCTCCGGCACCTCCTCCACCCACACCACCTATACGGTGCAGGGGCTGGAGGGCCTTCCCCTGTATGAAACCGCGGCAGAAAACGTGGTAAAGGACGGTTTCAGCCTGGTCGCGTCCAAAAACGTGGGTTCTGTAAGCAGCCTTAAGGACTATGGCCTGGATAACCCCACCGCTGAGGTACAGGTAAATTTTAAGGACGGCACGAGCTTCGATTATCTGCTGGGCAATGAAGCAGCCGGTTCCGATGGCTACTACATGGCCGGGAAAGACTCCGACAACGTCTATGTCGTATCCGTTGACGGCGGCATGTTCAACGGCGTCAAGGATTTTGTGCAGAAAGAGCTGTACTCCCTCACGGACGCCAGCAGCGGGCAGGAAACCCCCGCCATTGACTTTATTTCACTCAACAGTACCCATCTGGGCGAACAGCTGAACATTACCAGCAAAAACAGCTCGGTCACCGTTTCGGACGGGAAACAGAGCGTATCGGTGGACGATACCCAGTATTCTACCCTGGCCACTGCCATCTCGACCGTAACGGCGGATGAGGTAACGGCAATTCACCCCACAGCAGAGCAGATCAAGCAGTACGGATTGGATACGCCCTCCATGACGCTGTCGTTTACAGCCGACAAACACTCGCATACGCTGAAGGCCGGCAACACGGAAAACGGGATGCGGTATATCATGGCCGACAACATCGACGCCATCTTCGGCATCAAGGAGGAGACCGCTTCCATCTGGGCTACGGCGACGCTATTCAGTCTGCGCAGTAAATTTGTTCAGATCCCCAACATTATCGATGTCAGCGGACTGGACGTAACAGCGGACAGCAAGACGTATACGTTTGAAAAGGCCCGTACGAAAAATACCTCAAAATCCACCGAAGACAGCGAGGTCTACGATTATACCGTCACCTGCAACGGCAAGGCGGTCACGTATGAGCCGAACTTCCAGAAGTATTACCAGAACGTTGTGGCGGTGCAGCTTCTGGAGGAGGCAAATGCGGATTCCGACGGCGTGGCAAACGCCATGAACGGCCAGCCGGCCTACACGGTGCGCTTCCGCTTTTACGATGCTGCCAAAAAGCCGGTCACGGTACAGTATTATATCGTCGGCGACCGGCGTTACCTGGCGGTTGTAGATAACGTTCCCCTGGGGCTTGTAACCGAGACAAACGTCACCGGCCTGATCGCAGACACCGCCACCGTTGCCGAAAACGGCGTGGTGCAGGCAGGGCTGTAAGCGCAGAAAACGGATCGTTCCTTCACTTGGAAAGCAATTTGATGCTGAAATGTTTGTTTGGTGCCCATTTTTAAAAAGGAATCAGACAAATTGCCTTCTTTCCGCAACATTCCTAATAAGGAAGGGAGCTGCCGCTATGGAGTTTAGAAAAGCGCGGGCAGGGGATTTTCCCAGCGTAAAAAATCTGTACACAGAGGTTATCAATGAGCTTGACAGAACCATCAATTACCCAAAGTGGGTAAACGGGCTGTATCCCTCCGAACCCCTTTTCATTGGGGCAATCGAAAAAGGTTGGCTGTTTTTACTGACCGACAGGGAAGACGTGATCGGCTCCGTCATTTTAAATTGTTTCCCTACCGGCGAATACCCTACCATCACATGGCAGCGGGAGCTTGCGCCGGAACAGGTTCTGAATATTCACACGTTTGCTATCCATCCCCATTTTTCCGGCAAAGGCGTGGGCAGCAAAATGATCGGGGCGATCAAGGAATACGCGAAGCAGGACGGGTATCAATCCATTCGGCTGGAGGTATTTCGGGGCAATGATCCGGCAAGGCGCCTGTATGAAAAAAATGATTTTGCTTTTGTTGATACGGTAGATATCGGAGACAGCATTTATCGGCAGCTCGGAATCAAAGACGTCAATATCTTCGACCTTTACGAGTTCGTTTTATAATACAAAAATTATTTTTCTGCTGCTCGTAAAAACATTCTGCTGATGCAGATTGGCTGAGACCCACAAAAAAACCAGCCTGCGGTTTGTTCTCTTCACCGCAGGCTGGTTTTTTATATAAGGAAAGAAATTACTTTTTCGCGGAATAGGCATAAGTGAATTTTGCGTCATGTGTATACAGGTTCTTGTAGATCGCGGCGGCGCGTTCCCTGTAGAATTCCATGGTCTCGCCGGAAGCCTCCAGTTGTGCCATCGCTCCCGCGCTCTGTGCCTTTTCAGTGATTTTTTTCAAATCATCAGGCGTGCCCTTTACCCATTTTTCCTGGCGGTTCTGGTAGCTCTTCTTTTTACTATCGGGAGCCTTTGCCAGCAGCTTCTTGTAGCCGGAATCGATTTCCGTCTGCCAGAGCTTTGTGTACTTTTCATTGACCTTGATCATGTCGGCGGTAGAGGTAGCCTTTTCCATCTCGGCCAGATACGCCTTGTCGATCGGGTTGTTTACGAACAGCTTGTTGAACTCTTTGTTGCTCGTAACGATATTCTTCAAAGAGGTCGCCTTATCATCCGGGCCGGACGACGCCGCAGACGATGTGCCGGACGACGACGATGCTGCCGAAGACGGGGAACTGGACGACGCTTTTGACGGCGCCTGAGATTCCGGCGCAGACAGCGTCGGTTCCGACGCGAGGGACGATGTGTCCTCCGGAGTCTTATTACACCCAAAAAATACCGAAAAAACCATTATCGAAGCGATCAGCAATGATGCTGTTTTCATTTTCTTCATCACCATGACATCCTTTCCAAAGTAAATTTCCAAACGCTTCTCGTTTTGGTGGCAAATTTACTTTACCATAACATCCTCTATCTTGCAATCACACAAACCTGAAAAAAATCTTACTAGAATCTTAAGCTACAAATGGAGCGCCAAAACCAGCATTGGTTCCAGCTGTTGATAGATCGGCTCAAATTGTTCAATCGGCAGCGGATTTTCGCCCATGCCAACCTCCACCGTGAACGCGGGGCGCCGCAGGCAGTCGATAAACCAGTCCTTAAAGCCGCCGCCCACTGCCAGACCCTCCGGCTGTTCCACCTGGTATCCCGCCGCGTCGGCCATCCTTTGCGCCATCTCCAGCGAGCAGGGTGGGGTATGTTCTCCAAAATCATAATAAATCACTTCGCCCTGGCTGTGAAACGCCAGCGCCTGGCAAAAGCAATGCCGTCGGCACAGATGGGTCATCGCGGCGGTTTCCGGTTCGCTTTCCGGGCAGGGTCCGCCATAGCGCGTAGGACCGGGCCCAGTGATGCCGGATTCAATCTCCAGCTCGCGCAGTTCACACCATCCGGCATCAAAATTGTGGTTGATGTCTACGCCGCGGGCGTTGGCCTGCCACCGCTTTTCCGGATTGCACAGCTGAATCGCCACTCCGTCGGGATTTACGCAGGGAATGATGCAAAGCCCTCGTTTCTGCAGCAGCGCTGTCACGTCTTCGCCGGCCAGCGGTACGTGGTCACGCAGCGCCTCACATAATCTGCGGGCAAACCGCAGCAAAATCATCGTGGTGATCCATTCCATTCCGTGAAACGCGCCCGCAAACAGTACCCTTTCCGCAGAGGTGCCGACCGAAAACGAAAAAATCTGCCGGCTGCACACGCTGCATCCAATTGAGCCGACCCTCGCAAACGGAAATCTTCCCAGCTCCTGCATTTGCTGCTTTAAAATACAATAATCCGGCGGCATGAGCTGCTGCTCCATCGTATGACCCCCTTTTTTCTGGTAATTCCAGTATAAGCGACGCTCCGCCAAAAACTTTGTCGCAGGCAGGCCGATCGGATTTGATTCTATGGAAAAGATCCGCTATAATAAAAAGAAAGTTTTTCGCGGCTGAGAGAGCATGATAAGCACATGTATCAAGTGTTTTTTAAAAAGGATCTTCGCAGCCATTATCATGCTATCATCAATAAAAAGTACAGGCGCCAAACAGGCTATGGAGGGATTCATCAATGAAGCTTTCAGAAAAGACCTTACAGCAGGAATATCGCTACCGGGGGAAAATCGTCAATCTGCGGGTTGACCAGGCTCTGCTCGAAAATGGCGCCACCGCGCTGCGCGAGGTAGTGGAGCATCCGGGCGGCGTATGCGTCGGCGCGTTGACGGAGAAAAACGAGCTGCTGTTTGTGCGGCAGTTCCGCTACCCTTACGGAGAGGTGGTAACGGAGCTCCCCGCCGGAAAGCTGGAACGCGGAGAGGACCCTTTGGAGGCCGGGAAACGGGAGCTGCTGGAGGAAACGGGAGTCATTGGAAAGGATTACCAGTTTCTGGGTGATTTATACCCGTCGCCGGGCTACTGCGATGAAATTATCCGGCTTTATTTCTGCCGTGTGGATACCATCGGGCAGAGCCGTCCGGATGAGGGTGAATTTCTGGAGGCGGAGCGCATTCCGCTGGAGCAGGCCGTACAGCTGGTGCTGGAAAATAAGCTGCCCGACGCGAAAACCCAGATCATTATTTTAAAGATCGATGCGCTGCTGCGCGCTGGAAAACTATCGTACCAATCTAAAATCGAAAGCGGAAAGGACAGGCCTGTTTTCCCCGCCTTCGGCGGGGAAAACAGGCGATTCACGATTCCATGCTTTGATCTAGAGATCTTTATCAAACAAAAAAGTTTTCCACGAAACCCGGGTAATTCGTGGAAAACTTTTTCGCTTATCTATTTTATTTGATTCCTGTCGCAAAAAGAGGAAACTGACCAGAAATCGCTGCGTCTGCGTTTTGCTTGCCGTATTTAAGCAGATTGTGTCTCAAACACATTTGCTACCTTCCGCAGCCATTTTGTGATCTCGATATGCTGGGGACAGCTCTGCTCACACTTCTTGCACCCGATGCAATCCGAGGCTTTGCCGAAGGTTTTGATCATGTTGGTATAGTACAGCTCGTTGATCGTCCACCGGTTGGGATCACCGGTTCTGAGCTTCTCACGGTTATCCATATTATACATGGAAAAGTATTTGGGAATCGCAATGTTCTTGGGACACCCTTTGACACAGTATTCGCAGGCCGTACAGGGGATCGCGATCGTTTCCTGAATGGATTTGACCACCTGTCGCAAAAGCGCCTGCTCGTCCTCGCTCAGCGGCTCGAAATTCTGCATATAGCCCGTGTTGTCGAGCAGCTGCTCCATGTTGGACATTCCGCTCAGCACCATCATTACACCCTCCAGGCCGGCGGCAAAACGAATGGCCCACGACGGCAGCGACTGCTCCGGTTGATGCTCCTTTAAAAGCTGCTCCGCCTTTTCCGGCAGCGCGGCAAGCATTCCACCCTTCACAGGCTCCATGACGATGACCGGCTTACCGTGCCTTCGCGCTACCTCCCAGCACCGGCGTGACTGGACGCTCTGGCTTTCCCAGTCCATATAGTTAATCTGCAGCTGAACAAACTCAGTCTCTGGGTGCGCGGTCAAAATTTCATCCAGCAGCTCCGGCGTATCGTGGAAGGAAAAGCCCATATGACGGATTTTTCCCTCCGCCTTTTTCTTTTGGACAAACGCAAAGCTGTCGAACCGTTTGACCGCCTCATAATAGGATACGTTCAAATTGTGCAGCAGATAATAATCAAAATACTCCACGCCGCAGTTTTCCAGCTGTTCCTCAAAAATCCGCTCCTGATCGCCCTCGTTTTTCAGGAACATGGACGGCAGCTTTGTCGCAAGAGTAAATTTGCTTCTGTCGTGCCGTTTCACCAGCGTTTCGCGGATTGCCTTTTCACTTTGCCCGCCGTGATACATATAAGCCGTATCGAAATAAGTAAAGCCTCTCTCCAGAAAAGCGTCCACCATCTGATTCACAGCGTCCAGGTCGATGCTGGCCGGATCGTTTTGGTCCTTCAGAGGCAAGCGCATTAATCCAAAGCCCAGTTTTTTTGTAGCCATACGAACAACCCCCTGTTGATTTTCTGATTCCAAGGAGGAAGGCGCACCGGAACACCGTGCCTGTCTTCCGCCTGTTTTTGTGATTGTAACCTCAGTATACTATATAGAGTGTACTCTAAGTCAAGTATTGTGAAAAAGGAATTTTGCGATGGGCTGAGCCTGTACGCCCATCGCGCAGCGGCAGACGAAAGAGCCGCGGGAATGATCCCGCGGCTCTTCCTGTAGGAGAAATTTTTAGAATGGCTGTTTTGAACCATGAAAAGGAATCGGCTTATGTTAGAATCATCGGCCCGATAAACGCCCAGATCAGGATGAACACCACAACGGTCCCCGAAGCGATCCACGAGGCCTGGAGCATCTCTTTGGTGTTGTTGGAGTGCGCGATGCCAAGCTGGCCGATCATATTGGTGGTGGGGTACACGGAGCCGGTCAGGCGGGTTGCCGCCAGAATCGAGATTGCGAACATGCTCATCGGCAGGCCCGCAGAGATTCCCGCCGCGCCGAACATCTCGGCGATGATCTTGATTTCCGCCACGGCTGCCGCTTCAATCCCGAAGCCGCCGACAACGGACGCGATCAGCATGACCGCAGTGGGGCTGTCGCCCGCGACATTGCCCAGCAGATTCGAAAGCGCGTCAAAGCCGCCGCCAAGCGTTACCAGGTTCAGCAGGACATCGATGGTGACGAACACAACAAACATATGCGCCTGGCTCGCGATGCCCTTACACAATGAGCCAACGGCATGGTCGATGTCGATGCGCGCGAACAAGCTGATGACAACCGCCAGCAGGATCATCACGATCAGAGCGTAGTTGGTTCCCTGCTTGGTCATGATTCCGTACGCGACCAGCAGCACAAAGGAAGCCAAAAACGCGATGGTGGTCAGGCGCTCTTTGGGGGTGATCACGATATCGTCCAGATTCGTGATGCCGTCGCCAAGCTCATATTTTTCTTTGCCCTCGGTGCGCTTCTGGGTACGCTTTACCGCAAACCACATGCCGCCCAGCCAGAAAAGGGAGAATGGAATCGCCGCGCCGATCATCAGCTGGCCGTAAGAAAGGTTTGTCACTTCCATCGTGATGAGGGTCACGCCGGTCAGCGGCCCTAACATCAGGCCGATTTCACCGGATACCTTAAACAGAGCTGCCACCACGGTAGGGGTGATGCCGAGCGACGCCATAACCGGGATCATGATGGGGGCGATGACCGCATTACCGCCGCCGAGTGTTCCCAGCAGGCCGCAGATGAGAATGGAACAGATGATCAGTGCGATTTTTGCCTTCGTCTGCGTGTTCACGCCGATGCCCTTGACGATCCAGTACACCAGCGTGTGGGTGACTCTGGTTTCCGTCATCAGCACACCAAGCCCGGCGCCGGTCATGATGATGACACCGATCAGCGCCGTGGTCGAGCCAAGGCTTTGCGCAAAGGCTGCGGCCAGCATTTTCAGGTCCTGGCCCATCATGATTGCCGCGATGGCAATACCCACGATGATACCAGAGGTGTTGTCTTTCCCCATGAACACCATTACGATGTAAATGACCAGGGGAATCAGTGCCAGCAGGGATGGGGCGGAAAACAGTGCCCAACTACCCATTTCCATAAAATATACCTCCTTCTATTCTGATGCCATATCGGCAATGGATGGAATGAGAAAAAGCAGGATGGTCGCTTTCAAACCATGTTAACAATGGATAGGGTTCTGAAACGAACAGAACGCTTCTTTACCGCAATACCATATTTATGTTGTGTGCAGAAGAATTTTTCCGGATTTGGAAGCGGTGCGTTCACCATTTTTCAGGGCCGGAACGCCGCCGACAATCACATGGGTAATCCCTGCCGGCTTTTGAATGGAATCGAGATAGGTACAGCGATCCTCTACGGCGTTTTCGTCAAAAACGGTAATATCCGCCGCCTTGCCCGGCGCGATCACGCCGCGGTCGGTAAGGCCGAGGATTTCTGCAGACAGTCCGGTCATCTTGTATACCGCGTCCTCCAGCGGCATCAGCCGATGCTCTCGCACCGTCTGGAGGAAACGGGGGAAGGTGCCATAGCTGCGTGGGTGCACCTTCACATCCATTACAGCGCTGTCGAACGGATAGTTGACGCCGTCGCTGCCCACCGCGATACGCATATCCTTCATAATACGGAGCATATCCTCCTGGTTCAGACAGAAATAGTTGCAGGCCACGGTGCCCTGGCTCTTTACCAGGCAGCGGGCCGCCGCTTCCTCGGGCGGGCAGCCCAGAAGCTTTGAAAGCTCTGCCAGATTTCTGCCGTTGGCTTCGGGCATACGGTCCATGGTAGAAACGATCATCACCGCCTCGGCTCCACCGCGATTCTCCATTTCGGCGCGGATTTCGGAAAGAAGCTGGGGAGTCGGCTCCACAAGCCGCTCCACCAGCCTTTGCACGCCGCCGTCGAACGCCCACTTGGGGCAAAGCGCCGTTAAACTGGTGGATGTGGCGGTGTACGGGTACTGGTCGCAGGTGATGGTAAGGCCCTCTGCGCGGGCATCCTCCAGTTTTTGGAGCAGCTCTTCCGCGCGCCCCCACTGCGGTTTTCCCATCAGCTTCAAATGTGAAATCTGCAGGTGTACGCCGGAGCGGCGGGTCATCTCGAGCATTTCGTCCACGGCCTCAAAGATCCGCGGGCCCTCACTGCGCATATGTACCGAAACAATGCCGTTGTGACGTTTTACGACCTTGGCCAGGGCCGCCATTTCATCTAGCTTGCCAAAGCTGCTCGGCGGGTAAATCAGCCCCAGCGACATGCCGAATGCACCTCGCTCCATCTCGCGGTCGAGCACCTGCTCCATCTGTTCCAGCTCCGCCGGTTCGGGATCGCGTAGTCCAAAGCCCATTACGCTGCCGCGCAGCGTACCGTGGCCAATGAGCATGCCGTAGTTGATCGACGGCGGCGCCTGTTCGGCCCGTTTGGCCACATCCGAAACAGAATCCTCGCGCAGCTCAAGGGCTCCCATCGGGACTGCCAGAGCCCCCTGATAATAGCGATTGATTTCTTCGCGGTACCGGTCGTTGCTCGGGATGGTGGAAATCCCGCAGTTGCCGGTAATTTCGAGCGTCACCCCCTGGAACAGCTTTGCCTGCGGCTCAAAATCCTGAATCAGCGGGCTTGCGTCGGAGTGCGTGTGAATATCGATAAACCCGGGCGCGACAATTTGCCCCTGCACATCCAACACTTGCTTCGCTTCGCCCTCGAACCGCTCGCAGACAGCTACGATCACCCCGTCCTCAATGCAGATATCCGCCCGCTTCGGTTTGGCACGCGTACCGTCTGCCAGTATCCCGTTCTTGATCACCAGATCATACAAAACCAAAACACCTCCTGTCAATTGTTTGGCGCCGGGCTTTCGCACCGCACGCCTGATCCCGCACAAGCAAGCTTATTAAAAAAGGCTAAGCTCTATTCCTTGCCGGGTTGGATGGTCCAATGTTCCCTCAGGCATCGAAAATTTTGTCTTGCTTTCTGCCGTGGGGTTATTATCATGGCAGCATGCCAGGATATTCCAAATAAGAACGCAAAAGGACCCTAACAGTTACAAAATAAATTGCAACGCATTAGGATCCTTTTTACTTTGAAACCGGGGGAAACCCGGTCTCTGTAAATCAAATCATTTGCCTTTTTCAGTCATGATTTAGTTGTGTGTGGTTTGCCGTCCATCCGAAAAAACTCAAACCGAAAAGGTTGTTTCGGACTCCTCATTCCGAATGGGCGGCAGGAGCGTGGAAAAAATTTTTCAATAGAAGTCTTGCATATATTAATACCACAGTTGAATCACGCCGTCAATACTTAATCAATCATTTCGTATGAAGTATCAATAAATTATTGTTAAGCTTCAAAATATAACGCATTTTATCTAAAAAAATCAATATTATTAATCACAACTAACTTTATGACTAATCTATGAATGAATTTTACATTTCTGTAACTTTCATTTCGCGTGCTGACAGCGCTGTTCAGAATGCCCTGTGCGGCGATTGACTTTGCCCCTTTCATATGCTACCCTAAAAGCAGTTTAGGCCCGTAAAGCGTTCACAGGCGGCCATTTGAAAGGCAGGGAACAGGATGAAAAAAACCAACGGCCTGGTATACGTAACCGGGGTGGCAAGACCTACGCCGGAAAATCCGATTGCCGTTAATTACGACCGGCTTCTGGTGATTTTGATCTTTGAACCGGAAACCGGCGAGATCGTAGACGCAGAGGTAAACATGATCTGCAGTACCACCCGCAATTTTATAAAAAGCCTGCTCGTCGGCTACTGTTTGTATTCAGACATTCCGCAGATCATGGAAAATATTCAAAGCCGGTACTGGGGCCTTTCCCGCCGCGCGCTGATCGTATGCATGAAGGACGCGCTGGCAAAAGTGACCGACCGGCTGCGGCAGATGGGCCGTGAGGATCTTTTAAAAGGGAACGAAGGAAAGAAGGGAATCGTTGTGCAGCACAGAGAAGACACGATCTGCGTGGTGGGTTTTTCCAAAGCAGTCAATAAGAACCCCATTGTCATCGGCAACCAGCTTCTGATCGGCTCATTCCTGATCAAAACGACAACCGGTGAGATTCTGGATGTGCAGTTCAACACCATCTGTCCCAAAACCTCTGAATTTTTATCGCACCTGATTCTGGGCCTGAGCTTTTACACAGAGCTGGAGGAGATGATTCGGCGGATTCAGGACCAGTACTGGGAGGATTCCAACCGCGCGGTGATTACGATTCTGCGGGACGCGAACAATAAAGTGCTCAACTGGAAGCTGGAAAACGAAAAGAAGCGAGCAGGGCTCTCTGTGGATTCAGCCCGCTGAAAGAGATTTGCATGCAGACAGAAATACATCCGGATGTTCATAGTGAATATCGTGCCCGGACTTTCTATTGATTCTCTTGCAATTTGCTAGCATGCTCTGGATCTGGTTGGCATCCTCATCGGTGTTGGCCGCATATAAGACGCCATCCTTTCCGTACTGTGTATTCGCCTTGAGATAGATCACAGGGCACTTGATGCTCCTGAGAATGCTTTCCTGATCGATTCCCTCCAACCATGAGCCATTATAAAACGTATCGCCAAATTTCGGATCATAGTTGTCCATATACAGCAGCATACGCAGCCATGTGTGCGGAACCCAGGAAATTTTAATCGGCTGGTCGGGATTCTGCTGCCTGTATTTTACTGCAGATCGAACGATTTTCCCCTGCAGACCCCCAAACAGGGAAAGAAGATAGCTGTTTTTCAGATAATAGAGGGGATAATCCGTGATGTCATCCTGACGTAAAAAGCTGTGCGTGATAACATATCCGTCATGCCAGGCAAATGCGCCCTTTCCCTCCTGTATCTCCTCCGGCGTAACATGGAAAAACGGAGGATCTTCCAGTATAAGCCCTTTGACCCATTCAGGCGCGTTTGCCGCAATCCAGGCCGCAAGAATCCCGCCGGAAGAGTGGCCGGAAAGATAACAGCTCTCTTTCACGACATTCTCTATAAACCAAAGGAGCGCTTCTGCGTTTACCCGGCAGGAATACAAATTCGCGTTGTGGCTCGACTGCCCATGGCCGTAACAATCCGCTGCAAAAACATGAAACGATTTTGAAAGCTCCGGCAGTACGGTATCATAATTTTCCCACGCAACCGATTGCCCGTGAATCAAAAGCAGTGCCGGGCCGTTTTTAGGGCCTTCGCCGTAATTGATTGCAGAGCCATCCGGGAGCGTAACCTGCTTTTCTTCAAAGCCCGCTTGCCATACTTTTTTCATAAGCCCTTCATCATAATGAAGATTATTGTGAAAATATCTGCTCACACCTAGGCCAGCCGCAGCAATCGTGAAAAATCCCCCTACGACAGGTATTTTTTTGCCTCTCTTTATTTTCCCAATCATTTTTCTTTCCTTCCTCAATGTTTGCCGGGCCTTGCAGCCATAAGCAAACATTTTGATCATATTATAAAAAATTTTGCTCTTACAATTTCAGATTTCCTTTGCACAGCTCCTATTTTATCCAATTTCAAGTGCTTTATCTATCGCTGGTATTTCATGATCGTTTTTGTTAGCTTCCATCACAGTACAGCTTTTTCTCTCTTCTTCGGGAGGGAAAAGCATAAAGCGCCTGTTCCAGCAGAAAAGTTGGAACAGGCGCTTCTTTTTGTGCGCCCCGGTTTTTATTTGGGGGCGCTTTTTACTTTTTCTTCCTCAGGAGCATCCTCGTCCTCGGGAGCCGCCTCGTCGAGAACCTCTTCTTCCACCAGGTCTTCAGCGCTTTCGGCGGAACCGTCGTCCTCAATCAGGGAATCGTCGGTTTCTTCCTCATCGTCGTGGGGTGCTCTGGCCAGAGTGACCACACGGTTCTCCACGCCGTTCACACGCATGACACGCACACCCTTGCTCGGGCGGGCACAGACGCGGATCGACGCCGCATGGATGCGGATGATGACGCCGTCGGAAGAAATGATGATCACATCATCGTCGGGGTCAACTACCTTGATGGAAGCCACGTCGCCGTATTTCTCCACGTGATAGTTCAGCAGACCTTTACCGCCTCGGGACTGCGTGCGGTAATCGGTGATGGGGGAAAGACGCCCATAGCCGGTTTCGGAAACAGTGAGCACCAATCCACCCTCGCGGATGGTGGAAAGCCCGGTAACGCAGTCGCCTTCCTTCAGCGTAATGGCCTTCACGCCGCGGGCTGTACGGCCCATAGCGCGGACATCCGTTTCGCGGAAGCGGATGGACATGCCCTTTTTCGTTGCAACAAGCATTTCGCGGTTGCCGTCGGTACGGCGAACCCAGCTCAGCGAATCGCCCTCGTCGAGATCGATGGCGATCACGCCGCCCTTGCGGGCTGTATTGTAAGCACTGAGCACAGTGCGCTTGATGATGCCGTTTTTCGTGACCATGACAAGGTAGCTTTCCTCGTCAAACTCCGGCACACGAACCATCGAGGTGACGCTTTCACCGGAGGAAAGCGGCAGCAGGTTCGCAATATTGATTCCCTTGCTGGTGCGGGAACCCTCCGGAACCTCGTAGCACTTCAGGCGGTACACACGGCCCAGATTCGAGAAGAACAGCACGTAGTCGTGGCTGTTGATGATGAACATTTCGGTCGCCACATCCTCCTCGCGGCGGGTCATGCCCGAAACACCGCGGCCGCCGCGGCGCTGAATGTGATACGTATCCACCTTCTGGCGCTTGACGTAGCCGAAGTTGGTCATAGTCAGAACGCACTCTTCCTGCGGAATCAGGTCTTCAATATCGACCTCGCCGCTGATCGTCGCAATTTCGGTGCGGCGTTCGTCGCCGAATTCGGCTTTGACTGCCAAAGCCTCTTCCTTGATGATGGCGAGCTGACGCGGTACATTTGCCAGAATATCCTCCAGATCGGCAATCTTGACCATCAGCGCGGCAAGCTCGTCCTCCAGCTTCTGGCGCTCGAGGCCGGTCAGGCGGCCCAGCGGCATCTGTACGATGGCCTGGGTCTGGATGTCGTCCAGCTCAAAGCGTTCCGTCAGGCGCTCTTTCGCCATCGGGATGGACTTGGAGCTGCGGATGATGGAAATGACCTCATCAATATTATCGATGGCAATCTGCAGACCGCGCAGAATATGGGCCCGCTCCTGCGCCTTGCGCAGCTCGAACTGCGTGCGGCGGACGATGACGCTCTCCTGAAAACGGACATATTCCTGCAGGATTTCCTTGAGCGTCAGGGTTTTGGGCTCGCCGTCCACGATCGCGAGCATGATGACGCCGAAGGTAGTCTGCATCTGGGTGTAGGTATACAGGTGGTTCAGCACGATCTGCGGCGACGCGTCGCGCTTAACGTCGATCACGACGTGCATGCCGTTGCGGTCGGAGTGGTCTTCAATATTTGAGATGCCCTCGATCCGCTTGTCCTTCACCAGATCGGCGATGGTTTCAATCAGCCGGGCCTTATTGACCTGATACGGCAGCTCGGAAATAACGATCTTGAAGCGGCCGTTCTTTTCCTCTTCGATCTCGGCGCGGGCGCGCACGATGATGCGGCCGCGGCCGGTACCATATGCCGCGCGGATTCCGCTGCGGCCCATGATGATGCCGCCGGTGGGGAAGTCCGGCCCCTTGATGTGCTCCATGAGCTCTTCCATCGTCGCGTTGGGATTATCGATCAGCGCACACAGGCCGTCGATCACCTCGCACATGTTATGGGGTGGAATGTTCGTCGCCATGCCGACGGCGATACCGGTAGAGCCGTTGATCAGAATATTCGGGAACCGAACCGGCAAAACGACAGGCTCTTTCAAACGGTCGTCGTAGTTCGGACGGAAATCGACCGTGTCTTTTTCAATATCGGTGAGCATACGCACGGCGGGTTTGCCGAGACGCGCCTCGGTATAACGGTAGGCAGCAGGCGGGTCACCGTCCACAGAACCGAAGTTTCCGTGACCGTCTACCAGCATGTAGCGCATCGAGAAATCCTGTGCCAGACGCACCAGAGCGTCGTAAACCGACGCATCACCGTGCGGATGATACCTAGCCAGCACGGCGCCGACCGTATCCGCGCATTTGCGGTAGCCCTTTTCCGGCATCAGGCCGTTTTCAAACATGGTGTACAGAATTCTTCTGTGCACCGGCTTGAGGCCGTCGCGCACATCGGGCAGCGCACGCGATATAATTACCGACATGGAATAATCCAGAAAGGATTGTTTCATCTCTTTTTCCAGGTCAACGTTAATCACCCGGTTTGTTTGCATTTCCTCCATTTATCGGACACCTTCCCGCTTGTAATTTTCGTTCCGTTTCAAAAGCTCCCGAACCTTCACCAGATCCCAGGGGGGCAGCGCCCGCTTGGGCAGAACCCAAAGCTCGTTTTGTCCTGTATATAGTAAAAACATCTTTCCATCCTCATACACCTGGTACAGGTACGAATAGGGCAGCTGAACCCGGTACCGGTCTGTCTGGATGGACATGGTTTCTTCGTCAAATATCATTGTCTGGGCCAGCATGCGCTCCCCGTGCGTATCGTAGTACCGCTGCGCCTGATGCCGAATCAGCGCGGGCTGCCAGCTGTCGATGGCAAAGCCGATCGCCGTGCCCAGCAGCACCATCAGGGTGGAAAGGATCCGGCTGTACCCGTTCACCGCGAAAAAGACACGCAGGACAATGCCGGTAACCACCAACAGAAATCCGGCCCAGCGAAGAAAATGAATTTCTGCCGAACGGCAGGCCGCACGCGCCGCAGCCTGCTTGCTGTTTACATAATCCTCCCGGGTCATCAGAAAGCTGACCACCACCTGGTGGCCGCCCTGCTCCCGCCGGGTCATCGGAATCTCCCGCCGTTTTCCAGGCGGCAGCGCCCGGCAAACGTACTCCTCAGGTGTGCGCTCAAGCGCTCAGCCTGCTCGGGGGAAAGCACACTTTTTTTCAGAATCAGCAGCGGACGGGAGATGCCGCCCCAAAGCACATAATACGCGTGTCCTTCCACACAGCCGGAAAAATCGGTCCAGAATTCACTCAGCGTTTCCGCATCGTTTTCCAGCACAATTCCGTTCTGATAAACCGAAATCTTGCCGGGAAGGCGCAGCAGCCTGCTGCTGCAAAACTGCAGCACCGAACCGTGAAGGCGTCGGCGTGGCTGCTCCCGCCAGAAATTCAGTGCGAGCGCTAAAAAGAAAACAATCGCACAAATCGGAACAACCGCCGTGGCGAACTGTGACAAATACCACGGGATCGCCGACGCTACCAGCACGGCGACGCAAATACAGATGCCCGCCCGCACCCAGTAGCGGCGAAAAGGGAACAGAGTATTTTCATACAGCAAAGCCGCCTGCGCGTAATCTTCCGCACTGAGCTGCTGCTCCAGAACCAAAACCGGGACCTCGCGTGAAAGCTCCGCCATTTTCGCCGCCTCCTTTTCCAAAAATCAAATCTTTAACCAGATGATTTTGTTCATTCATATTTCTGCGTGCCGGCTGTGAGGATCGCAAGCACATCCGCACGGATCGCCGGGTCAATGCTGCGCTGGGGAATTACCAGACTGCGCCCTTCACTGTGCAGCAGGATCAGCTGCGGAGTCAAATCCATCTTTGCCGTATCGTCCAGCGGTATGTTCCAGTGGTTGGTTCCAACCGCAATCGCAACCTCATCCGGATAAACAGCCACATTGACCTCTTCTCCCGTTGTCAGCTGTTTTGCCATCCCGTTCATGCGCAAACGCGGCGAAATCCAGACGAAAAAACCTGCCAGTGCGCCCAGAAGCGCAACCCGGAGCAGCCGTCCGCCTTCCTCCGGCATAGCAATTCCCAGAATCAGGCAAATCACAACCACAGCGCCGACCAGCATCAGCCAGCGGATCTTCTTTTTGTAAGCGGGGCTATGACTCTCCTGTCGTCTGAGCGCCTCGTAAAATTCCTCGCGCCGAAGAACAAATGAAAAGCGCACACCTGTCTGCTGCTCCTCATACTCAGCGGCATCTTCATCCGCCACCAGGTTCAGCGTTTGAGAATTGCCCGGCTGCGAAGACTCCGGAGCTTCTTCCTGTTCCGCCTGATCGATCTCATTTGGCTGTGTTCGATGATTGTCGTCCATCTCTGATTTTCCTCCCGATTTTTGTTTGGCCGGTGCCCAAGCCGGGCGCCAGCAGGTTAAATATCCAGATTCGAAACAAATCTGGCGTTCTGCTCAATAAACAGTCTGCGGGGCTCCACCTTGTCGCCCATCAGAATTGTGAAGGTTTCGTCCGCTGCTGCGGCATCCTCCATCTCTACCTTGAGCATGGTGCGGGTTTCCGGGTCCATGGTGGTCTCCCACAGCTGCTGGGCGTCCATTTCACCAAGACCTTTATAGCGCTGAATGTCGTAGTTGGTGCCGCCAAGCTCTGCCATAATGGCGTCGCGCTGCTTATCGGAGTACGCATACCGGTGGTTTTTTCCCCGGGTAATACGGTACAGCGGCGGCTGTGCCAGATAGATGTGGCCCTGCTCCACCAGCGGCCGCATAAAGCGGAAGAAAAAGGTGAGCAGCAGCGTACGGATATGCGAGCCGTCGACATCGGCATCGGCCATGATGATGATCTTGCCATACCGAAGCTTGCTCAGATCGAATTCCTCGCCAAGGCCGCAGCCGAGCGCGGTGACGACGGGCATCAGCTTTTCGTTGCCGTACACCTTGTCAAGGCGGGCCTTCTCTACGTTGAGCATCTTGCCCCAAAGGGGAAGAATCGCCTGGAATTTGCGGTCGCGTCCGCCCTTGGCGGAGCCGCCCGCGGAGTCTCCCTCAACGATGTAAATTTCGGTTTCTTCCGGGTTGCGGGACTGACAGTCCGCAAGCTTACCGGGGAGTGCGGCGGATTCGAGCGCCGATTTGCGGCGAACCAGCTCCCTTGCCTTTTTGGCAGCCTCACGCGCTCTGGCGGCGGATAACGCCTTCTCAAAAATCGCGCGCGCGACGGAGGGGTTCTCCTCAAGATAGGTCGTCAGCTTATCGCTCATCATCTGCGAAACAAGACCGGCAATTTCCGTATTGCCAAGACGCGCCTTCGTCTGGCCTTCGAACTGTGCTTCTTTCAGCTTGACGCTGATGATGACCGTCAGACCCTCGCGCACATCCTCGCCGGAAAGGTTTTTATCGTTTTCCTTTAGAATATTATATTTGCGGGCATAGTCGTTCATGATTCTGGTTAAAGCACGCTTAAATCCGTCCTCATGCGTACCGCCGTCCGTGGTGTGAATATTGTTCGCGAACGACAGCATCAGCTCATTGTAGCTGTTGTTGTACTGCATCGCCACTTCGGCAGTGGCATTGTCGTCGGCCGCGACGGCGTCAAAGTAGATCACGTCCTCGTGAATGACCTCAAGAGAACGCTTTTTGTTCAGGTACTCGACAAAGCTGCGGATACCGCCTTCGTACTGGTACACATTGTGAACCAGGTGCTCCGGGTTACGGTCGTCGTCCAGCTCAATGTGAATGCCGGCATTCAAAAAGGCCTGTTCACGCAGACGATTCTGCAGAATATCGTATTCGAATTCGATGCTTTCCTGAAAAATTTCCGGATCCGGCTGAAAACGCACCACCGTGCCGGTGTGATCGCTGTCGCCCGTTCGCACTAGCTCTGTTACAGCCACGCCGCGCTCAAAACGCTGGCTGTAAACGCCGTCTTCAGTGAAGACTTCGACCTCCAGCCATTGGGAAAGCGCATTGACCACCGACGCGCCGACGCCGTGCAGACCGCCGGATACCTTGTATCCGCCGCCGCCGAATTTGCCGCCGGCATGCAGGATGGTAAATACGACCGTAACCGCAGAGATACCCGTTTTATGCTCGATTCCCACAGGAATACCGCGGCCGTTGTCCTCAACGCTGATGATGTTGCCCGGCAGAATCTTGACGATGATGCGATCGCAGAAGCCGGCCAGCGCCTCATCGATGGCGTTGTCCACAATTTCGTACACCAAATGATGCAGACCGCGCGGCCCGGTGGAACCGATGTACATACCGGGGCGTTTCCGGACTGCTTCGAGGCCTTCGAGAACCTGTATTTGATTTTCGTCGTAATTTTGGTCAGTTTGAGTGATTTCGCTAAACTCCAAGTAGAACCCTCCTATATATCAACAGATTGTAATCAGTTAAAAGCGTCTGAAAGAATGATTTTCATCGGGACCCTGACCGGAACGATTGCCCGGAGGATACGGCGGCGGTGTACCGGGCCGCGGCGGAGCCGGGGGCCGCTTGCGCATTCCCGGCTTTCTCAGCCGGACAAGGAACGGGGCGGCGAGAAAGAACAGAGCATAGGGGAGCGCCATGAGCAGCACCCCGTAAAACGGCAGGCCGCCGGTGACCAGGCGGAGCACCAGAAATACCACAACCGAGATGACCACTGCGATAGAGCCGAACATCGGCGCCGCGGTACTCAAAAACACACCGGAAAATCCGCCGCAGTTCGGGCAGCGGTATTCTCCCTCCTGCTTTAAAAACCAAGCTCTCACATAACCGACCTTCTGCCCGCAGTGGGGGCAAACCGGCAATTGCAGCTTCATAGGCCTTCGCCATTCCTTTCCTGTTTTCTTCCGCCCTCCGGCATTTTGCTACACATTCGAAAGGTTTTCCATAAACCTGCTTCGCTTAAGCAGCGTGGTGGAAGAAATCTGCGAAATATAGACCGTTATTTGTTCCGCTCTGTCACAGCAAAGCACAAAGGATTTCGGCATTTCCATACTGACGTTAACCACTTTGCCTTCCTTTTCCGCCTTTGCGAGGTATTCGCGGGTATATTTTGAAATCGTGGAATTTTCAAGATCGAAAATCCCGATGATGTCTTTCGTTTGAATGACGGTGTCCTGCCCCAGGTGGAGATACATAAAACACATCCTTACTGCCGGACGGTCAGCCGTCCCTGCTCCATCTCAAATCTTCCGCCGCCGGAATAGCGGGCTGCCGTTTCGGGGTCGCAGCACGTTAAAAACACCTGCTTTTCCCCAAGCTGATGCAAAAGAAAATCCTGCCGGCCGGAATCAAGCTCGCTCATCACATCGTCAAGCAGAATCACCGGCGCTTCCCCGGAAAGAGTCTGCAGAAGCTCCGCCTCCGCCAGCTTTAACGCCAGCACACAGGAACGCTGCTGGCCCTGCGAGCCGAAACTTCTTGCCTGCCGTTCATCCACCCGGATTTCCAGGTCGTCCCGGTGCGGGCCGACCGTCGTAAAGCCTGCGGAAAGATCTTCCCTGCGGGAGCGACCGAGCAGGTCGAACAAATACTGACGCCACTGCTCCTCTGTCTGCGGCTCTTCGCCGGAAACCGTGTGGTAACAGATAGAAAATTGCTCTCGCGCGCCCGAAATCCCTTCATAAACCCGCCGGGCCGGTTCGGAAAGCAGGCGGACATATTCGCTTCGCTCCATAATCAGCCGCGCGCCGCGCTGGGCAAGCTTTTCATCCCAGATTTCAAGCGTATCGAGCAGCTCGGCGTGGCGGGGAATATCTTTCAGCAGCGCGTTTCTCTGCTGAAGCACCCGGTTATACTGGAACAAAAGCTTTGCATACACCGGGCGAAGCTGGCACAGCGCGCCGTCCAGAAAAGAGCGGCGCAAAGCGGGGCCGTCTTTTACCAGCGAAAGATGCTCCGGCGAAAAAATCACTGCCCGAAATTTTCCCACCAGCTCCATGACACCGCCATATTGTACACCGTTGATGGCGGCGGAGCGTTTTTTGTTCTGAATCGTCAGAACCGCGCTCTGGTCGCGCTCTTCACTAAAAAAATCGATCTGCAGCCGCGCGGCGTCCTGCCCAAAGGCAATCAGCTCGCTGTCGCGCGAGCCGCGGAACGATCGGCCGCCCGTAAACAGCCATAGCGCTTCGAGCAAATTGGTTTTTCCCTGCGCGTTCTGTCCAAAAATCACATTCATGCGTGGGTCAGGGAGAAACTCCCCCTCACGCAGATTGCGGTAGTGTAAAAACGAAAGCCGGCTGACGATCACAGGGTCTTCACCTCGTAGATATTTCCCTGATATTCCGCCCGGTCGCCCCCGCGCATTTTTTTACCGCGCATGGTGCAAACCTCGCCATTGACCAGAACCTCTCCGTTCTGAACAGCCAGCTTGGCATGGCCGCCGGTTTCCACCGCGCCCGCCAGCTTTAACAGTGCATCCAGACGGATAAACTCCGTATCAATTGAAATAATTTCCATAATTCCTCCTAAGCACTCAAACGCCGCTCTTCAATCGAACCGGCAAAACCAGGAACAAAAAGCTGTTGCCGTCCTTCGGGACGACCTTCATGGGGCTGAGCGCTCCGCTGAGCTGAATTTTTACCTCGTCGCATTCGGTATTGCGCAGCGCATCCAGAAGATACCGGTTGTTAAAGCCCATTTCGAGTGTTCCGCCGGTGCTCTGCGCTTCCAGTTCATCGCTGGCGCGGCCAATCGCCGTGGAGCAGGAGAGCTGAATCCGGCTTTCGTCGAACACGCAGCGCAGCGGGCTTTTCAGGCGGTCTGTAATCAGGAGCGAAACGCGCTCCACGCTGTCGATAAAGGTTCTGGTTTTTACCAGGATCTCTGTTGTGTGGGAAGCCGGAATCGCCGCCCGATAATCGAGGAATTCACCCTCGAGCAGGCGGGAAATCAGCGTATAGCTGCCAATCTGGAACAGGATATGCCTGCGACCGATCGACAACGCCAGATTTTCCTCATTTTCAGGAAGAAGCTTTAATACCTCGGAAAGGGTTTTTCCCGGAACAACAAAACTGGTGTCCTGATCACACGCAATCGGCTCCTCGCGAACCGCAAGACGGTAACCGTCCACAGAAATCAGGCGGATTTGATTTTCACTCAGCTCGAACAGCGTTCCGGTATGTACTGGTTTCATATCGCTTTCAGAAACAGCAAACAGAGTCTGGCGGATCATACTTTTCAAAATCCCATTCGGCACCTCGATCGAGGTTTCGCTCGAAACAGAGGGCAGCTCAGGATATTCTTCCGCCGGAATGCCCGCAATGGAGAATTCGCTGGCTCCGCTGATAATGGAAGCGACGTTCTTTTCATCGACCGAAAGCGAAACATCGTCGCCCGGTAAGCGACGCACAATGTCACCGAACAGACGGGCGGAAAGCACCACGCTGCCTGCTTGCTCAACCTGAGCCGGCAGGGTTGTCGTCATACCCAGCTCCAAATCATAGCCACACAGAAATAAATCAGACCCTTTTGTTTGCAAAAGGATTCCTTCCAGGGCTGGAATGGAGGATTTAGAGGAAACAGCCCGCTGAATATTCAACACTGCTTCCACCAATTCCTTGCGGTCGCATATTATCTTCATCGTTCTTACCACCTTACGTTATTTAGAGTAGAAATGATAGATATGATTTAGCGGTAGTAGTAGGGGATTCTGAAAAGTGGAAAAGCTGTGAGAAGTCAGAAGCACCAAGGAGCAAAGACCATTTTGTTTTCCAGAATCCATTGTGGAGTATTTGTTGAGAGTATTGAGAGATTTTTTGAGTTTTAACAGGCTGTTGAAAACTCTGTGGGGAATGTTGAAAAGAAGTTTAAAAGATTTCACAGAGAAAAATCGAGTTTTCCCCTGATTTGTGGAAAAGTGGAGGTGTTCTCCACTTTTTAGATTATACTATTTGTAATAATACAGTGAGTAATCACACTGTTATCGGTCGCGGATGTTTTTGATGATGTCCTGAACGGTGTCACGCGTTTTCGGATCGCGGCCGATATTCTTTTCGACCTGCTGGATCGCGTAGACTACAGTAGAGTGATCGCGGCCGCCGAACGCCTCGCCGATAGAGGTCATGGGCAGCTGGGTGATCTCGCGCACCACATACATGGCAATCTGCCGCGCGGAGGAGATGTTGGCCGAACGCTTCGGTGAACGAATATCCTCGGGGGAGGTGCCGAACGTGCGGGCCACCTCTTCGATGATTTTTTCGATCGTCATCGGCGCGGGCTGGTGATTGTTGATGATATCGCTGATTGCTGCCTGTGCGGTGGAGATGCTCAGCGCCTCGCCGGCCAGCAGATAGTACGCCTTCATCTTCTTGACGGCGCCCTCAAGCTGACGAATGTTGTTTTTCAGGCGGTTCGCAATATATTCGGCCACGTTGTCGGGCAGATCAATTTCGAGCAGCTCTGCTTTTCTTTTAATGATCGCGATACGCGTTTCAAAATCCGGCGGCTGCACATCGGCGGTCAGGCCCCATTCAAAACGGGTCAGCAGCCGTTCCTCCAGCGTTGCGATATCCTTCGGCGGCCGGTCGGATGTCAGCACGATCTGTTTTTTTGCTTCATACAGCGTATTAAAGGTATGGAAGAACTCTTCCTGTGTCGAATCCTTGCCTGCGATGAACTGAATATCATCCACGAGGAGGATGTCCGCTTTGCGGTAGCGCTGGTGGAACTCGACGGTGGTACCGCGGCGGATCGCTTCGATCAGCTCGTTGGTAAATTCGTCCCCTTTAATATAGATAATGTTCATCTGGGGGTAATTCTTTGAAATTTCGTTGCAGATGGCGTACAGAAGATGCGTTTTGCCAAGGCCCGAGTTTCCGTAAATGAACAGGGGGTTGTACAAAACCGCAGGCTTCGTCGCCACCGCCATGGAGGCCGCGTGCGCGAATTTGTTGGACGGCCCTACGATAAAGGTATCGAAGGTGTACTCATAGTCGTCTTTCGAGAGCGGTACGGCGTCCGGCTTTTTGTTCTGCACCAGCTGTTCGGGGGTACAGAGCTGGATCTGAATGCCTTCGCCGAAGATTTCGTTGAATGCTTCCTGAAGAAGAGAAGTGTAGCACCGGGTCAGAGTTTGAAGGTGAAATTCGTTCGGAACCTCCAGCACGGCAATTCCCTTGTTAAAATCCAGGCTGACAGGGCGGATCCGGTGGATCCAGGTGGTGTAGGCCACCTCTGTGATGCGGGCTTTGCAGAAATCGCAGACAAGGCCCCAGGCTTCGGTAAAGGATTCCATAAAAACAATCATACCTTTCGGTGAGATAAAAAAATAAAGAAAAACCGAGCTGCCGCCTGAACAGATCAGACAAACACAACGTGCGAAATGCAAACTCGGTTATACACGGATAATTAACATAATAATAGCATAAAGATCAAAAATTTTCAAATCATTTTAAACACCTTATCAACAGGATTGTGAAAAACTTTGCGAAAATATTGGCGCTGACTCTGACTTTTCACAACATGTTGGGGTACTGTGGATATTTTTGTTTTTTAAAACCATAGTAAATTTCATCCAGAATGGATAAGATAAGATTTCTATCAAGGGGAAAGCCGCTAAATGAAATATGTTCTTTCTTTTTTTCTACTATTTTCTTGTATTGATCTTTGATCTGCCTGATTAACTGATCCCAATATTGCTACGAGGATGACCTATAATTTTGTTGATGCTTTGACGGCAGCAGCCATAATAGATGAAGTAGATTGGTTAGAAAAAAAATACCATTAAAATTTATAGCAAAATCGCTTTCTTTTTGGGCTGTTGTATGGTATGATGATGCAAAAGCGGAATCGGGCGGATTTGTATTTTTTTATTGACAGTTTGCCTGTGATTAGGCTATAATGCTAAATTGCAAGGTTTGTACCCGAAAGGAGGGTTTTTCATGCTGAGAACTTATCAGCCTAAGAAGCTCCACAGAAAAAAAGAGCATGGGTTCAGAAAGAGAATGTCCGATAGAAACGGCCGCAAAGTTTTGGCGCGCCGCAGGGCCAAGGGAAGAGCGCGTTTGTCTTACTGAAGCTTTGAAAGGGCCACCGCAGTGTGGCCTTTCTTTGTTTTGTTTTTCAGAAAGGCCGGATATGGGGAGGTTGAGGTTTCACAATGAGCGAAATAGTCCCGATTTGTGAAAACAGCAGCTTTCGCCGCGCTTACGCGAAGGGCAAGTCCTTTGTGTCGCCGATTCTGGTCACTTATGTTCTGAAAAATCGCGCGCACTGTATTCGGGTGGGCATTACCACCAGCAAAAAAACGGGAAACGCGGTCAAACGCAACCGTTCCCGCCGCATCATCCGCGAAGCGGCCCGGCAGCTGATGCCGGAGCTTTCGGGTGGGTATGATCTGATTTTTGTGGCGCGGGCGAAAACACCGTTTGTCAAAAGTACGGACATCCTCTGTGATATGCGAAAGCATTTGTCTCAGTCTGGTGTTTTAAAATGAAGCGCATTTTTATTGCAATGATACAGGGGTACCAGAAATGGATTTCCCCAATGAAAAGGCAGCCAAGCTGTCGCTTTGTTCCCACCTGCAGCGCCTACGCGATTCAGGCGATTGAACGGTTTGGTGTGATTCGGGGAACTCTGCTGGCCATTTGGCGTATTCTTCGCTGTAATCCGTTTCACCCCGGGGGATACGATCCCGTTCCGGAGCGGGGAGAAAGTCTGCTCGGCAGACTTTTCAGCAAAAGAAAATAACGGCGTACTGCAATAGTGCTTCGTGCGATTTTGCTGTTTGCCTTTCGTATAGCTCCATCACGTGGCGCTCCCGCACGGGGAGTGCAGATTGAAATTTGATACAGAGAGGTTTTTATATGGTTGGGATAGGCAATTTTTTCGGCAGCTTTCTGGGGTATCTGCTGTGGATTTTTTATCAGCTTTTTAAGAATTATGGCGTAGCGATCATCTTATTTACCATTGTTCTTAAAATCGTGATGTTCCCGTTCTCCATCAATCAGCAAAAATCGATGGCGGCCAACTCGAAGCTTTCTGCAAAGCAAAAAGAGCTGCAGAAAAAATACGGCAACGACCGTGTAAAGATGAACGACGAAATGCAGAAGCTGTATGAAAAAGAGGGGTACAACCCCGCCAGCGGCTGCTTGCCCATGCTGATCCCTTTCCCGATCATGATCGGTTTGTACTACACCGTGATCAATCCTCTTTCGAATGCATTGCACCTTGGGAAAGAGGCCGTAACCCAGGCAGTTTCGATTTTGCAGACTGTTCCCGGCATCAGCGGCTCGTTTACTTACCAGAACGGCTTTTACAATGAAATGGAAATTGTTCGTCATTTCTCTGTACTTCGTCCTTATTTGACGATGTTCACGGATGACGAGCTTTCGAAAATACAGTCGCTCAGTTCCGGCTTTAACTTCTTGGGGCTGAACCTCTTGGGTACCCCTACAGACACCTCGGTTACCAGCTTTTTTGGGAAGCTCGTATCCATGTTCCAGACGAATCTGTGGCTGATTCCCGTTTTGTGCCTTGTTTCTTCTATCATTACTCAGGTAATTACGACTCGTCTGCAGCCTGCAATGCAGCAGCAGCAGGGTTGCATGAAGTGGATGCTGTATGGCCTGCCGGCGATTTCTGCCGTATTTGCCATGTCCGTTCCCGCGGCGGTAGGTTTTTACTGGATTATTTCTACCCTCACCAGCCTGATTCAGGTGCTTTTGGTTCATGCATTTTTCAGCCCGGCGTCCCTGACTGCAAAGGCGGAGGCACAGCGTGTTGCGTTGCTGGAGCTGGAAGAAGCGGCACTAGAGCCGCTGCCATCGCATCTTCGCCAGTATCCCGGGGAAAAATTCGTTCCTCAGGAGAATCGGAAGGACGAGCAGTCTGCGGTGAAAAAAGAATCTGGCCAGAAAAAGAAGAGCGGAAAATCCACAGGTGGCCAAGACAGCTACCTTGGGAAGAAAAAATAGCGGTTTTCTGATTCAATATTTGGAGGTGCGAAGGTGGTTAAAGAAGCGATTGCAACGGGAGATTCCGTGGAGCAGGCGTTTGAAGAGGCCTGCAAGCTGCTCGGAGTAGAATCACATGAAGCGGAATTTGAAATTTTGGAGCTCCCTGAGAAAAAGAAATTCGGCCTTTTTGGCGGCGCACCCGCGAAAGTACGCGCATTCATCAAATCCGGTCCCGCAGAGGCGGCCGCAGATTACCTCAAACAGGTTCTGGGGCAGATGGGCATTCCCTCGGTAGAGATTACGATCGCCGAGCAGGAGAATGGTGCCCTTTTGACCCTCACCGGCGACGACATCGGCTTTATCATCGGCCACAGAGGAGAAACGCTCGATTCTCTTCAGTATCTTTCCGGCCTGGTGGCAAATCATGTGGAGGATTCTTATTACAGAATCACGCTCGACATTGGAAATTACCGTGAGAAGCGGAAGGAAACGCTCGAAGCGCTCGGCAAGAAGATGGCTGCAAAAGCACTCAAAACTCAGCGCAACTGCTCCCTTGAGCCCATGAACCCTTACGAGCGCCGCATCATTCACACGGCGGTGCAGGAGGTTGAGGGTGTCAAATCCTGGAGTGAGGGAGAGGACCTGGCGCGCCATGTGGTAATTGGCCCCGAAGGCGGCGAGCGCCCCGCATTCCGCCGGCCGAATGATCGTTCTTCACGTGGCGGCAGGGACTTCCATAAAGACCGCGGCGGACGGCCGCAGGGCGGCAATAAGAACTTTGGCGGACGTTCTCCTTCGCGCGATTCCAGAGACAGACGGCCTGCGCAGCATGATCAAAGAGACTCTTATTCGCAGTCTGCAGACAGCCGTCCGGTGAAAAAGGGCAATAGCCCTCTGTACAGCAAGATTGAAACGAAAAAGGAAAATTGACTTTTTCGCAAGGATAAGAACGAAAGAAAAGCGGTTCGTAAAACGAGCCGCTTTTTGTGGTACAAAAGGAGAGAATCATGGAACAGAAAGCTTCCGCCATTGCGGCGATTTCGACTGCGCAGGCTCCCGGCGGAATTGGTGTTATCCGGATTTCCGGCCCCGGTGCGCGGCAGATCGCGGGCCGCGTGTTTGTTTCGGCCAGGGGACAGAAAATAGAAGAAATACCCGGCTATACCGCTTTATATGGATGGGTTTGCCGCTTTGGCAGCCAGTCGAAAGAGCGGATCGATGAAGCGGTGGCCACCGTGTTTGTTGCGCCCCACAGCTACACCGGTGAAGACGTCGTGGAGCTTTCGTGTCACGGCGGGCTGTACCTTTTGCGCCGTGTGCTCGATTCCGTTCTGGCTGCGGGCGCTTCCCCGGCCGGGCCGGGTGAATTTACCCGCCGCGCGTTTCTGAACGGAAAAATGGATCTGACCCAGGCTGAATCGGTGATGCAGCTGATCGGCGCACAGGGCAGCCAGGCGCTTCGCACCGCGCGTGCGGGCCGGGAGGGCGCGCTCTACCGCCGGATTCAGGGAAGCCGGGAGCAGTTGCTCACCGTCGCAGCCCATCTTTCCGCGTGGGCAGATTACCCGGAGGAGGACATTCCCCAATTGGATGAGTCCTCTCTCAAGGCTTCCCTGCAGAGCGTACAGGATGAACTGACCCGGCTGCTTGACCAGTTCGATGCCGGGAGAGTGCTGCGGGAGGGAGTCGATACGGTGATCGTCGGCCGGCCGAATGTCGGCAAATCGACTCTCATGAACCTGCTGGCGGGGTGTGAGCGTTCCATCGTGACGGAGTATGCCGGCACCACGCGCGATATTGTGGAGGAAACAGTGCTGCTTGGCGGCGTTCCTCTGCGTTTGGCCGATACGGCGGGCCTGCGTGAAACGGATGACCCGGTAGAGAGCATTGGGGTTGACCGCGCCAAAGATCGCCTGAGTACTGCGCAGCTGGTGCTGGCGGTGTTTGATTCCTCTTCACCGCTGACGGAGGAGGATCAGGAGCTGATCTCTCGTTTATCTGGAACGCCGGCGGTTGCGGTGATCAATAAAAGTGATTTGGAACAAAAAATTGACACTGAGTATATTCAAAATAAATTTCAACAATACGTATATATTTCTGCAAGAAGCGGCGACGGTCTTGCTGAGCTGCAGCGGGCGGTGGAACAGCTTCTCCATACGGCGGATTTGAATCCCTCCGAGGGGATCCTGTTCACCGAACGCCAGCGTGATACTGCCCGCCGCGCCAAGGAACGCCTGGAAGAAGCGATGGATGCTTTAACCGGGGGCATGACGCTGGATGCGGTGACTGTTTCGGTAGAGGGTGCTGTTTCTGCTCTGCTGGAGCTGACAGGGGAGCGCGCGACCAATGAGATCGTTGACACGGTGTTTGCACATTTCTGTGTCGGTAAATAAAGATGTTGTGAGGATGAACCTGCCATGAGCAGAACAGGCTCGTAGAAATGATGGGGAAATTTTCAGGAAACCGCCTGTGGGGCGGAAAGGAATCAGGTGCGAAATAACGATGTATCAGGCAGATCAATATGATGTAATTGTGATTGGCGCGGGCCACGCCGGAATTGAAGCGGCCTTGGCCTCTGCGCGGCTGGGCTGCCGTACGGTGGTCTTTACCATCAATCTCGACGCGGTAGGCAACTGTCCTTGCAATCCTTCCATTGGGGGAACGGCAAAGGGCCATCTTGTGCGTGAGATCGACGCGCTCGGCGGTGAGATGGGCAGGACGGCGGACGCCTGCACAATCCAAAGCCGAATGCTGAATCTGGGCAAGGGTCCGGCGGTGCATTCCCTGCGTGCGCAGATCGACCGGCGCGAATATTCGAAGATCATGAAACACAAGCTTGAGCTTCAGCCGAACCTGCAGCTTAAGCAGGGTGAGATTGTGGACTTGTTCCGCAATGAAGACGGTTCCTGGCAGGCAGTGACGCGCATGGGTGCGGGCTATACCGCAAAATGCGTTGTGCTTGCCACGGGAACCTATCTCAGCGGTAAAATCTACGTGGGCGATGTTGCCTATGAGAGCGGGCCGGACGGCCTGTTCCCGGCATCGTTTTTATCGGATCCGCTGCGAAAGCTGGGGGTGAGCCTGCGCCGCTTTAAAACGGGAACTCCTGCGCGCGTGCTGCGCTCGAGTATCGATCTTTCCGGCCTGGAGGTGCAGGAGGGGGACGAACCGGTTGTGCCGTTCTCTTACGATACCGCCGAACTCCCAAAGAATCGGGCGGTGTGTCATATTGCCTGGACAAACGACGCCACCAAAGAAATTATTCTGAAGAATATTCACCGCTCGCCGCTGTATGCGGGGAAGATCGAGGGCGTGGGACCGCGCTACTGCCCCAGTTTTGAAGATAAAATCATGCGTTTTACCGATAAGAAGCGTCACCAGCTGTTCATTGAGCCCTGCGGCATGGATACCGAAGAGCTGTATTTGCAGGGGATGTCATCCTCTTTGCCGGAGGAAGTGCAGCTTGCTTTTTACCGCACGATTGCGGGCCTAGAGCACGTGGAAATCATGCGCTGCGCCTATGCCATTGAGTATGACTGTGTCGACCCTTTGCAGCTTGATCCCACGCTCGAATTTCAGGATTTGCCCGGCCTGTATGGCGCAGGCCAGTTCAACGGCAGTTCCGGTTATGAAGAGGCTGCCGCACAGGGACTTTTGGCGGGAATCAACGCCGCGCGGCGTGCACAGGAAAAAGAACAGATCATTCTCGACCGCGCGGGCTCGTACATCGGCACGCTGGTAGATGACCTTGTCACCAAGGGCGTCAGCGACCCTTACCGCATGATGACGTCACGTTCGGAATACCGCCTGGTACTGCGGCAGGACAACGCGGACGAGCGTATGACTCCGCTGGGACATGAACTCGGTTTGATCAGTGATGAGCGCTTTGCAAGCTTTCAGGAAAAGCAGGCACTAAAGGAGCAGGAGCGGAAACGCGCCGAACAGACGGTGCTTTCTCCCACAGAGGAGCTGAATCAGATTCTTGTTTCACGTGGAACATCACCGGTTTCTACCGGCGTACACCTGATCGACCTGCTGCGCCGCCCGGAACTGAATTATGAGGTACTGGCCCCGGTAGATTCTGGACGACCCCAGCTTCCGGCTGCCGTGCTGGAAAATGTAGAAATCGAAATCATGTATGAAGGATATATTCGCCGCCAGAAAGCGGATATTGCAGAGATGCGCCGCCTGGAGCAGCGCCTGCTCCCGAAGGGCCTTGACTACACCGGGATCACTGGTCTTCGGCTCGAAGCACAGGAAAAACTGCAGAAGATTCGCCCGGCGAGTATCGGGCAGGCTTCCCGTATTTCTGGGGTGAGTCCGGCAGATATTTCGGTGCTTCTGATCTGGCTGGCCCGGCAGGAAGGGAAGGAGGAAGCTGCTCTGTGATGAATATGGAACAGCAGCTGATCGAGCTTTCTGCGCAGTATGGCCTTTCTATTAGCGCACAGCAGGCGGCGGCCTTTCAAACCTATATGGAACTGCTGCTGGAATGGAATGAAAAAATGAATCTGACTGCCATCACGGAACCGCAGCAGGTAGTGGAAAAACATTTTCTAGACAGCCTGCTGCTCCTAAAGGCCGTTGAGATTCCTGAGAATGCAAAAGTAATTGACGTCGGAACCGGCGCCGGTTTTCCGGGAATTCCTTTATTATTGTACCGGACGGATATCCGTCTGACCCTGCTCGACAGTCTGCAGAAGCGACTGAATTTCTTACAGGCTGTGTGTGATGCACTGGGGCTTTCCGCTGAGCTGATCCATGCGAGAGCAGAAGAGGGTGGCCGTCGGCCGAAGCTGCGCGAACAGTTTGATTTGGCGTGCGCGCGCGCCGTTGCGCCGCTGCCGGTTTTGTGTGAATACTGTCTGCCGTTTGTGCGGCGCGGCGGTGTCTTCGCGGCAATGAAGGGCCCGGGTGCGGCAGAAGAGTCGGTTGCTGCAAAGAAAGCAATTTCAATTTTGGGTGCGCGCACAGAAAGCACGCACTCCTTTATTCTGCCGGACGGCAGCGAACGGAATGTGATCATCTGCCGCAAAACAGCGGCCATGTCCGACAAATATCCGCGGCACGGCTCAAAAATTGCGAAATCTCCCCTTTAACAGCCATAAATCTAAGCAAAAAATTATTTGTACAAGTCATAATTCAACAGAACATTCGCCGTCTCCTGTGCTATTCTGAAAAAAACAGACAAGCAGGGGGGCGGCGCTTTGTTATTCTTTCAGGAAAAGAAGCGGGTGAATGATATCCCGCTCAATCAAATCCGGCCCAATCCGTCACAGCCGCGCCGCATCTTCGCGCCGCGAGAGCTGCAGGAGCTTTCCGACAGCATCCGGGCCAACGGTCTGCTGCAGCCGCTGACGGTACGCAGGGTAGCGGGCGGGTATGAGCTGATTGCCGGGGAACGCCGGCTGCGCGCCTGTTTTATGGCCGGGATGAAAACCGCGCCATGCATTCTGCTAGACTGCGATGAACAGCAATCTGCGATTTACGCGATCCTGGAGAATCTTCAACGGCAGGATCTGCAAATCTTTGAAGAGGCCGAAGGAATCCGCCGGTTGATCGAAGAGTGGGGCGTCACGCAGGAGGAAGCAGCTTCCCGACTGGGGAAGAGCCAATCCGCAATTGCGAACAAGCTTCGGCTGCTCCGTCTTTCAGAAACTGAGCGCACCATGATCTCTCACGCGGGTTTGACCGAGCGCCACGCGCGTGCGCTGCTAAGAATCGAAAGCGAAGAAGTTCGCACTCGGTTATTAAACAAAATAATCAATGAGAATCTGAATGTTCGTCAGACAGAGGAGCTCGTGAATGAAGAAATAGAACGGGCCACGCAGCCACAGGTTGTAAAAAATAAACGCACGTTTGTAATTAAGGATGTACGGCTATTTTTGAATACGATCCGGCACGCGGTAGACACCATGCGTCAATCTGGGATCGACGCGGTAGAACAGAACCGCGAAACAGAAGAATTTATTGAGTATGTGGTGCGCATCCCAAAGGAACAGGCAGTTGCGAATAAGCGCAGGCCAGCCTAAATCAATTCAGCTTACAAGGAATTTCCCCATTCCCTTATTTATTTTCCACAGTAAAAGGACGGAGCAAATGCTCCGTCCTTTTACTGTGTCTGCGAAAGATTTTGGGCGCTTTCATTTTATAATTGTCTTTGTGTGGTTTCACCATAGAGGGAATTTCAACTGGGGGAGTATCTTGTTTTCCAGGTTGGGGCAGACTGAGTCTTCCTATACATCGCGGGACAGCGGAAAGAAAGCCTTTCGCTTCGTACTCCATTCGTCGCGTATGTGCAAGGCTCCGCCCTCGAAACCTGTTTGGCCTAACGTCGCCCTTTTACGAAAGCAAGTGCCCGCCCCGACACGAGGAGCACAGTCTGCGTCAGCAGGCAAGCTGCCCCTGTGCGCACATCGCGAGAACCCCCCAGAGAAAACAAACTGTTTTCTCGCGGATAAGGATCTTCGTAGGGCGGAGGAAAAACTGGATTTTGGACTGATGAGCATATGCTCTATGTCAACGAGAACTATATAGAGAGAGTGAATAAAGGGATTCGGTCTTTTACATAGTTAAAAGGATATAAGATTGCAGAGAACCCGATCACAGTCTTCTGTTGAAAACTTTCCTGCGAAGGAGGAGATGAAATTTTCCACCTTTGCAGTTGAAAATGGCATACGCAAATATCTTTCAACATTCACAGGCTTTCCACAATTGAGTGGAAAATCGGTGAGAAAACTCCAAAACATTCAGATATTAGTTAAACAAGCTGTTGTTCCACGTGAAACAAGCACTTTTTACCTAAAAAGGCTTTATCTAATAAAAGAAGAGTGCTATAATATTTTACAGTGCAGCTTTGGCGGCTGAGAGAACATAGATCATCGGTTTTATAGGGAAAGGCCATATCAATGGTTTTGAACGCCGATTTTCATGTTGATCTCATAAATCATGTAAGAGAAGCGGGGAACGAAGGGTATGGGCAAAATCATTGCGATTGCAAACCAAAAGGGCGGTGTGGGGAAGACAACCACCGCAGTCAATTTGGCGGCTTCTCTTGGCAGTTTGGGGAAGAAGACACTCCTGGTCGATATCGATCCGCAGGGGAATTCCTCCAGCGGCATAGGGGTAGACCGCCGAAAGCTGAAAAATACTGTCTACGAAATCCTGCTGGATGAGGCAAAGCCAAGCGAGGTTTTGATCCATACAGGCTTTCAAAATCTGGATTTGATTCCCTCCAGCATGGACTTGGCCGCGGCCGAGCTGGAGCTTGTAAACCTGAAAAACCGGGAATCCATCCTGCGGCGCGCGATTTTGCCGCTGCGCGCAGAGTATGATTACATTATTATGGATTGCCCGCCTTCGCTGGGAATCATCACGACGAACGCGCTTTGCCTTGCAGATACGCTGCTGGTGCCGGTTCAGTGTGAATATTATGCGCTCGAGGGCCTTTCGCAGCTGATGAATTCGGTGCGGCGCGTCAAGCGGCAGTACAACGAGCAGCTCGATATAGAGGGTGTACTGCTCACCATGTACGACGGGCGCCTGAATCTGACCCAACAGGTTGTGGATGAGGTGAAGCGGTATTTCCCCCGCAAGGTGTTCGCCACCGTTGTGCCGCGTACAGTGCGACTGTCCGAAGCGCCAAGCTTTGGCAAGCCGGTGCTGTATTTCGACCGCGCGTCAAAAGGCTCTGCTGCCTACGAAGCGCTGGCTATGGAAATCATTCAGAATAATCAAGGAGAGGGGCGTACGGAATGAAAAAAAGAGGCGGTCTTGGAAAGGGCCTGGACGCCATCTTTGCGGAAAACGATACGGAGAATCAGAATTCCTCCATCACGCTGCCTCTGCGCGAGATCGAGCCGAATCGTGCTCAGCCCAGAAAGCAGTTTGACGAGGGTGCTTTGGCCGAACTGGCGGATTCTATTTCTCAGCACGGAATTTTACAGCCGCTTCTGGTCAGGCCGCTCGTCAGCGGGGGTTACCAGATTGTGGCGGGCGAACGCCGCTGGCGCGCGGCGCGGATGGCCGGGCTGACCGAAGTACCCGCCGTAGTGCGCGAAATGTCCGACCAGCAGGTGATGCAGCTCGCGCTGATCGAAAATTTACAGCGCGAGGATCTGACCGCGCTCGAAGAGGCGCAGGGGTATCAGACCCTGATGGAATCCTACGAGCTGACGCAGGAGGAAATCGCGAAGATTGTCGGCAAATCACGGCCCGCCGTGGCAAACGCTCTTCGGCTTTTAAATCTGCCGCAGGCCGTTCGTGAGCTGGTTGCAGAGGGGAAGCTCTCCGCCGGGCATGCAAGGACGCTGCTGCCGATCGAATCGGCGCAGGACATGCTCGAAATGGCGCAGCTGACGGTAAAGCATGGTATTTCTGTCAGAGAATTGGAAAAAATGGTAAAGAAATTCCTGTCGCATGAAACGGAAACAGAACCGGCTTCGCCCAGAAAAAAGAAGCCCCGCTATTTTGAAGAGGTAGAGCTTGCGCTCAATACCCATCTGGGCCGCAAGGTGAAGGTGGAAGGCGGCAAAAACAAAGGAATACTGCAAATTGAATTTTATGGCGAAGAGGATTTGGCAAATCTGGTCAACAGTCTGCGCTTTCACACAGACTGAACCTGTACAGAGTCCCCGCACCAAAAATAAAGGAGAAGAACTCACATGTTGGATATTAAAGTAATCCGGGAAAATGCGGATCGAGTCAAAGCGGCGATGAAAAGCAGAAATATGGATGCAGATCAGGTGATCGAATCCATTTTGCAGATCGATGTGGACCGCCGCCGCGTCACTGGTGAAACGGAAGCTCTGAAGGCCCAGCAGAATGCGGATACCAAGCAAATTCCGATTCTGAAAAAAGAGGGGAAAGATACCACCGAGCTGATGGCTCAGCTCAAGAAGCTTTCCGACCAGATCAAGGAAAAGGATGCGCAGCTCAGCGAGCTGGAAGAAAAGCAGCGCGATCTGCTCCTGACCCTGCCGAATATTCCGGCGGCGGACGTGCCTTTGGGTAAGGACGATACAGAGAACAAGGAGCTGCGCCGCTGGCACGAGCCCACTCAGTTTGATTTTGAACCCAAAGCGCACTGGGATTTGGGCAAAGAGCTCGAAATCCTCGACCCCGAAACGGCAGCAAAAGTTACGGGCGCGCGCTTCCATTTTTATAAAGGACTCGGTGCCCGTCTGGAGCGCGCCATCATCAACTTCTTCTTAAATACACATATCGAAAACGGGTATACCGAGGTGTTCCCGCCCTTCATGGTCAACCGCGCGTCTATGACCGGCACCGGACAGTTGCCGAAGTTCGAGATGGACGCATATAGGGTGATCAATAAAGATACCGCCGAGGATTACTTTCTGATCCCCACCGCGGAAGTGCCGGTAACGAACATGCACCGCAGCGAGATTCTGGAAGGCGCCAGCCTGCCGATCAAATACTGCGCATATTCTGCCTGCTTCCGTGCGGAGGCCGGTTCCGCCGGGCGCGATACCCGCGGCCTGATCCGTCAGCACCAGTTTAATAAGGTAGAGCTGGTCAAGTTCGCGGATCCCGCAAATTCCTATCAGGAACTGGAATCCCTCACGAATGACGCCGAGCGCGTTCTGCAGCTTCTGGGCCTGCCGTACCGCGTGGTTTGTCTCTCCACTGGCGACCTGGGCTTCTCCTCTGCCAAGACCTACGACATCGAGGTGTGGATGCCCTCTTACAATCGCTATGTTGAAATTTCCTCCTGCTCGAACTTCGAGGATTTCCAGGCACGCCGTGCACAGATTCGCTTTAAGGCGACCCAGCGCGACAAGGCGCAGCTGGTGCATACTTTGAACGGCTCCGGTGTAGCGGTTGGTCGCACCGTCGCGGCGATTCTGGAAAATTACCAGAATGCGGACGGCAGTATCACCATTCCGGAGGTTCTGCGTCCGTTCATGGGCGTAGATGTCATCAGATGCCCGGAATAAGCTGTTGAGGCTTATTCTGCTGGCAAAAAACGAGCCGATCCCCGTTTGAAACAGAAACGGGCGGAACAGTCACTTTCAATCCGCCCCGGGAGTGTTCCCGGGGCGGTTCTTTCAAAGGAGCGTAGAGATGGGTCTGAATCCGAAATTGAGCGAATACACACAGCAGGTGAAGCTGACGACATACGATATGGATGCAAACAATACCCTGCGTCCGTCTGCGATGCTGCGCTATTGCCAGGAAGCTTGCGAGCTGCACCTGGCCTGCTACGGGCTGACGCACGAAAAGATGCAGGGCGATGGGATTATTTTTGTGTTTACCCGCGCAGGCGGAGTGGTACATCGCTGGCCGCGCCAGCACGACCCCATCACTATAGTCACGCGGGCGCGCGGAGTGGTCGGCGTGCAGTTCTACCGCAGCTTTGATTTCTACTGCGGCGATGAGCATCTGGCAGAGGTTCTGCAGGCCTCCGTCGTTGTCAGTACGCAGGAACATAAGCTGCTGCGTCCGAAGGTTTTTTTGGATTACGGAGTGGGCGCAGGGGAGAACAGCGGGCAGAAGCTGGATCGTATGAATTTACCAAAAGAAATGCCTATTGTCGGCGAGCGCGAAGTGAGATATTCCGATCTGGATTACAACGGACACGTGAATAATTCGGTTTACAGCGATATTTTCTGTGATTACGTGCCGGGCGGCATGCACGGACGCGCGCTGCGCGAGTTTCAGATTCATTATGTGATGGAAAGCCGCGAGGGCGAGGTGCTGCAGATTCAGCGCGAGGAGCGTGATGGCCAGATTCTGATGCGCGGCGAGAATCCGCGCGGCGTCAGCTTTGAATATCAGGGCCGGGTGGAATGATCGCCTGATCAGAAAACCGGCGCGCAGGAAGTGCACCGAGACGAAAAAGAGCCGGAGCAAGGCGAATGCCCTGCTCCGGCTACGCGGAGAATCTATCCTTTTGTATCCAGCAGTGTGCCGGGAGCAGCGTCGGGAGAAGAGCCGCTGGCTGTCTCAGAACTTGAGCCGCCGTAAGCTATCGCGCCTGAGGTCTCATCAAAGGCCGGGCCGAAGGAGTGACTCGAAAGTTCTTTCCACGCCAGCCCCGAGATCAGATATTTGTCGTTGCGCCCGCCCTTAATGACGAGCGTTCCCGGCTTATCGTACAAGTCGCTGCCAAGCGTGAGTCGCCGGTGTTCATACGGCTTGCGCTTTTTGACGCGCAGCAGAATGGCTCGGGCGTACAGGCCGGAATCGTGCTTGCGCAAAAAGGACAGGTCAGAGGCCGGAACCTTGTCGCCCGCGAACACGCGCTCCGAAATCTCGAAACAGAGCTTTTCGATGCGCTCTCTTTCGCGTTCTTCCTCCGCCTTTTCAGCCATATCGGCCATTTGCTGCCGCATCTGCTCCAGAGCGCGATTTCTCAACTGTACCTGCTGTTCCATCTCCTCCTGAAGCGACAGCCTGCGTTTGGGGGAAAAGGATGCGCTTTGCGGTGTAATCTGCTTTTCCGGTGGCTCAGTTGCCGAAATTTCCTTTTGCGGTGTGGTTTCCGTCTGTGGAGCCTTTTCTGAGTTCGAAGTTAATTTTGATTCTTCTGTATCCTTTCCCTGCTCTGTTCGCTGGCCGGCCGAAGAGAGGGACCAGATTCCGCTGTCTATCCGCATGTGCGATCCTCCTTCCGCGTTCTTTCTGCGGCTGCTTCTTACTTGATACTTCGGCAGAAAGAGTGAAAAATGAAAGGAGGATTAAAAATAATTTCTCATCCGCGCGGCGTCAGCCTTGAAAATCAGGCTGGATAGAGTGATTCTTTCTGATATAAAAATATATTTTCGTTTTTTGTATTGACAACAAGGACAAGTATATAATATAATTAATAACGCTCCGCTTGTGCGTTGTTCATATGGCGGCATAGCTCAGTTGGCTAGAGCATTCGGTTCATACCCGAAGTGTCGATGGTTCAAGTCCATTTGCCGCTACCAGCGGCCCGGTCGTCAAGTGGTTAAGACACCGCCCTTTCACGGCGGGTTCACGGGTTCGAATCCCGTCCGGGTCACCACACAAGCAGCATTCCCCCGGATCTCTTCGGGGGAATCGTTATTAGGACGCATAGCTCAGCTGGTTAGAGCGTTCGCCTCACACGCGAGAGGTCGTGGGTTCGAGTCCCTCTGCGTCCACCAAAAAGAGATAGCTTTCTATAATTATAGAAAGCTATCTCTTTTTTTATATGTGGATGTATGATAGTATAAGGGTAGCATTAACATATCACCAGAGATAAATTGGCTATTGATCGAGACGATGATTTATATAACCGGAGGTGAACCATAAGTTGAGTGTATTCACATATCTTGCAAGTAATCATCCCCTGGAAGAGATAGAAAATCCGCATGTGCGGCAGCTGTCCATACATCAGGCATTGGAGCTTGGAGTAAAGGTTCCTGATTTTTTGCTGGAGCCAGACCTCGACAGAGAAAAACCGGATGTAATATTATTCGTGGATGATGAGGAAAATTTTGGTGAACTGTCGATTCATACCTTTCAGCAAAAGGATATTTACGATGATATTTATACCGAAAAGAAATATTTTGCGTATCTAGAATGGGAGTATACAAGAAACAGGGCGGAAAATCTGATTCAGTATATCCATCGGCATTTGATGGAGGCTGATGAAATTGAACTCAGCCAAATATGGTTAGGCAGTGGGTTTGATGAACAATTGCCGAAAATGAAAACCTATCCTATTCTTCTAAACGAATTAACCTGCTTAGACTTAGAAAGAGTATTCAAGAATAAGCCTTTTGAGTACCCGGAGCGCATCATCGTATCACGGCCAAAATGATTACAAACTGAATGGATGAATTTCAATTTGTTGATCGCTCCTTTCGCAATATATTGGATTTCTGGAAAATCTTTTCCCGCGGTTACTTCAAAAAACAAAGAACACCCCTTGCGGATGGGCTTTGTTTTTCTTTTACCGGGACACAAAATAAAAAGAGTTGGAGCGTTAAGAAAATATGTCTGGGGCATATTTTTAGCGGGTGTGGCGCGGTGGGTTGTGCCGCAAGGCCAATAATAGCGAAATAACATTGGTAAGCTCTCTTGTGTTCATTCATTGAAATTCTTTTGCTGCATGGATATAATAAAAGAAAGATCATAATCAGGGAATCAATTTCTTTGTTTTTACCTGATCAGGCAGGAAAGAAAGACGTTTCTAAAAATGGAATTCGGAAAGCGGTAAAAGCGATGTGGGAATGCCCGAAATGCGGACGCACGTTCAATCATACAAATCAAGATCACTATTGTGAGCAGATTACTACAATCGACGAATATATCGCTGCGCAGTCTGAGGATGTTCAGCCGCTTCTGCAGCAGGTGCGTAAAACAATCCGTTCCGCCGCGCCGCAGGCCACAGAGAAAATCTCGTGGCGGATGCCCACCTTTTGGCAGGGCGAAAATCTCATTCATTTTGCTGCGTTCCAAAAGCACATCAGCATTTTTCCAGGCGGCGAGGCCACAGAAGTGTTTGCAGAAAGATTGGTCGGATACAAAACGTCCAAGGGAACGATACAGTTTCCGTTGAATAAGCCGATTGACTATCAGCTCATTGCCGACATCACACGGTGGCGGATCAAACAGGCGGGGGAAAAGCAGAAATGAACTTCAAAACCTATGAGTTTGATGCAATCATTCATAAAGTCCCTGATATAGACGGCGCGTATGTCAAATTCCCATATGATGTGAAAACGGAGTTCGGGAAAGGGCGTGCCAAGGTTCATGCGACTTTTGATGACGTACCGTATGATGGAAGCGTTGTCAATATGAGTGTAAAGAATGCCGACGGCTCGGTCTGCTACATCATCGGTCTGCGCAAGGATATTCGCACGAAAATCGGGAAGCAATCGGGTGACAGCGTCCACGTCACAATACAGGAACGCGATTGATTCGGATCACCCCAACAGAACAGCAAAAAAAGACTTTGAAATCATCGACGGATTTAGCTATTTAGAAAGGGAGCGGGATTTAAATGTTTCGCTATGTTCATACCAATATCATTGCTAAGGATGCAGGTAAACTGATTGCCTTTTATAAGGAGGTGTTTCATTGCAAAAGCATCAATGAAACACGCGATCTTCGTGGGGAATGGGTAGATCGGCTTACCGGTTTACATCAGGCCCATATCACTGGGGAGCATTTGCTTCTGCCCGGTTACGGAGAGGATCATCCGACGCTTGAAATCTTTTCTTATGACACGCTGAAAGAAGCCATACCCGCAGAGATCAACCGCCCCGGTCTTGCCCACCTCGCTTTTGAAGTGGACGATGTGGAAGAAACCTTGATGAAAGTGATCAGCAAAGGCGGAAGCCGTGTTGGGGAATTGATCACCGCGGAATACCCGAACGACCTGGAAGCGGTATTTGTTTATGCCAAAGACCCGGAAGGCAATATTGTTGAATTGCAAAGCTGGAGACAAAGAAAAGAAGCCGCATCAAAATGATGCGGCTTCTTGATTCATGATGGAAGTACCGCTGAGCGGCCGGGCATTTCCTTTTTACTCCTGCTCCTTCAGGTGCGTTTCCGCACTCCGGCCCGTAGCCATCTGATCGAGGAAGATCCCTGCGATCACAATGAGAAGGCCAAGCAGTTTGAGCGGAACTACTTTTCCCGCCGCAATAGCGTCCAGAATAAAGCCGGTGCCCAGCTGACCCGCCAGCAAAATAATGGTTGAGTACGAAATGCGTACTCGTTCCATCGCGATGACTGTCAAAACCATCGCTACAAGGCCGAAAACGCCGCCCAGCAGGTTTACCAGCGGAACTGCGGACCAGTGAGAAAGATCGGCAAGGCGGCTGTCACCGAGCAGAAGGACAATCACAAGAGAAATCACGGTCGCCTCTAAGTAATTGATCAGAGTTCCGTTTATTGTGCCAAGCGATTTTTTGGCTTCCAGATTGATCATCTTATTGATAATCGTGACAAAACCGTTAACCGCGGCGAGCAGGACAAAGAACAGCATATATTTCCTCCTTCTCTTATGAGAAAATCATCAGGAGCAGACCGGTTAGGATCACTGCAAAAGCCGGAACCCGCCGCCAGCTGAATTTGTTGACTGGAACACGGAACCATCCAAAATGGTCTACAACAGCGGAACCCACCAGCTGTGCGGTGATGGAAAGCACCATGGTCAGGGCTGCGCCGATGTATGTGGTGCTCAGGCTGGTTATCACGATAATCGCAACGCCCATAAATCCCACAAAATACACGTAGCGCGGGGCGCCCAAAAGCTGTATTTTTTCTTTTTGGATCAGCTTTGCGGCGGCCAGCAGCATCACCGCCCCGATCAGGTGAACCAGAAAGCTGACCTCAAACAGGTTAAAATCGACAGCGAGTCTTCCGTTCAGGCTGACCATCAGCCCCAAACAGATACCGCTCACAAGCAAAAGGAAAAAGTTCATCGAAAAGCCCCTCCGCGCTTTGATTTATGGTATTATTATTGCACAGAATCTGCACAGGCAGTTATGACAGATGTCATAGAAGGAGAGAAATCCGATGAAGTATCTGGAGCTTGGGCAAAAGCCGGAATTGATGGAGCAGGTGCGCAGCGTTCAGTCGGAATTGTCTGACGCGGCGTTCCGGTGTTTTCGTTTATGCCGGTTTGACGCGGGGGAGTTTTTGTACACGGAGGGGAAACAAGCCGGCTGCTTTCTGATTCTGCTCACCGGCAGCTGCAAGGTATTTAAAACGCTCGAGAACGGCCGCACCGTACTGTTATGCCTTTACGATGACATTCAGGTGATTGGGGAGTTTGAGCTGTTCGGTGATCCCATCGCCAAAACGAATGTGCAGGCGCTCACGGAAACATACTGTCTCGCGGCCTTTGTTCAAGATCAGCGGGAGCGGCTGCTCGCCGACAACTCCTTTTTGCAGTTTGTATGCCGCCAAACCTGCGCCAAAACGGATCGCAACAACTCGAATATTGCCATCAACCTGCTGTATCCGCTGGAGCAGCGGCTGGTGGGATATGTGCTTGTCATGCAGAAGAACGGTGTGTTCTCGGCCAATTACACGCTGCTGGCCGAATCCCTTGGCTGCAGCCTGCGGCATCTGCTGCGCACCTTCCGCAGTCTCTGCGACAAAGGCCTGCTGCAAAAGACAAAAGCCGGTTACCGGCTGGCAAATATCGCGGCGCTGGAAAAGATTGCGGGAAATGTTTACCGTCAGTAGTTTCACGTCCTGTGAACTTTTCCAACATATCATCTGTTTGGCTCTTCGCGCTGCGAAGAGCCTTTTTGCTTTGTCTTGACAAGGCAGAGAAATAGTGGTACTCTCTTTTTACGACCAAAATAAAAATAATGATCGCTTTATTTTGAAAGAACAGTCGTAAAGGGAGGACTCCATGGCGCCGAAAAAATTTGACTGGGAGGAACGGGAAGAGGTTCGGGTGCAGATGCTGGAAGCAGGCTACAATCTGATCCGGCGGTACGGCATGACCCATACGTCGGTAGAAAAGGTAACGGCTGCCGTAGGCCTTGGCAAAAGTACCTTTTATAATTTTTTCCCGAGTAAAGAACGCTTTGTCTACGAGATGATGGGGTATCTGCGTGCTCAGCTCATGGATTATTTCCAGCAGCTTCTGGCCGGGCGGGAAAAGCTGCCGATCCCGCAGGCAAAGGAGTTCTTGAAAAAGATCATTTTTAGTGAACGAAGCATCTACCAGTATTTGACCGCCGAGGACGAGGAAAAGCTGCGCGCCGTCCTACCGCCGGAATGCTTTCTCGATGCACAGCACGAGTCGCAGGTGATGATGCAGCTGTTCGGGAGGATAGAGGGTGTCCGCGCCGATCTGGATGAACATTTGGTGGCTAATCTGCTGAAGATTATGGCGCTGGCCCAGATCAATCAGGCCCAGCTGCACGCCGACGCGCTGGAACGCACGCTGCAATCAATGTATGAGCTGCTGTTTTCCTGTATCTTTACGGAGGAGGGCTGAACGGCCCTTTCTTTTGCATATGTGTTATATAAAACTAACAAAGAAAGAAGGCCAGTTATGCGAATAGATACCTACGGCTCAAAAGAAAAGCCCTGCATATTGCTGCTGCACACCATGTTTACCACCGGTACACTGTTTGAGGCTCTGATTCCGGTGCTGGTACAGGATTATTTTCTGGTGATCCCCACACTGGACGGGTATGACCCTGACGAAAAAGCGGAGTACCCCGGGGCCGACGAGGAGCTGGAGCGGATCGAAGCCTATTTGAAAGGAGAACAGGTTCAGGAGCTAGCAGCCGCTGCAGGCAGCTCTTTGGGCGCGATGCTGGCCTGTAGGTTGTGGCAGCGCCGCCGGATTCCGATTCACCGCCTGGTGCTGGACAGCCCGCCTTTTGGCTGGAGCGCCGTGCAGGCCGCGGAAAATACAGAAAGCTTCTGGCAGTTGGTTCAGGCGGTGCAGGCCGCTCCGGAGACGCCCAGTGTGTTTGATGCGCACTACGGGGAATTCGGTGCAGGAATGCGGCGCTCCTGCCGGAACCTCACTCGGGATACGGTCCGCCGTTCCTGTGAAACGTGCTTTGGCCCTCAGCTGCCGCAGCATATTCCGGGCTGTGGCACAAAAATCGTTCTGGTTTACGGTGGGGAGGACCCCAATTACCAGTACCAGAAAGAGAATCTGGAGAATCGGCCGGATATTTCCCTGGTGGTAAAACCGGGCTATGGACACTGTGGTTTCTTAATGCAAAGCCCGCTTGAATTTGCCAAGTTGCTAAAGGAGGAATGAAACGATGTCCCCTGTACTGTCTGCTGTTTTGGAGGGCCTGGTCTGGTCCGCCTTGTGGATCATTATGCTGATGTGCCTGTTCTACCGGTATCCCTGGCTTTTGGTGCACGATTATCCGCCGGATGCCCGCGCGGCGGCCCGCCTGCCGGAGCCTTCGCCCGCACAGCGCCGGAACGGAATCCTGTTTACCGTATGCTGCTATGTCATTTTGATCGGTACGCTGCTCGCAGCGGGGCTGGTCCACTACGCCGCCGCTCCGGTATCGTTCGGTACAGTGCTTTTGCACCTGTGGATTATCTGCATGGCCTGGAATGTGGTGGACCTTCTGGTGATGGATTGGCTGCTGTTTTGCACAATTACCCCAAAGAGCTTTATCTTACCCGGTACGGAGGGCTGCAAGGGGTATAAGGATTATCGGTTCCATCTGGTCGGTTTTGGGAAAGGGTGCATTTATATGACGCTGTTTGCCCTGATCTTTGCCGCCATCGATTTTGTAATCCTGAAATTCCTTCTTTGGTAAGCATCGGAACAAGCAGTTCGCGAACAGTTCTTTCACGCCCGGATGAGAATACATAAGCGTTTGGCAGAGAGAAAAGTGCCCGATTAACGCACCGTGTTCCGAGGAGAACCCTTTACAAAGATGGCTGGAAATGGTATTATCTGAATAAGAATAAAAGAAAGGATACGACAGAAAATGGGAGTAATCGGAAGTGCAGACGGCCCAACTTCTATTATCGTGTCTCAGGAACCCTCAGGTATGAGTATGCTCGGTATTTTAGCCATTGCTGCTATTGCAGTCGTAATCGTAATTATCGCTTTGGTAGCCTGGGCGCTTACCAGACACGGGCGGGAATAAGAAATGTGCTTCGGGTAAGGGGGGCTTTCTTTTGCTCGGCCTTTTGTCGGGGGACAGATGGACCTAATAGAAGCAAATACAAATGAAAAGCGTTTGAATCCCTATCGCAAACAAGGATCTTCCTTGTTTGCGATTTAGCTTTCAGAAAAAAGATTGAACATAGAATCGGGCGGCAAATGTAACGGTAATTTTGCCTCTGTTTGGTTGTCTGCCGCGTGCTGCGGACAGAGATGGAACAAATCCCATTTGGACCACATGGCCGAGGCGGTTTTTTATCCTTTGAGGTCCACTTTGCTTTGTTCTTTCGTTTTACAGGTATTTTGTACGATTGGCTTAGGAAGAAACTTTTAGTGAAATTGCAGTCACGCCTTGTGTTTTCCCGTTGATGCGGCAAGAGAAAGCGAAACGTGAAATGCAGCATCGGCGGGATCGGAAAGATCCGGCTGTTCCGAACGGGGGGTCTTGACAATATCGAATAACAAAGCTTCCGTATTTTTTAAAACAACATTCCGGGCGCTCCAATATCGGGATTTCAAGCTGTTCTATTTTGGACAGTGTATTTCTCTTGTCGGAACCTGGATGCAGCGAACGGCACAGATGTGGCTGGTTTATACCGTTACGAAATCTCCGCTGATGGTCGGCCTGATCGGGGTTGCCCAATTCACTCCGCTTTTGCTGTTCTCTCTTTTCGCGGGCGTCATTGTCGACCGACTCCCAAAGAAAAAGCTTTTGATTGGCACACAGGCTTTGTTTATGCTGCAGGCGGTTCTGATGACGGTTCTGACGTATACCGAGCAGATTCAATACTGGCATATCGTGGTGCTCAGCTTTCTGTTTGGCCTGACACAGACGATCGATATGCCCACACGTCAGTCCTTTTTCATTGATCTTGTGGGGCCGAAAGATCTGACAAACGCCATATCACTCAATTCCACCATTGTCAATCTCGCCAAGATCGTCGGGCCGGCTTTTTCCGGCATCGTGATGGTGAAGTTCGGGATGACATTCTGCTTTTTCCTCAACGCGGTCAGCTATATTCCGGTGATGATCGGAATTTTTTTGATCAGCGCCAAGGGGATTTCCGCGAGGGGGAAGGGAGAAAACCTGATTCAGCAGGTCGTGGAGGGGCTGAAGTATATCCGGCAGAGCCGGGTGCTGGTGATTAACGTGTTTGCCACCGCGGCCGTGTGCACCTTTGCCATGAACAACGACGTCATTATCCCGGTTTTTGCGGGCTCTGTACTGCGGCAAGGGTCTGATGGCTACTCTCTTTTGCTCTCCATGGCGGGGCTTGGCGCCTTTGTGGCTGCGGTGATGATGGCATATCTGAGCAAAAACGGAGTGAAACGAGTTCTTCTTCCGATCAGCGGGATCGCTTCTGCGCTGCTGCAGGTGCTGACCCTCGTTACCCGGCAGTTTGCCGTGTGCGCCCTGTTGATCGGGCTGGTGGGATTTTTTAATCTTCTCTTCGTCAATACCTCCAATTCTCTTTTCCAGACGAATTCCTCAAACGAGTTTCGCGGCCGCGTGATGAGTGTGTATTCTTTTCTGAACCTCGGTTCCACTCCGATCGGGAACTTTCTTGCCGGCTCGGTGATGGAAAGCGCCGGAGGGGGCTTTGGATATGTGTTTTGCGGCGGCATGACACTCATGCTGCTTCTGGCTATTTTCGCGGTACAGCGGGAAGAAATTTTGAAATGGTTCTCTTCTTCCCGGGAGAAAGTACCGCAGGAAGTGTAAATTTTCGGGCTTGCCGGGAATTGCCGATGTACGCGCCGACAGGTCTGTTGGCGGATACCAGATCGCAAACGAGGAGGCTCCTTGTTTGCGATTTTTTCAGGAGGATGTATGTGGAATTATATTTGGCCGATTTTAATGGTGGTTGGAGCGAATGCGCTGTATCACGTGTGTGCAAAGTCAACCCCGCTTACCGTGGAGCCGCTGGCTTCCCTTACCGTTACCTATCTGACGGCTGCGGCCTGCTCTTTGATTTTGTTTTTTCTGGTGGGAGGAAATAAAAATCTGCTGCAGGAGGTTCATAAGGTCAATTGGACAAGCTTTACATTGGGGCTTTCGATTGTCGCACTGGAGCTGGGGTATCTGTTTGTATACCGCGCAGGGTGGAAGGTCGGCATGGGCTCGTTGGTTGCAAATGTGGGGCTTGCGTGTGTGCTGCTCGTGATCGGCTTTGTCTTTTTTAAGGAGAGCTTCTCCGCCCGTCAGCTGGTCGGTATGGGCATTTGTGTGCTGGGCATCTTCCTCATAACCAAATAAAAGGGAAGGGCCGGCATTTTGCCGGCCCTTTTTGCTGTGATTAGGGAGTAACCAGATACAGGTTGTAGTTCGAGCCTTCCAGGCCATATTCCGCATAGTTTGTGTCGGTAAGGGTAATATCCAGTGTACCCTGAACAGACGGTGTATTGGGAACGCTCTGTCCCGCAGTCTGACCAACATCAACCTCAACGTCATATTCTGTGGTATTTGCCTCATACCCGTCGGGAGCGGCTACCTCTGTCAGCTGATACGTCTGCGGGGTGCCGGTAATGGACATCACGTTCGGGAACGTAAGGGTTCCGGTGCTGTCCGTGGGAGAAGAAACAGAAACCAGGGGTTTGCCGTTACTGTCTGTAAGCTTAAAGGTCGCACCCGGCAGCACATAGTCGGGGAATCCTGCAACATGCTTTGTCACCGTGATGGTGCCTGTCTCTGTCGGTGAATTGGTGCGGTCCTCCTCTAAGGGAGTTGCACTGGAAATAGTGATCGTATATTCTGTGGAATCCTGGGTATAGCCCGTCGTAGCGCCGGTCTGCACGTATTTATAGGTTCCGGGCGGCAGACCTGTGAATGCGGCTAGTCCGTTTTCGTTTGTTAGGGCGCTGCCAATCAGTATATCCGCCATAAAGTAAAGACTCCTTTTGATAAGGTGTATTCGGGGTAGTTTTCGTCCCGCAGAGTAATCAGCAGAGAACCTTCCCCTGTTGTGCGGAATGGGAAAGCCAGGCATTTGGGACAGTTCCTATACAGGCAAGCCCCCAACCCCTGCGCTGCAGGCTGAAAGGGACTGCTGTCCGCTGCCCAAATCCGGTAAAATCCGTCATAGTAAAAAGGGAGGCAAACCATCCCCCAACTGTTTGTTATTCCGCTGCTGACACAGTTTCCGGCAGAGTCCGTAAGAAAGATACAAGCTCTGCAAAGCGGCAGCTGTTCTGTATAACAAAACAAATTGAGGAAACCGATATTTCGACAATGGTTCATAAGGCACGGTCCTTTTCCTTCATTTCGGGAGCACTACCTCCGTTTTAGTATATGTGTTCTTTTGGCTGTGTGTGATGTTTTATCACTCTGCAGGACCCAAAATCAGAGCAAATCTCTTATTTTTCTCAACGGAATACCATAGCGAAAATTTGCATATTTTTTCAAACAGACAAGTTGTTTTACAGAATTTTTTGATTTCAAATTCAGTGGATGAAAGGAACATATATGGCTGCGGCTTTGTCGAGTTGGTAAGAGAAAGGGGAGGCCGCCCGGTTGCTTTTTTTCGATGGATACGTTATAATAACCTCACGGCATAAGCGAAAGCAGAGCTTTCGATGCCTGACAGAGCATTGAAACATGATGACATGAATCAAGAAACAACTTTTTATGGATGTAGCGTAATTTGCCCTGGTTATCATGTTATAATAACCACACGGCGTAAGCGAAAGCAGAGCTTTCGATGCCTGAGAGAGCATTGAAACATGATGGCATGAATCAAGAAACAACTTTTTATGGATCAAGTGTAATTTGCTCTGGTTATATGTTATAATAACCACACGGCGTAAGCGAAAGCAGAGCTTTCGACGCCCAAGAGAGTATTGAAACATGATGGTATGGAGCGGGAAAACCGCTTTTTATAGATGAAAAGAAGTTTGTTCCGGTTATCATGTGATAATAACCTCTGAAACAAAACAGAGCGGGTGCTCCTGATCGCGTTGAGTACAAAAGGTATTGCGCAGGGAAAACCTGATATAATAATATTAATAGACAAAAAGAGAGGTTAATCCCCTATGAAAAAATGGATGGCAATGATAGCCGCCGGGCTTATGGCGGTTTCTTTTGCGGGATGCGGCGCAGGCGATGTTGGCAGTGCGGAATATATGGCCAGCAAGGCGGCGGCATCGCAGGCAGCAGCGTCGTCTTCTCAGGCATCGCAGAGCCAGGCTGAGGTACAGTATGAGAACTCCCTGAAGGGCCTGCAGCAGTATATGACGGCTAAGGGAGTGGCGGAAGGCGACCCCATCGCTATGGAAGCCGGCTTGATTGGCGCCAAGGAAGGCGTCAGGTACCGCGGCAGCTACGAGGGCAAAGAGAATATTACGCTGGAATTGTATCGATACGATCCTTCCGATCAGAACGAAGCAGCCCAGAAAGTTCTGGCCGACGTGAAGGAGAAGGGCACTTTCACCATTATGGAGAAGCAGGTTCCCGCCACTCTGAACGGCGACTACCTGATGGTCTATACCGACACGCAGACCGGAGATGTTCACGAGAAGCGTGCGGAAGAAGTCAAAACTATTTTTCTGAATTTTCAGAAATAATCTTTCAATACAGCAGTAAAAAAGCCTTTGCTCCATACGTGAGCAAAGGCTTTTTCTATGTGCGCAGCCGTAAAGCGGGAGACGGGCCTTTTTCAATGGAACCATTCAGGAGCTTGCGTTCAGCAAATCCAGTACGGTCTGGCCGTTATCTTCTTCGGGTTGGCTCGTCCCTTCCTTTAGGTCGTCGGGGATTCCTTCCCAATTCAGAATCACGCGGCCAATGCCGGTATCCAAAGTCGATTTCGAGAAATTCTCGTCGTCTTCCTTGTCAGGGAAAATTTCGTAGATGCCGATCTGGATGGTCGACTCTTCTTCCTTACCCGGGAGCTGATAGGTAACCTTTAACGGGTAGTAATACATTCTTTTCGTGACTTCGATGGGTCCTTTTTTCGGATCGGTAATTCCCCATCTTACAAGCTTTACGTTGGAATTCGCGATAGCTTGAATCAATTCTTTCGTCTGTTCGTTGGAATCTTCGGGATAGTATAAATATGGAACCGTGTAATTTCCGGATTTGCTTTGCAGACTGTCTATAAATACCCCCGCCAATTCGTGTTGAGCAAGACTGCGGTCTGGGGGTTCCTCTTCTTTTGACTGGCAGGAACTGAACAGCATTACAAGAGTGAGACAACTGAATAAAATGAGCATTCTTTTCCTCAATAAAATCACTCCTTCTTTTTCACTCCTTGATTTTGGAGCTACATATCCCACGTTCCATAGTATATTGTGTCGTTTTGCAAATCGATGATTCCAAAGACTGCGTTAGGATACGGCGTATCCATTGAATTGCCGGAGGAAAGCGATGCCTGCGGATTACCGGTGTTTCTAAAGATATAATATCCGTTCTGTATGTTAAAATCAATTTCCTTTACCATGTCAGAAGAGGTGAACGCGTTAACTCTCTCGTTGATCAGGACGGTTAGGGAAGAATCAAGGGGAAGAGGACGCCAGCGGCTGAGTGATTTTTCCTGTAACAGTAAGCTCATTTCTTGCGGCGGAAGCTGATAGATATAGAAACAAAAGCCGTCACCCATTGCCCCGTAATCCCTTTCCGCGAATATAACCTTTGTTTCCGCTGGGAGCGTCAGCCCGAATTCCTCTTGAAATCGCTGAATCCTGCGGTCGGGTTTCATAAAAGCTGCATAGCACAGAATGGAAATAAGTGTAACGGCTGTCAGCACCATGATAAAAGAAAGCTTTCTCTTTGTCCTCATTATCATTTCCTCGTAGAAAGTATCGGCCAATCTATAAAAAGTGTGGATAGGCTGCTGCTATTATATTTGTTTCTATTTCTTGATTGCAAGAAACGAGTAGCTCCATTTCGGTTAGCAGTGAATTTCAATAAGTACTTTAAGCAGTAATAAGGGCCTTTGCCCTGTTACGAGCAAGACCCTTCTAAATCTATTTTTTAAAATAAGCTTCGCGCAGGCAGATAACGAAGCCGGCAATTCCTAAAGCAGAGAACACGAAAAGAGGGAGAAAATATTGTTCCACCAATAATGCGTTTACCACACTGACTAAACTGATAAACAAATAAGCGATCGCTCCGACGACGAACAGCATCATTCCAAATGTACTTTTTTTCAATGAGAGATCCTCCTAACAAAGAAATGCGGAACCGCATTTCTTTCATATAGATATGTTGTCAAGTTCTTATTCTTTTTTTTCAATGTTCAATTTAGAATAGGAGCGAGGACTTTTTCATGTGTCGGAGCAGCTTGTGACTTATTCCTGAAAGAAGATTCCGATAGATACCGGCTTGTGTAGTACTGTTTATTCTGCCTTTTCCTCTTTATGTTTTTCCAGGGTATATTTTTTAGCACATCCTCGGAAATAGATTTCATAAATGCAAATCCATAAGCCTATCAGACCGATCCCGCAGAAAATGATATAAGGCAGAATCAAATGGTTTCCTAACAGAGCGCCCAAAGTTCCGGTGTATTGCCGGGTGGTTTCTCCCATTTGAGTGATATCAAATGGATTTTGGGCCAGAAACAGACTGAGCACAAGAAATCCGATTATTCCAACAAGAAACAGTATCATTCCAAAAGTGGATTTTTTCAAAGTAAATGAATCACCCTTCCGTATGTCTGTCGATTTTGAATTTGAAGAACGGAAATACGCTTAGTACATCCCCATAGAAATAATCATAACAAATAGCATCGCTACAATCTTTCTTATGCTTTCCATTATACAAAATGAAAACTGCATTGTTTAAAAGGGCTGCTCTTTAAATTTTTAAAAAGTTGCAAATCAAAACACTTATGAATATATATTTATTATAAATAATATAGAAATGAAAGTCAATTATATTTTGAATGATTGTGTTTTTGTAGATGTAAAAAAGATTACAACAAAAAACCGGAGCTGTAATACACAGCCCCGGCCTTTCCGGAGGAATCCATATTCAGATCGCAAAGCGATGCTTGCCAATCGTTGTGATGACCTTGCGGGAGAAAATCCACTTGCTTGTTGATTTTTCGGGATTATAATAGTAGATCGCTCCACCGGACGGATCGGAGCCGTTGATTGCGTCGCGCGCCGCCTTATAGGCGGAATCCGCGACTGGTGCGTTGATGCCGCCGTCGTTCAGGCACGAGAACGCTCCCGGCTGGTAGATCACGCCTGCAAGCGTATTGGGGAACGAAGGATGCGAAATGCGGTTTAGGATAACTGCGCCCACGGCAACCTGGCCCGCATATGGCTCACCACGCGATTCCGCGGAGATGACGCGCGCGAGAAGGTCGACGTCGCCGCTGCTATATTGTCCCTGTCCGCCGCTGGAGCCCCCGGAGGAAGATGAGGAAGAAGAGATCCCCATCGCTTTGAGGGTCTGCGGCCCTGCGACACCGTCTGCCGTCAGATTGTTCTTTTTCTGGAAGTTGATGACAGCCTGCTTCGTCTGTTCGCCGAAGATGCCATCCACATTTCCTTTGTAATAGCCCCAGTTTTTCAGCTTGGTCTGAATCTGCTTGACCTCGTCGCCGCGCGAGCCGACTCTCGAAAGCGTCTCTACGGACGTGCCACCGCGCAGGCGTATGACGGCCTGTTCGCCTACACCGCTGACAATGGAGATCATCAGCAGGTTCACAAGCAGAATCATCATAATGCGCCAGATGTATTTTCCGAATTCTTTATACTCTCTCTTTTGAGCATGTTTCATTATTATCACAACCCATTCTTTCAGTCCTTAAGAAAAGAATTCCCATACAAAGCGGATTTATTCGGAATCAAAAAAGCCTTTCATCAGGTGAAGGCAAAATTCTTTTTCACTTGAAAAAGTCGAAAAATGGCTTAAAACCTGGAAAAACAGGTCGAAAAACAGATAATTTTAAAAAAAGATGAAAAAACTTCAAAAAAAGCATTGACAATAGTGGAATGGTTTGGTATTATAGTCAAGCGCCTTACGAAACGGCGCACGAAACGAAAGGCCGAAAAGCCCGGTAGAATCGGACAGGACCTTGAAAATTAAACAACGAGAAAGACAAGAAGGAACCCGTAATTTTTGAGAGAAAACTTCTTGGAAACGAGAAGTGAGTACTTCCGGATAAGAGTTCTCAGAACTCTATAAAAACTGAGAAACGCGAAAGCGTACTAATTGAGCAGATAAAATGCTCTAAAATTAGATTAGACCGGCTTTAAGCCGTTTTAATACAATATTTTAGAGAGTTTGATCCTGGCTCAGGACGAACGCTGGCGGCATGCCTAACACATGCAAGTCGAACGGAGTAAGAGAGAAGCTTGCTTAGCTCTTACTTAGTGGCGGACGGGTGAGTAACGCGTGAGTAACCTGCCTTTCAGAGGGGGATAACGTTCTGAAAAGAACGCTAATACCGCATGATATATTGGGGTCGCATGGCCTTGGTATCAAAGGAGCAATCCGCTGAAAGATGGACTCGCGTCCGATTAGCCAGTTGGCGGGGTAAAGGCCCACCAAAGCGACGATCGGTAGCCGGGTTGAGAGACTGAACGGCCACATTGGGACTGAGACACGGCCCAGACTCCTACGGGAGGCAGCAGTGGGGGATATTGCACAATGGAGGAAACTCTGATGCAGCAATGCCGCGTGAGGGAAGACGGTCTTCGGATTGTAAACCTCTGTCCTTGGTGAAGATAATGACGGTAGCCAAGGAGGAAGCTCCGGCTAACTACGTGCCAGCAGCCGCGGTAATACGTAGGGAGCAAGCGTTGTCCGGATTTACTGGGTGTAAAGGGTGCGTAGGCGGCTTTTTAAGTCGGGCGTGAAAGCTGTGGGCTTAACCCACAAATTGCGTTCGAAACTGGAGGGCTTGAGTGAAGTAGAGGTAGGCGGAATTCCCGGTGTAGCGGTGAAATGCGTAGAGATCGGGAGGAACACCAGTGGCGAAGGCGGCCTACTGGGCTTTAACTGACGCTGAGGCACGAAAGCATGGGTAGCAAACAGGATTAGATACCCTGGTAGTCCATGCCGTAAACGATGATTACTAGGTGTGGGGGGTCTGACCCCTTCCGTGCCGGAGTTAACACAATAAGTAATCCACCTGGGGAGTACGGCCGCAAGGTTGAAACTCAAAGGAATTGACGGGGGCCCGCACAAGCAGTGGAGTATGTGGTTTAATTCGAAGCAACGCGAAGAACCTTACCAGGTCTTGACATCCAACTAACGAGGCAGAGATGCATTAGGTGCCCTTCGGGGAAAGTTGAGACAGGTGGTGCATGGTTGTCGTCAGCTCGTGTCGTGAGATGTTGGGTTAAGTCCCGCAACGAGCGCAACCCTTGTGATTAGTTGCTACGCAAGAGCACTCTAATCAGACTGCCGTTGACAAAACGGAGGAAGGTGGGGACGACGTCAAATCATCATGCCCCTTATGACCTGGGCTACACACGTACTACAATGGTCGCTAACAGAGGGAAGCCAAGCCGCGAGGTGGAGCAAACCCCCAAAAGCGATCTCAGTTCGGATTGTAGGCTGCAACCCGCCTACATGAAGTTGGAATTGCTAGTAATCGCGGATCAGCATGCCGCGGTGAATACGTTCCCGGGCCTTGTACACACCGCCCGTCACACCATGAGAGCCGGGGGGACCCGAAGTCGGTAGTCTAACCGCAAGGAGGACGCCGCCGAAGGTAAAACTGGTGATTGGGGTGAAGTCGTAACAAGGTAGCCGTATCGGAAGGTGCGGCTGGATCACCTCCTTTCTATGGAGACTTGATGAGACTACGGTTTCATCAGACATCCAAAGGTCAGGTTACGAAGTTCTGACTGTCTACTATCGTTGTTTAATTTTGAAGGCCCTGAAAAGGGACTTCAAGGGAATGAAGGAATCCGCGCCAGCGGAGGGAAGCTTCATGTTCAATTGAATATGGGGGTGTAGCTCAGCTGGGAGAGCACCTGCTTTGCAAGCAGGGGGTCATCGGTTCGATTCCGTTCATCTCCACCACCAGGCTAAGCCTGGACGTACGTCGCGCACAAAGAATACCGCAAGGGAAAGCAGAGTGCACGCGTAACTGTGCGAAGTGAAAGCTTTGCATGGCACAAAAGGGTGACAGAGGCAGCGAAAAGCCGACGGCCTCTAGCCGAAGATATGGGCTCATAGCTCAGCTGGTTAGAGCACACGCCTGATAAGCGTGAGGTCGGTGGTTCGAGTCCACTTGAGCCCACCACCAGGTTAAACCTGGAAATGCGTCGCGCACAAAGTTTTTCTTGTTGGAGAGCAGAGTGCACGCGTAACAATGGGAAGCATTTGGCTTTCTGAAAACTGCATAATGCAGGCACACGGCAGTATGGCTGTTGGCGCGGGGTGCGAGGAATTTTCCTCGGTAAGATCCATCGCGACGAAAACCACACTTGTGTGGCGGACATTGAAAACTGAATAAAGAAAAGAAGCAGATAAAGCGAGAAAAATTGTTTTTTATCTAAATCTACAATTTACCAAACGATATGATCCTATCGAGTTCAGGATTGTATCGTATAGAACAAAGCAAGAACCAAGAATATCACATGGTCAAGCTACAAAGAGCGCAAGGGGAATGCCTTGGCACTGAGAGCCGATGAAGGACGCGACTAACTGCGATAAGCTATGGGGAGCCGTAAGTGGGCATTGATCCATAGATTTCCGAATGGAGCAATCCGGCTGGAGTCATGTCCAGTCACTGCATGATGAATACATAGTCATGCAGGGGGAACCGCCTGAACTGAAACATCTAAGTAGGGCGAGGAAAAGACATCAACAGAGATTCCGCTAGTAGTGGCGAGCGAACGCGGAAGAGGCCAAACCGAGGGTAGCAATACCCTCGGGGTTCGGACAGCAATATGTACGACAAGGGATAGCAGAATGGCATGGGAAGGCCAACGAAACAGTGTGAAAGTCACGTATGCGAAATCCCCAGTCGGCTAGCTGTATCCAGAGTACCGCCGGACACGTGAAACCCGGTGGGAACATGGGGGGACCACCCTCCAAGCCTAAATACTACTCAGTGACCGATAGCGAAAAGTACTGTGAAGGAAAGGTGAAAAGAACCCCGGGAGGGGAGTGAAATAGAACCTGAAACCTTGTGCTTACAAGCACCGAGAGCCCGTCAATGGGTGATCGGGTACCTATTGTAGAATGGTCCGGCGAGTGAGTATAACTGGCAAGGTTAAGGACTTAAGGTCTGGAGCCGTAGCGAAAGCGAGTCTGAATAGGGCGCATGAAGTCAGTTGTATTCGACCCGAAACCGGGTGACCTACCCATGTCCAGGTTGAAGTGGAGGTAAAACTCCATGGAGGACCGAACCGACTCCCGTTGAAATGGTAGCGGATGAGGTGTGGGTAGCGGAGAAATTCCAATCGAACCCGGAGATAGCTGGTTCTCTCCGAAATAGCTTTAGGGCTAGCCTCGTATTAGATTACTGGAGGTAAAGCACTGAATGGGCTAGGGGCCGAAAGGTTACTGAACCCTATCAAACTAAGAATGCCAGATAATTGATGTACGGGAGTCAGACAGTGTGAGATAAGTTTCATTGTCAAAAGGGAAAGAGCCCAGACCCACAGCTAAGGTCCCTAAATACAGTTAAGTGGAAAAGGATGTGGGGGTGCACAGACAACCAGGATGTTGGCTTAGAAGCAGCCATTCATTAAAAGAGTGCGTAATAGCTCACTGGTCGAGTGCCCCTGCGCCGAAAATTTAACGGGGCTAAATTGTATACCGAAGCTTGGGATAGCACCTTATGGTGTTATGGTAGGAGAGCGTTGTGTAAGGGGTGAAGTCAGAGCGTGAGCGCTGGTGGACTTTACACAAGTGAGAATGCCGGAATGAGTAGCGAGAAATATGTGAGAATCATATTGGCCGAAAGTCTAAGGTTTTTGGAGGAAGGTTCGTCCGCTCCAAGTAAGCCGGGAGCTAAGGTGAGGCCGAAAGGCGTAGCCGATGCACATACGGTGGATATTCCGTAGCCGCCAAAAGATTTAAGTAAGAGGACACCTTGAAAGGGCATAACCCAGGCGTTGGTTGACCTGGGCGTAAGGGACCGAAATTAGAGTAGGGAAGTATGCTTGGACGAGGGCGAGAAAAGTCTTATGTATATCTGAGGCGCCCGTACCGCAAACCGACACAGGTAGACAGGAAGAGAATTCTAAGGCCAACGGGAGAAGGGTAGTTAAGGAACTCGGCAAATTGACCCCGTAACTTAGGGAAAAGGGGTGCCACAGCAATGTGGCCGCAGAGAATAGGCCCAGGCAACTGTTTAGCAAAAACACAGGTTTCTGCCAAATCGAAAGATGAAGTATAGGAGCTGACACCTGCCCGGTGCTGGAAGGTTAAGAGGAGATGTGCAAGCATTGAATTGAAGCCCCAGTAAACGGCGGCCGTAACTATAACGGTCCTAAGGTAGCGAAATTCCTTGTCGGGTAAGTTCCGACCCGCACGAATGGTGTAATGATCTGGGCACTGTCTCAATTACCCGCCCGGCGAAATTGTAGTACCGGTGAAGATGCCGGTTACCCGCGACAAGACGGAAAGACCCCATGGAGCTTTACTGCAGCTTAATATTGGGTTTTGATCATTTATGTACAGGATAGGCGGGAGACTAGGAAACCGTGGCGCCAGCCGCGGCGGAGTCAACCTTGGGATACCGCTCTTAAGTGGTTGAAATTCTAACCTGCGGCCGTGAATCCGGCCGGGGGACATTGTTAGGCGGGCAGTTTGACTGGGGCGGTCGCCTCCTAAAAGGTAACGGAGGCGCTCAAAGGTTAGCTCAGCACGGACGGAAACCGTGCCTTAGAGTGTAAACGCGTAAGCTAGCCTAACTGCGAGGATGACAATCCGAGCAGTAACGAAAGTTGGAGTTAGTGATCCGGCGGTATGAGAGTGGAATTGCCGTCGCTCAACGGATAAAAGCTACCCTGGGGATAACAGGCTGATCTCCCCCAAGAGTCCACATCGACGGGGAGGTTTGGCACCTCGATGTCGGCTCGTCGCATCCTGGGGCTGAAGTAGGTCCCAAGGGTTGGGCTGTTCGCCCATTAAAGCGGTACGCGAGCTGGGTTCAGAACGTCGTGAGACAGTTCGGTCCCTATCTGTCGTGGGCGCAGGATATTTGAGGAGAGCTGTCCTTAGTACGAGAGGACCGGGATGGACGCACCTCTGGCGCACCAGTTGTTCCGCCAGGAGCACAGCTGGGCAGCTAAGTGCGGATCGGATAAACGCTGAAAGCATCTAAGCGTGAAGCCGACTCCAAGATAAGATATCCCATAGCATAAGCTAGTAAGACCCCTTGAAGACTACAAGGTTGATAGGCTGCGTGTGTAAGTGTAGTAATGCATTGAGCTTGGCAGTACTAATCGGTCGAGGGCTTGACCATAATTCTTGGTTGGGCCTTGCTCAAATCGCTTTCTTCTGTTTCTTCTTTATTCAGTTTTCAGTGCCCGTTTTAAAACGGATAAAAAGAGAGCAAATTTGCTCTCTTTTTTCTTTTTATACAATCATTATACCGGCGTCCTTAAAAGGAGGTCGGTATTTTTTCTTTTGGGCCCTCTTGAAAGATATTTTGTGCTTCCAAAATATTTGCTTTTGGGCAAACTATATCGCCAAGTATTTATATCATAATGACAAGTTTACTTGACAAGGATAGCAGGATATGATATTTTGTAATTAGAATTTAAATGGAGGGAGTGCCAGGAATAAATCGTGAGGAGATCCTAAACGAGATAAAGCATACAAAGTGCGAGGATGAAGGTACCGTTTATATAGAGAACCGGTTGCGCCGCAGCAGTACAAAAGGAATGATGTTTTGCTTGATTGCGTTGATGCTTTATCGTATTTGGGCAGGGGTCCCTTATTTCGATTTGATGGCGGTATTTTGGCGGTATGGTGGAATGCGGTATTTTGGCTGTATGGTGGAATTGTGATGTTTTCGGGATATCGCATCAGTAAAATGAAATCGCATTTTGTGATAGTACTGCTTGAGTTTGCAGTTGTCGCTGTTTCAGTAGGACTTTATATAAAAACCACCTGGCCGCTTGACTAAATATCGCCACTAAATTCTATTTGATGCCTGCTGATAGAAAAGGAGTAGAATATGGATCGTAATGTCATTTTAGAGAGCAATAAACAGGCGAGAATCCGTGATGAGGGCACAGAGTTTGTAGATAATCGCGCGAGGAGAAAAGGCGAGTTCGTGCTGATGTGTTTGATGGTTCTTCTGATGGTGTACAATCTCTTGAAGGGAATTCAAAGCGATGATTTAATGGCAGTCTTTTGGGCCTATACTTCGGTCATATATCTGCACAAATACAAAATATACCGCCAAAAGACTGATCTGGTTGCAACGGTGGCCGCCATGGTGGCAGCGTTTGCGAATTTGCTGTTGTATTTTTTGCATACGTGGTGAGGAATATGGAGCAGGAACTGATTTTTAAAAACCGTATCCGCATGTGGCGGGCAGAAAAACGGATTTCACAGGGCGAGCTTGCGGAGCTGGTGGGCGTATCTCGCCAGACGATCAGCTCGATTGAAAACCTGCAGTTTTGTCCCAGCGCGCGTCTGGCGCTGCTGATTTGCGTAGCTTTGGAAAAGAGCTTTGAGGAAGTTTTTTATTTTGATTTAGAACAATCCCTATCCAACAAATGAAAAACGAAGTTATTGTTGGAAGAGCAGAAAGAATGATGATTTTACTCATTGTAATGATTTAATGATGATTTACAAATAGTTGTCTGTTCACCTGGGAATCATTGCCGTTCCTTGACATTCCGGGGTGCTTCCTGTATCTTTAAAACGGATGAAAAATGAGAGTTACCTGAAAATAGGGTGAAAGGAAACAATATGCTGACAGTTTCAAATCTGACAAAACGATATGACAGCCTTCTGGCAAACGATGACGTGAGCTTTGAAGTGCAGCCCGGCGAGATTGCCGTGCTGATGGGCCCGAATGGTGCGGGTAAATCGACTGCGATTAAATGTATTGCGGGGCTCCTGCGATTTCACGGATCGATTCTCGTCTGTGGAGTACCGAACAAAAAGGCGGAAGCCCGACGCGTGTTTGGATATGTGCCGGAACTGCCCGCGCTGTTCCCGCTTTTGACCGTGTGGGAGCACGTTGAATTTATTTCCCGGGCGTATCAGCTGCAGGATTGGCGGGAGCGTGCCGAGGCCCTGCTGGACAGAATGGAGCTGACAGATAAAAAGGAAAAGCTGGGCCAGGAGCTTTCGAAGGGAATGCAGCAGAAGCTGAGCCTATGCTGTGCGCTTTTGCCGCAGCCGAAGGTGATTATGCTGGATGAGCCGCTGGTCGGTCTGGATCCGCACGCGATCAAGGAGCTGAAAACGATGCTGACCGAGCTGCGCGATCAGGGTTGTGCCGTGCTGGTCAGTACGCACATGCTTGACAGCGTCGCTGAGTTCTGGGACAAGGCTTTAATTATGAAATCTGGTAAGATCATGGCGATCCGTACCCGCGCGGAGATTGAGGAAAGCGGAGAAAATCTGGAACAGCTCTTCTTCTCCATTACGGAAAATGGGGATGGAGGTACCACGGAATGAAATCCATTTGCTACCTGACCTATTGCCAGGCGAAGAACTCCCTGCTGGAGATGCTCCGCCATCCGGGTAAGCTGATTGCTTATCTGTTTGTCATTGCAATGATCGTATTCTCTGTGCTGACAAGGCAGAGCAATACGGCTGCAACGGGTGTTCCCGATACGCGGTTGATCGGGGGAATTTATTTCTTTGTGCTTTTGGGGCTGCTGGTGATGATCCTGCTGTCAGGGGTCAAATCCGGCTCTACGTTTTTCAGTATGCCGGATGTGAATCTTCTGTTTGTTTCGCCGCTTCGGCCGAATCTGATTCTGGCCTATGGCCTGGTGAAGCAGATGACGTCGATGATCTTGGTGGTTGTGTTCCTGATGCTGTATTCCCCGATGCTGATGCAAATGTTTGATCTGACGTCGGGTCAGGTTTTTATGATGATGGTCGGTCTGGCATTCCTGCTGATTCTGGCGCAGATTCTTTCCATGCTGCTGTATAACCTGAGCAATGGCAGCCCTGCACGGCGCAGGACGATCAGCTCTGTGATTTACGGTGTGGCGGCTTTGCCTGTTTTGTATGTGGCCGCGAGCGCGCTTCGTTCCGAAAATGTATATCAGGGAGCGCTGCAAGGGGCGTCATCGCCGCTGCTCGATGTATTCCCGGTGGCAGGCTGGCTTCGCGGTGCGGTTTTCGGCGCAGTTTCCGGCAATGGCGGCCAGATGTCACTGTATACTGCACTGATTCTCGTGCTGACCGTCGCCAGCGTGGTTTTGCTGGTTAAGGGCAATCCCGATTATTACGAGGATGTACTGCAGAGCACAGAGGTCACCTATGAGGCGATGCAGGAGAAGAAGGCGAATGAAAACGGCGCGGGCCTGGCGCGATTCCGCAACCGTCATGCCGTAAAAAAAGGCGGCTTTCACGGCGGATGGGGAGCAAATACGTTCTTTTATAAGCAGCTGTGCGAAATGCGCCGTAAAAATCGCTTTGGATTCCTGACGACCTCGACAATCCTGATTGTGTTGATCGCGGTTGGAATGGCAGTCTTTCTGGAGCGTGTCTCGCGCGGCGACAGCGACCCAATGGACGCGGAGGCAATGTACGCCTCCGTATTGTCTACGGAAATTTATTTGCTGTTCTTCTTTCAGGCGGCCGCAGATTGGGTGGCAGAGCTGAAGAAGCCATATATTTATCTGGTGCCGTCCTCTTCGCTGTCCCGTTTGATCTGGGCCAGTGCCACCACGTTGGCCAAACCCCTTGTCGACGGCGCTGTGGCGTTCACGGTGCTGTGGTTGTACCTGCGGGTCAACCCGATCATCTGGATCTGCTCGATTCTGATGTATGCGAGCTTCGGATGCCTGTTTACTTCAACAAGCATTCTATTCTTCCGTCTGTTTGGGCAGCCGGCGCCGAAAGGGCTGCTGGCGTTCCTGCAGCTGCTGATTCTGCTTGTTCTGGCGATTCCGGGCGGAGTCCTTGCGCTGATTGCCATTGTAGCTCTGCAGCTGCCCTGGTATTTGGCGGGAATCGCGTTCTCTGTAGGGTGCATTCCTGTCACGCTGGGGATATACGCCGCCTGCCACAATATTTTAGAAGCGCCGGAAATGCGGTGAGTGTATTCTGAACTTTGGTTTTAGGCCTGGCAGGTGAAACCTGCGTATGAATCGCGGGGCAGGGGCCAGAAAAGGTCATTTCTTCCGTCGCGAAGGGCAATTTTCTTCTAAAATCTATTATTTTGCTTTTAGCGAGTTTCCTCGCATAGAAATTTTGCTGGTGCAGGCCTTCCCGACCTGAGGGGCATGCCTGCGTCAGCATACAGGCTGAATCTTGTACATCGCGGGAAATCCCGCAGAGACATCTCCAGAGTAGAATATATTTGAGTGTAAAACCGTTTTCTGCGACAGTTTCCGTCGCAGAAAAGAGGGAGAAAACGCTGTATTAAGGTTTTTTAAAAATTTTTTAAAAAAATGCTTGCATTTTGTCCGACACTGTGATATTATAATCAAGTCGCCAAGAGCGACAGCAAAAATGAATAGTTGGTGTCGATGACGGTGAGGGTCCACCTGTTCCCATTCCGAACACAGAAGTTAAGCTCATCAGTGCCGAAGATACTTGGCTGGTAACGGCCCGGGACAATAGGATGATGCCAACATCATAAAAGCAGCCACCCAATAGGGTGGTTGTTTTTTTATTCAAAGAGCAATTTTAGAAGAATCTGAATGGATAAAAAAATCGCTCCGAACACCGGAGCGATTTTTTTATGTTGTGTATGTTGTGATAGGTTTCATTCAGGTAAGAGGCAACAATTTTGCGTGATACAACGCTTTTTTCAAAGCAAGAGTAGCCGCGGCGGCAAATACGATTTTTGCCAAGTCCAGCGGAACAAACGGAATTACCGTGAGGGAAAGCGCCTTTGCCAGATCTGCATGGGCCACGGCCATAAACATCAGGCAGCCGGCTGTGTAGCAGATCACAAGAGCAACCGAAAAGGCAATCACTACAGAATAAAAGCGGTTCTGCGGCAGCTTTTCCAATAGAAGTGCAGTCACAAACGCCATGATCGGGTAGGCCAGCAAAAATCCGCCGGTTGGTCCAACCAGAATACCCAGTCCGCCGCGGAACTGACTGAAAACTGGCAGGCCGGCAGCTCCCAGCATCAAATATACAACCAGCGCGCTGAATGCATTTCTTTTCGGCAGCAGCGCTCCGCACAGATAAATCGGAATCATCGCCAGTGAAATCGGGATCGGCGTAAACGGCAGTACGATCACCAGCGGCCCTAAAACCATGGTAAGCGCTGTAAACATAGCGGTCAGCGCTAAATTTTTTGTCTTCATCCTTACGACCTCCTCATAAACTGTATTATACAGAAAGGGATTTGGATTGTCAACATATTTATTTTTACTTGGTTGACAATAGCGGTTACAAAAACGTTTCTTGTACTTCTTAAATTTTTAGTGTAAAATGCTAATACTGCAAATTATATCCATTTAGGATTTTTAGGAGAGGATGAGCACATGCACAGATTATCTGGAATTGCGCTCTGTTTTACGGCTTTCTTCCTGCTGTGGGGATGCGCTCAATCGCTGGAAAAGGAAGAATCCGTAGCGCTGGCCCCAAAGGCCGAGATGCTTGAGGTTCAAAGCTTTGTCCAAAAGCAGCCGCTGTCTTCGGAAGAAGTGAAAGGGATTGTACAAGGCCTTCTCGACCAGGCGAAGGATGTACAGTCGCAGATTATGATAGAGGATTTGTCTGGATCGGCCGGGAAGCGCGTGGCGGCTTACTCCATTCAAAGCGCGCAGGATTCTGTGGGTGACCAGGCCGCGCAGAGTTCTGAAAGTGCGGTAGAAAGCACGCTGGAAGGGCTTGTGCCGATCACCGGCGGGGAATATGATTCCTCTGAGAAAATACGGGAAGGCATGCAGTCGATTTACACGCCTGAAGCGGCAGAGGAGTACTGCTCCGAGCTGTTTGAGGGGACAGACCCCATTTTACAGGAAATTGACGGTGTGCTGTACTTCTCGCAGGATCAGACGGTTCTGTCTCCCGGTGCAATGGAATATTTGGTGGACACTTCGGTGATCATGCGGCAGACGGTCGATGAGATCACGGTAGAGCTGACAATGCAGACCCAGGGCTCCGCACCCATGAAAAGAAACCTGCGCCTGAAAAAGCAGGGGGAAAACTGGCGGCTGGACAGCGTCGTTTTTCCGCAGCGGATTCAGGAAGACGGAAACTAAAAGAAATCCCTCCCGAAGTCCACGGTATCATAGGGACAAATTAAGAAAAGCAAACTGAATACGGAAAACACGCCTTGGTTAATGAGCTTAAGGCGTGTTTTTATTATAGTTCAAAGTGTCAACATTTCTTTGCTAAATGCTATAGCTTATGATATAATATATCATGGCTGTTTATATAATAACGAGGTGATACTAAATGGAGTTAAGCGAAATAATTAAAACTATACGTTTGGATTTAGGTTTGTCTCAAGAGGGACTTGCTCGCGAACTTCATGTTGGATTTACATCGGTAAATCGATGGGAGAACAACCATACAAAGCCAAATCGGATTGCTCTTCATGCTTTAATTGAGCTTTGTAAAAATAGAAATGTAAGTTCTGAACAGATTGAGTTGCTTATGAAAGCAAAATAGTTATGCAGTCCTTGAAAAGGGGTTTAGGAATTACTATTCTATAATATGAGGAGATTTAAATATGAAATCTGAAAAACAGATTGAATTAGGCTTTATTCAAAAATTACAAGACTTGAAATACACATATCGGGAAGACATTCGGGACAAGGCTTCCCTTGAAGCTAATTTTAGAGAACATTTTGAGAGATTAAATCGTGTGAAATTGAGTGATTCTGAATTTGCACGCTTTAAGGAGAGTATTATCACCGCGGATGTATTTGCCGCTGCTAAAACATTACGAGAAATCAACACTTTTAAACGTGATGATGACACACCACTACAATATACTCTTGTAAACATAAAGAACTGGTGTAAAAATGAGTTTGAAGTGATAAATCAGTTGCGCATAAATACAGACAACAGTAACCATCGTTATGATGTTATTATCCTCATTAACGGTGTTCCCGTTGTTCAGGTTGAATTAAAGACTTTACAAATTACACCCAAAAGAGCAATGGAGCAGATTGTAGATTATAAAAATGATCAAGGCAATGGATACACCAACTCGCTTCTTTGTTTTATGCAGCTTTTTATCGTAAGTAATGAAACAAAAACATATTATTTTGCAAATAACCATAAAGAACACTTTTGTTTTGATGCTGATGAAAGATTTTTACCAATTTATGAGTTTGCAGATGAAGAAAACAAAAAGATAACTAATCTGTATGACTTTGCAGATAGATTTTTACCTAAATGCACCCTTGGGCAATTAATTAGCCGATATATGGTTCTTGTTGCAAGTGAACAAAAACTGATGATTATGCGTCCTTACCAGATTTATGCCGTTAAGGCGATCATGGATTGCATTGAACAAAATCGCGGTAACGGCTACATTTGGCATACTACCGGAAGTGGAAAAACGCTCACTTCTTTTAAAGCATCTACACTTTTGAAGGATAATCCTGAAATTGAAAAGTGCTTATTTGTCGTGGATAGAAAAGACCTCGATAGGCAAACACGCTTAGAATTTAATAAATTTCAAGAGGGATGTGTTGAGGAAAACACAAATACCGAAAGTTTGGTTAGGCGCCTTACTTCTGATGACTACAAAGACAAGGTGATCGTTACCACCATCCAAAAGCTTGGATTAGCGCTTGATGAGGATAGCAAACGTAACCAAGAGAAAAAGAAAAAAGGTGAACTCACCTTTAAAGAAAGATTAGAGAAACTTAGGGATAAGAGAATGGCAATCATTTTTGACGAATGCCATCGTTCCCAATTCGGAGACAACCACGATGCAATAAAAACCTTTTTCCCGAAAGCACAGCTTTTCGGCTTTACCGGAACACCAATTTTTGAAGAAAACTCCACATATAAGCAGATTGACGGCACCGTGGGTTCTTACAGAACAACAAAAGATGTTTTTCAACAGGAACTTCATGCCTATACCATAACAAATGCAATTGACGATGGTAATGTATTGCGTTTTCATATCGATTATTTCAAACCAGAAGATGATAAGAAAGCTGCAAAAGTATCCTCGAAGGAATATAAAAAGGCGGTTGTCGAAGCAATCTTATCAAAACATGATGCAGCAACATATAACAGAAGATATAATGCAATTTTTGCAACAGCTTCGATTAACGACGCAATCGAGTATTTTGAGCTGTTTAAAACACTGCAAGAAGAACTCAAGAATAGTGGAGATAAAGAATTTAATCCGCTAAATATTGCCTGCGTTTTTTCTCCCCCGGCTGAGGGCGATAAAGATGTGAAACAGCTTCAAGAAGACCTTGTGCAAGAAAAAGCCGACAACGAGCAGGAACCCGACAAGAAAAAAGCTGCACTGAGAGCTATTATTGACGACTACAACAAGCAATATGGCACGAGCCATAGCATTAACGAATTTGACTTGTATTATCAGGATGTGCAAAAACGCATTAAAGACCAACAATACACGAACACAGATTATCCACACAAAAGCAAAATTGACATCACTATTGTTGTAGATATGTTGTTAACTGGATTTGATTCTAAGTATTTAAATACTCTATACGTTGATAAAAACTTAAAGCAGCACGGCTTAATTCAGGCTTTTTCAAGAACAAATCGTGTGCTTAATCCCACAAAGCCATATGGTAACATTATTGACTTTAGAGGACTTGAAAATGAAGTTGATGCCGCTATCAAGCTATTTTCCGGTAAAGAAAACAGTGAAAAAGTAAAGGAAATTTGGTTGGTTGATCCGGCTCCTACTGTGATTAAAAAGTTGGATAAAGCTGTTGCTGAGCTTGAAAAGTTTATGGAATCACAGGGGTTAGAATGTAAGCCGGAAGAAGTAAGCAATCTAAAAGGTGATACAGCACGTGCAAAGTTTATTGATAAATTCAAAGAGATTCAGCGACTTAAAACGCAGCTTGACCAATATACCGATATAAAAGAAGAACAAGCTACGATCATTGAGGAACTGTTGCCAGAGGACACTTTGCGTGCATTCCGTGGAGCCTATATTGAGACGGCGCAAAGGTTAAAGGAGCAGCAAGGCAAAGATATCACGGATAAAGCACCGGAGATCGAACAACTTGATTTTGAGTTTGTTCTGTTTTCCTCTGCCATTATTGACTATGATTATATCATGTCGCTAATTTCAAAATACACACAGCCTGATGTTCCCAAAAAAGAAAAAATGACTAAAAAAGAACTAATTGATCTTATATCTTCTACTTCTAACCTAATAGACGAACGAGAAGATATAGAAGAATATATCAACACGTTGGAAGCCGGTAAGGGATTGGATGAAAAAGCCATACGGGAAGGCTATCAAAAATTTAAGTCCGAAAAATCAGCTAAAGAACTGGCTGCGGTTGCAAATAAGCATGGGATTGAACCAGCAACATTGCAAGCATTTGTAGATAAAATTATGGAGCGTATGATTTTTGATGGTGAGAAGTTAAGCGACCTTTTAGAACCTCTTGGTCTTGGCTGGAGAGATAGAACAAAAAAAGAATTAGAACTGATGGAAGATTTAATTCCGCTGCTGAAAAAGACTTCAAATGGACGTGAGATTGTGGGGTTAAAGGCATATGAGTAAGAAGGGAAAAACGGCTTTAGTGCCGAAATTAAGGTTTCCTGAGTTTTATTCTACCAGTGAATGGAATGGATGTACGCTTGGTGAAATCGCTGATAGAATTACAGAAAAAGTCGGGGATAGAGAATTAACCACTTTAAGTATTTCTGCTGGAATAGGTTTTGTTTCACAGGCTGAAAAATTTAGCCGAGATATATCAGGTAAACAATATGAAAACTATATTGTTCTTAGAAAAGGTGAGTTTTCTTATAACAAAGGAAATTCTAAGAAGTTTCCTCAAGGATGTATTTATGAACTGAAAGAGTATGAAGAAGCTGCTGTTCCTAACGCTTTTATAAGTTTTAGATTTAAGGATAGTTACTTGTCTGATTTTTACAAGGGCTATTTTGACAACAATTTTCACGGAAAGCAACTTGTTAAATTTATTACAAGTGGTGCAAGAAGCGATGGACTTTTAAATATTAATCCATCAGATTTTTTCAGTATTATTTTACCAACGCCTAAAGAAAAGGAAGAACAACAAAAAATAGCAGACTGCTTATCTTCCCTTGACGACCTCATCACCGCAGAGGAAAACAAGCTTGCCGCTCTTAAGCTGCATAAAAAGGGCTTAATGCAGAAGCTATTCCCCGCTGAGGGCAAAACTCTGCCTGAATGGAGATTTCCGGAGTTTAAGGGTAGTGGGAAGTGGGTTATTAATGAATTGGGCAGCATTGGCGATATCGTGACGGGTAAAACGCCAGATACTTCTGATGATGCATTGTGGAATGGTGACATTCAATTCATTACTCCAACTGATATCACAGAAAATAAGTATCAGATTAAAACTCAAAGAACAGTTGTTAATAATTCAAAAATTAAAGTTTTACCAGAAAATTCAATAATGTTTACTTGCATAGCCTCTGTGGGTAAAATGGCTATGACTGTATACCCATGTATCACCAATCAGCAAATAAATACGTTAATACCTTTTAAAGCATTTTATAATGAATATATTTATTATGCACTGCTCAAAAAATCGAGCATAATAAAAGCTACATTGGCGAGTTCAACATTGCCAATTATTAATAAAACTGAGTTTTCAAAAATATCAATTGTTGTTCCTGAAAGCTTTGAAGAACAACAAAAAATAGCTGATTGCCTCTCTAGTGTAGACGAGCTTATTACCGCACAGGCAGAGAAAATTGACGCTTTGAAGATTCACAAAAAAGGGTTAATGCAAGGGCTGTTCCCATCCATTGAGGAGGTGGGAGAATGAGTGTAAACGTTCCAACTACATTCACTAAAGAGGAGTTTAATAGGCTGATTAACAAAAAACTTGGAGATGATGATTTTAAGCAATACAAAAAATTATTTACCGACAATTATAAAAAGCCAAAAGGTTCAGAAGAATACGTTTTAAAAGATGGCTTATCTCCAGAAATGCTTACCAAAATAGACTTTGTACTTAAAAGAATAGGGGATAAACATTTTAACTCGCTAAAAGAAACTGCTGAGTATTTCAGGATGTTGCTAGATGAAAAGAAATATATTGTACTGTTTGCCTATAATGGGACAGGAAAGACAAGGCTTTCAGTAGAGTTTAAATCTTTGGGGCAACAATTGAATGATGAAACGGGTGCAAAAACTGCTGATACTCTATATTACAACGCTTTTACAGAAGACCTATTTTATTGGGATAATGATTTAGAGAATGATACAGACCGTCTACTAAAGTTAAATAGTAACTCCCGTTTTTTTGCAGGTTTAAAAGAGCTGGAAATGGAAAGTAGAATTCGCCCTCTTCTCCATAGATACGCCAATTTTGATTTTTCCATTGATTATGAAAACTATGCAATCAGCTTTTTTCGCAATGTGCAAGTTTCAGGTACAACACAAAGAGTTGACAGTATAAAAATATCTCGTGGAGAAGAAAATATTTTTGTTTGGTGCTTTTTTCTTGCCATTGTTCAACTAGTGGTGGATAAAGTGGAATCATATGATTGGGTAAAATACATTTATGTTGATGATCCAATCTCTTCTTTAGATGATAACAATGTAATTGCTGTTGCCAGTCATCTGGCACAAATGATGAGTGGTAATGATGTCAAAGTTATTGTTTCCTCTCATCACACATTGTTCTATAATGTTCTATGCAATGAGATCAATAAGGCTGAACAGTTATTTTTGCAAAAGGACACCTCAAATGGTATGTATATTTTAAAAGATACAACAAAGACTCCTTTTTTTCATCATGTTGCTTTGTTGAAGGAATTAAAAAGGGCATCTAATACAGGTGAGTTGTATACATACCACTTTAATATTCTACGGAATATCTTGGAGAAAACCGCATCTTTTCATGGCTTTGCACATTTTTCTGCTTGCCTAAGAAAGGGCGAGGATGAGGACGAGCCTGTCTACACAAGAATAATAAACCTTTTGAGCCATGGGAATTACTCCTTATTTGACCCAAAGGAAATGGTTGAAGAAAACAAAGAGTATTTCAAAAATATATTAAATAATTTTTTAGAAGACTACAATTTCAATAAAAAATTATTTGAAGATAATCAAGTTCGGGAGGAACGGCAATGAATGATTTACAACACAAGCAATTAGGTGCAACCCTGTGGGCGATTGCTGATAAACTGCGCGGGGCGATGAATCCCGATGACTTTCGCGATTACATGTTATCCTTCCTTTTCCTGCGCTACCTCTCTGACAATTATGAGGAAGCTGCAAAGAAAGAGCTTGGCAGTGATTATGCGGAGTGTGAAAAAGAAATAGAATATGCAGTTGCTAACAAAACTCAGGATAAGGTTATCAGTGGCTTTAAAAGACAGATAACTGATTACTTTGAAGCGTTACCTTTAAATAAATTACCTGTAAAAGAAAATGAAACCGATAACGAGGTGATTAAAAAAGCAAGGCAAACGCTTATAGATGAGCATGAAAGTTTACTTGAAAGCCGTAAGTTAACACCACTTATTATTTGGTATATTAAAAATTTAGAAGAGGTGCCTACCTTTGAAAAGCAAATGCGCCGTAAAGTGCATTTTGTAATTAAACCACACTATTTGTGGAGCAATATTTATGAATTAGCCCGCACGCAAAGCAAACACCTTTTGAAAACATTACAGGCTGGTTTTAAATTTATAGAAAACGAGTCTTTTGATAGCACGTTTCGTGGCTTGTTCTCAGAGGTTAATCTTGACTCCGATAAGCTTGGAAGAAATTATGAAACTCGCAACATAATGTTGTGTTCAATTATAACTGAAATTGCCGAGGGCCTTTCTGAATTTTCTAACGAAACCGATCTTTTGGGTAATGCTTATGAATACCTAATCGGTCAGTTTGCCGCAGGCTCAGGGAAAAAAGCTGGAGAATTCTACACTCCCCAGCAGATTTCAACTATCCTTTCTCGCATAGTCATACTTGATAGCCAAGATCCGAGCAAAGGCAAAAAGAAGTATATTAATAATTTGCTGGACTTCGCTTGCGGCTCTGGTTCACTCTTAATCAACGTTAAAAAGCAACTTGAGCCAAACAGTATTGGACAGATATATGGACAAGAAAAGAATATCACCACTTACAACCTTGCTCGAATGAACATGCTTCTTCACGGTTTTAAAGATTCTGAGTTTCAAATATTCCATGGAGACTCACTATTAAATGATTGGAATATTCTGAATGAGATGAATCCTGCCAAGAAATTGGAGTGTGATGCAGTTGTTGCAAATCCACCGTTCAGTTATCGTTGGGAACCCAATGACACGCTTGCAGAAGATTTTCGTTTTAAAAACTATGGACTTGCACCAAAATCAGCAGCCGATTTTGCCTTTTTGCTGCATGGTTTCCACTTCTTAAGTGACAATGGCACCATGGCAATAATTTTACCTCATGGTGTTTTATTCCGCGGTGGTACAGAGGAAAAGATAAGAACAAAACTGCTTAAAGATGGCAATATTGACACGATAATAGGATTACCAGCAAATCTTTTTTATTCTACTGGTATTCCGGTATGTATCCTTGTTCTAAAAAAATGCAAGAAATTTGATGATGTACTATTTATCAACGCAAGTGAGTATTACGAAAAAGGGAAACGCCAAAACATTCTATTGCCTAAACATATAGATAAAATTGTCGAAACATATCAGTTCCGCAAAGAAGATGATAAAAAGTACTCTCGACGTGTATCTATGGAAGAAATCGAAAAAAACGGTTTCAACCTGAATATTTCAAGATATGTTAGTACCACAGCGGAAGAAGAAATTGTTGATCTTACGGATGTGCATAAGAATTTAGACAACATTGAAAAAGACATAAATGAAGCTAAGACAAAACACAATCAATTTTTGAGAGAGCTTGGGTTGCCGGAATTGAAGTAGGTTAGATTATGCTATTAGGTGCATATCGCACCAATAAATAGGTTGTAATTTTAAATTTAAAATAGTAGCTATTTTATTACTTTAGTGGTATTGTGTTGTGCTAACGGAGGTGGACACAATGCCACAAATCATTGAACAGCTATACTGCAGCATTTATCACAAGCCTGAAACCCTTGAAGAAAAGCATCGACTAAATTCCAACATTAGCCTGCTGAAACGCAACCTCTCCAAGTGGCAGAAAAAGATATTACTGCGGATCATTGATGACAAGGATTTAATCTGTGCCATCATTGCACAGGACAGCTTTGAACAAGGCTTTCGGCTTGGTGTGAAGCTAACAACTGAAGTATATAACACTAAGGGTGACACATCCAATGAAGATTTGGATATGCCACCCTTGGTATAAGGACAGGTATGAAGACTTAATAAGGCGGTAGCATTTTATCACCTATATCCCAATAGTAACCTACATCTTTCGTACTGTCCTCTAAAAATGCCGCTAAAAATCACAGTGCGGTCATTCACTATCAATATTTTCTGAAACTCGTCTAATAAATTCCTTTCCTCTGATCTCCCCCGCCTTGTACGCTTGCCTTACCTTAGATGCTTTTGAAATCCAAGCCCTAAATTGTTCCTCTGTCAGCTTGTTGGTCTGACGGTCGCTGTCCCAGGCATCCATGCGGTAATACCGGGAGTACATACGGTTGTAGATAGTCTGAAACTGTTGTAAGAAGGTATCATCCTCTACCGACTGATTAAATTTTTTCTTCGCACCAATCTGCTTGCAGGTACGTTTGCCATCATAAATCCTGTCACAGTAATCCCGCCTGCGTTTGTCTGCCAGAACAAAGTACCGGTCACATAAGGCGCAGCGCTTGACTCGGATGCCACGCTTAACCATTTCCATCAACTCAAGGTAAAGCATTTCCTCCAGATTCTGAATAGCAAAATATTGCCACATGCTGACGGAATAATTGCTGTCCCTATGAATATCCTGCAGAACCTTTCTTGTATTCACCTCTCCGGGATTATCAAACTGTATCAGCTTGCTTGTATCGAACCGCCCGTTCGCAATGGGGGCAACCCCATACATGGAGCGGAGTATATGCTGCGTGAAATTCGGATGCAGATTGCAGAACATCACATACCGCTCGGAAAGGGTGTACTCCGTCAGCACCTGTGTGTTCAGGCAGAACTCCACCGCCTCAATATATACCTTCTGCAAGTCAAAATAGTATTGGAAAAGAAAAAGCAGATAGCTAATCTGTTCTTCCGTGGATTTATCAGATACCCAGAAGATCCGCACCACTTCACTGTTTAAGAAAAAGTGAGCATAGCTGTGCTTGGCTTTCAGTAAATCAATCGCTTCATAAAATCCAGTCTGAATGTCTTTAAAGTGGGCATTGGAAACCGCCATGGTTCCCAATGCCTGTACTTTTTTCTGAACCTGTGAAAAATCAAGCTCACAAAAATCTACAATGCCAGTTCCAATATCTCCAATCTGCTGAAACATAGAATGCTCGGCATCGTGCAGGAAAAATACATTCAGCTTGTTGGTGCTGTCCGTAAAAACCTTAGCAAAAGGATAGGTGATCTCCATATGCCCTCCATGCAAAGAATAGATTTATATAAAATAAAATTCTTTTAATTCACGATATAAGAATACCACACTCTTTTCTACAATGAAAGTATCAAAAAAGAAAGTGAGGTGGTTATAGAATGCCAAAGAAATTAGAAACCATGGATGCGGAAACCTTGATGACCACACCCATGGAACCGCTTAAGTTCATTGTCAGCGGATTGATACCGCAGGGGCTGCATGTTCTTGCCGGATCGCCAAAAATCGGCAAGAGCTGGCTGGCTCTCTGGATTTGCCTGCAGGTGGCAAAAGGCGAAAGGGTCTGGGGCTTCGAAGCTTTGAAAAGTGAAGTTTTGTATCTCTGCTTAGAGGATAGCTTTGCACGAATTCAAAGCAGACTGTTTGAAATCACAGATGAAGCCCCATCCAATCTGCATTTTGCGGTCATGAGCGATGTCATCGGAAACGGCCTTGAGCTTCAGATTGAAAATTTCATCAAGGATCACCCCGGCACAGGACTTATTGTCATTGATACCCTGCAAAAGGTTCGCAGAAATATTTCCGCAAATGTGAATCCCTACGCTGCTGATTATGATGACATTACGGCACTTAAGCAGATTGCAGACCGTTACAAACTTGCCGTCGTGCTGGTTCATCATCTGCGAAAAAGTGTTGACAACGATCCACTCAATATGATTTCCGGTACAACAGGGATTGCAGGCGGTGCGGACAGCAACTTCATTCTGCAAAAGGATAAGCGCACAGAGAATACTGCTACCCTCATTTGCACCGGCAGGGATACCCCGCAGCGGGAATTGCTTTTAGAATTCAACAAGGAAACATTTCTATGGGAGCTCGTAAAGCCAATTGATTCTGTGGAGCAGAAAGTGGATGAGAGCATTGTTCTTCTTTCTGACTTTATAAAATCGGTAGCTGTGTTTACCGGAACAGCCACAGAGCTTGCGGAACAGCTTAAACGGTTCGGTGCAGCCGACTATCGCCCTGCGGTTCTAAAAAAGAAGATTATCAAGCACATGGCGTATCTCAATCAAAATAATATCCATTACAGTGAAAACCGCACCTTTGAGCGCAGGGAGTTTACCCTCCGTTATGACGGCAATGACGGTATGACAGTAGAAAATGCCCCCTAATATTTGCTGTCTTTGCCGTCACAGCCGTCAGCAAAGATATATAACCCTGCGTTGCCCCCAATTTGCCCCTGTGTGAGCTTTTGCAGGGCAAGGTAGGATAGCTGCACCAATACGGAGAACGGCGGCAATTTGGGCGAGTGTCGGGGATGCTTGCGGATTCAGATAATTTACAGTGGAAATAGAGGGGTTGAGGGTACGGAAGCCCTCCCGTTGGGAGGGGCAAGCAAAGCGTCCGACTATACGCCGGTCGCATTCAGCGGGGCGCTGCCCCACACCCCAAGTCAAGGAAAGGAGCATTGTATGAAAAAACAAAAGGATAAAACCTACGCATTTAGGATCAGTTCTGTTGATCTGAAAAAAATAAAGGCCAAGGCGAAACGAGCGAATTTGACCGTTACGGATTACCTCACTGCCTGTGCTTTGGATAAGGAAATCACCGTGATTGACAGTCTGGACAGTGTGCTTTCCGAATTAAAGGCACAGGGCAGAAACCTCAATCAACTTACCGTTCTCTCTCATCAAGGCAGAAGCTACCCAAGCCAAATCCAGAAGCTCACCGATGCTTACGGCGATATTTGTGCCCTGCTAAAAAAGATTCTGGAGGTGGTCTGATGGCGACGTTCACAAGGATTAAAGTCAAGAAGCAGTCCTGTGGACGGATGCTGGGCGCTCTTGCGTATGTGTTGCAAGGGCATAAGGTTGGCTTTGAGGGCGGCAGAGTGGAAAGCGGCGTCAACTGTCTGCCCTATACCAGCTACCTTGAAATGATGGCTACCAAAGAGAAATTTAAGAAAACCGGAGATGTCTGCTTCTATCATTTCGTCCAGTCTTTTTCCGACAAAGAGAAAATCACACCATGGCAGGCCAATGAAGTGGCACGGGAGCTTGCGGAAAAGCTGTTCCCCGATTACGAGTGTGTCGTGGCAACGCATAACGATACTGACAACCTGCATTCCCATATAATCGTCAACTCGGTCAGCTTCAAGGACGGGAAAAAGCTGCATCTGCCGCCTACTTCCATCCAAGAAATGCGGCAGGTCAATGACCAAATCTGTGTGGCGCATGGCTTTTCTGTGTTGGAACCTTATGATGGCAGAAAGAAAAAACGCAGGCTTACGCCCGGCGAATACCGTGCCGCCGAGCGTGGAGAGAGCTGGAAGTTCACACTTATTAAGGCCATTGAAGAAGCTTTGCTCTACTCTCCTGACAAGGAAATCTTCATACAGAACATGGAGTATGAGGGGTATACCGTCCGATGGGATCACCACAAATATATTCTGTTTACCGCCCCGGAGGGCAAAAGCTGTCTGGATCAGAGCCTGCATGATGACACTTATCTCAAGAAAAACCTTGAAAGACTGTTCGCTTACCGAGCCGAGCATGGTTTCACTCCGCTTACTCCAGAGCCGCCGGAGGGCTGGCTGAGACAGATGGAGCAGGCAGGCGCTCTCGCAAGTGATGTTATATCGCTTGGTAAAAATTTGGAGAGTACGACAAATGTTCCGCCGCCTATTACACCGCAAACTTGGACGGACAGCAAGCAGCGTCAGCGGGAAGCTCTGAAAAAACTGGCACAGGGCCATAAGCTCCAGAGCGAGCAGGAGCAGGAATTTACACAGTCAATGTGATAGGAGGATAGATATCGTGGATAAGAATATGGGCTTTTATCTGGAAACAGAGCCAAAAGTTTTGCTCCGTGATGATATGGTCATTACAGCCTTTCGGGATCGGGCTGTCTTCAAAGATGAAAATGGATACCACACCGAACGGCAAATGACAGTGGACGGAAAGCGCTTCTATGTGAAATCCTTTTTCCCGTCATCGCCAAAGGCAACCGCAACAGCTCAATTGCTAAAGCTTATTGAGAGCAGTACTAAAAACAAATAAATTGAGCTTTTCCAATAGACTTGTGCAAACCGTTGCGGTATGATGTGTAATACCGTATTCGGTTTGCCGGAAAGGAGCTTTTAGATGAAACAGGCAAACAAAAAATACACAATTCTATATGCGAGATTAAGTCAGGACGATGGCAGTCAGGGGGACTCCAACAGCATTCAAAACCAGAGGATGATGCTGGAAAAGTACGCAAAGAATAACGGGTTCGAAAATGTCAAGTTCCTCTATGACGATGGCTACTCAGGTACCAATTTTCAAAGACCGGCTTTTCAGGAGATGCTTGCGCTGGTAGAAAACGGCGAAGTAGCGACGATTATTGTAAAGGACATGAGCCGTTTTGGACGTGAGTATCTCATGGTTGGCCAGTACACAGAGCTGATTTTTCCAAGCTACGGTGTGCGGTTTATTGCTATGAATGATGGTGTGGACAGCTTGTATGGTGACAATGAATTTACTCCGTTCAAAAATATCATCAACGAATGGTATGCGAAAGACTGCAGCAAAAAGGGGAAAGCATCGGCAAGGATCAAGGCGGAAAGTGGTGCAAGAGTCGGCTCCAGACCTCCATTCGGGTACCGAAAAGACCCCGCCGATCCCAAGCGTAAAATCATTCCAGACGAAGAAACAGCACTGATTGTCAAATACATTTTCTCTTTGTGCATGGGTGGCAAAGGTCCCAGTCAGATTGCAAGACAGCTGAAAGAGGAACAAATTCCAATTCCCGCTTATTTTTACTACAAGAAAAATGGGGTTAAAATCACCGGATTTAATCCTACCGAGCCTTGCAACTGGCAGCAAACGACCATTGCAAAAATACTTGAAAACGAGGTTTATCTCGGACACACCATCAACCTCAAGTACACAACCTTGTCCTATAAAAACAAGAAACGTGTGGAACGTCCTGAAAGTGAACAGGTGCGGATTGAAAATACCCATCAGCCCCTCATCGACAAAACCACATGGGATATTGTACAGGACATCCGCAAGCACAAACGGCGCAGGGCGAATATGGCGGAGCTGAATATTTTCTCCGGGCTTGTCTACTGCAAAGACTGTGGCGGCACGATGGTACTGCATAGGGCACATACGATGGATGCGGTAAAGAATAACTTCATGTGCTCTACCTATAAGAAAAAGGGCAAGGAGAACTGTTCGGCACATCATATCCGAGAAAACCAGCTTGCTGAGATAATCCTCGATGACCTGCGCAGAGTAACACACTACGCAAGGCAGCATGAATCCTTGTTTGCCAAGCACATTACGAAAAAAAACGATACTGAAATCCGCAGGGAAATTGCGCAAACAGAGCGGGCGCTGGAAAATCTCAAACGCAGGGATACCGAGCTAACGGCTCTTTTTAAAAGGCTGTATGAGGACAATGTGCTGGGCAAAATTCCAAATGAGGTGTTCCGAAAGCTCAGTGATGACTACCTTGCAGAGCAAAAAGAAATCCAGGCTGCCATCCCGAAAAAGGAGAGCGATCTGGAAAGGTTAAAGGATTCAGTCAGCAACGTCAATGCTTTTATTGATAAGGCGAAGCAGTATACGCAGATTGATGAATTGACTGCCGAAGTCCTGCATCTCTTCATCGAGCGAGTAGAAGTCGGTGAGCGAACAGAGAAGTGGTCACGTACCGCCATGCAGGAAATCAACATATACTACCGAGATATTGGATTGTTGGACAACGTGATTGAACCACAGGCCGATGAATCCGCACAACCAGAGCCATCAGAGGTCGCATAAAAGGAAATCGGCAGACAGCGAATACTCACTGCCTGCCGATACATACCGCCCACTTCACCACGGATTAGAAAATATCCCTCTGACACCGTGGAGAAAAGGAGGGTTTTTTCTTTGCAGAAGATAGATGGTAAAATGTGAAATGAAGGTGCAGGAACAGAGAGTAAAGCATTAAAAACGGGCGAAAATAAGAGGGAATACAAAATAAATTAAAAAAACGGAGCTTCGCCCTTGACAAGCCCCTGCCGATTGTGGTAGTATCAGAAATGCAGTTCCATCGCTTCCGCAGAGAAGCCGTTCTTTTAGGAAAAAACCCAGTTGGGTTTGCGAGGAATAAACGAAGATTTTTTAGGAGGAAAACGCTCATGTCTACTTATATGCCCAAAGCGGGTCAGGTTGACCGCAAGTGGTATGTGATTGATGCTGCCGGTAAGCCGCTTGGCCGTGTTGCGGTACAGGCTGCTGTTTTACTGCGCGGTAAGCACAAGCCCACCTTCGCCCCCCATGTGGATTGCGGCGATCATGTTGTTATCATCAACTCTGCAAAGGCTGTTCTGACCGGTTCTAAGCTTCAGAAGAAGTATTATTACCACCACACAGGTTACATCGGTAACCTGAAAGAGGTCCGTTACGATACTCTGATGCGTGAGAAGCCCGAAAAGGCAATGGAGCTTGCTGTAAAAGGCATGATTCCGGATACCACCATCGGCCGTGAGGCACTTACCAGACTGCGTGTGTATGCTGGTGCAGAGCATAAGCACAGCGCACAGAAGCCCGCCGAATGGGCGCTTTAAGGGAGGGGGATAAGTATGTACGATAAGGCTCCATATTTTTACGGAACTGGAAGAAGAAAAAGCTCTGTGGCCCGCGTGAGAATCTATCAGGGAACCGGTAAGGTAACCATCAATGATAGAGATATCGACGATTATTTCGGCCTGGAGACCCTGAAGCTGATCGTGCGTCAGCCTCTGGAGCTGACCAATGTGGCCGATAAGTTCGACGTTGTTTGCCGCGTTGCAGGCGGCGGCGTTACCGGCCAGGCCGGTGCGATCCGTCATGGTATTGCTAGAGCACTGCTGCAGTACGACAGCGAGAACCTGCGCTCTACTTTGAAGAAGGCAGGCTTCCTGACCCGCGATCCGAGAATGAAGGAACGCAAGAAGTACGGTTTGAAAGCGGCTCGCCGCGCACCGCAGTTCTCAAAGAGATAAATTACCGATATAAAAGCCCTCGGAAACAAGCTGTTTCCGAGGGCTTTTATTTTGTGAAAAACTGCTTTTGGTCCAGCCTTAAAGATTCGTTTGCCACTGTGGGTAGAGGTGCATAGGTGAGTATGCAAATACTCGTTGAATGTCTGAAAGGCCGATCACTGTTAGTACACCGCTTTCTAACAGCTTCTTTGCCTGAGAACGGGAAATCCCCGAACATTCTGCAATTAACCTGTCATAACGTACCCTGATTTTATGAGGATTAAAAAATTCAATTGTATTCTCTTTGATGCTGTTCCCGATCTCTTTTAACAGATAGGCCGGTTCTTCAAAAATCACCGCATCATTTTTCTGGAAAATCTTTCTGTTAATCCCGTATTTGTTCGCTATTTGATGATCGTTTTTTAGCAGCGCCTGATATTCCGATGGATCCAGTTCATTTCTGTCAACCCGCGAATAGATCGGCAGATTATAGGTATGCTTGCATTTTTGACATTGATAGATTAACCATACATCAATCTGTTTGCCATTGGCATTGATTCTGATTTTTTCGGTACTGTAATAAACATTTTTTCTTCCGCAGCCTGAACAATTTCGAAATATTTTATATGCTTCAGTAGGGATAATTTCATATTTTTTTGATTTGAAACAGCTCATTCTGCATTTCCTTTCAGTGAACCGTAGAAGGCAGTGATGGGACTTTGGTTTCCTTATTCCCAAATCAAACCGTTAGGAATAATTTTCATAAGGCAGGTATCGTCGCCTGATTTTATGCTTTTTAATAAATCTACATCAACTTCACACCCAAAAGCTTTTTCAAACAGTACTTTGCTGTATCCTGCGGTACACTGACACCATGTTTTTGTCTCTAATTGATCCACGTCGGCAAGCATAGGGCAGGGACAAAAGAAAAACTGCAAATAAAGATCGCCCTCTTTGCAAAACAGACCTGCCGTTTTTGCCTGATCTGAACTTGCGAAATCCTCAAGATCAGATGAGGCGGCTTTCAGTTCCTTTAAAAGCGCCAGCTTTTGATCCATTCCGTAGCCGCATTGGCAGCCCATGCGAATCTGTTTCACTGTTTTCGGATCAAATTTGTTTTCCAGCCGATACATTGTCGATTTTACCCAGTCGGGATTACTTTCGTTTTTTGCTGATCCGTCGTGTCCATATATAATTTCTTCGGCGGTTTCTAGATCGCTGCTATTTCTAACAGCCTCGAAAATGACGCGTTCCTGTAGTTCCCTGATATCAAACATGTAGACACCCCTGACTTTTTTAAAAAATAAAACAGACTTTCTTCTGTGAGAACTGCCGCATCCGGCTGATTCTCATGATAGAGGAAAGTCTGTTTTCATACTTCTGAATTCTTGCCCTATTTAATGGGGATACAAAGATCCATAATGACGGAGCCTTTTTCTTTGTTGATTTTCCGGTAAATATTCAGTCCGCATCTTCCGTCCATTTCATAACCGCTTTCAGGCAGCCAGACGCTGAACAGGCCCTGTAGGGTACCAAAAATGTCCTGTATTTTCCCTTCAAAACGATAGGTCGCAAATTTGCCGCCTTTTACAGTTGTCACCTGGTCCAATTTGCAAAACTCATCTGTGGTAAAACAAATATCACACAGGCAGCTGTTTCGGCTGGTAATTGACGGATCGTTGTAAAACCGTTCGATTAATAAGGTATCTGATTTGATATCATCTTTGTATCGATCTAAAAAGTCAAACCATTTTTCTTTTAAATCAACATAATTTCCAAGCATTCGTTCATAGATCACAAAAAAATCCGGAAGCTCCTGCATTGTAATTTTATGATCATATTCTTCAAATGGATCGAAGCGGGAAAGCCCTTCAGGATAAAACGGATTTGCCATGCCCGTTACGTGGGTGGATTTGCGGAATTCTGATGGAGAAATGTGACGGTGCTTTCTAAATGCCGAGCTATAATTGGAAGAACTATATCCGTAGTCCAGCCCGATATCAGTTATGGATTTGTTTTTTTTCAGCTTCATATCAACGGCGCTCTGGTCCAGTTTCAAGCGCTTGATAAATTCATATACGCTTTCGCCAGTCACCTGTTGAAAGGATCTGCAAAAATAGAACGTTGAGAAATGAAAATGCTCTGCAACGTCTTCAATAGAAAGATTCTCGTCAATATGCTGGATGATATAATCCATGCTTTGATGAATGAGTTCTTTTTTCATCCAGTCACTCCCCCTTACGATGCATGTTGTTTGTTCGACACAAAGTCACTTAGAATGATTTCGATCACTGGTTATTTCTGAATGCTGATTGTCTTTATGGGCAGCAGGCATTGAGCTCCGGTGTTTTTATCACACCCGCAAAGCAGCAAGTAGAGATTCGCTGTCCGCTGTCCCGCAGGTGAGCAGATAGCAGTTGACACGCGGAATCGAAAAATCAAGCAGAGGAACGGTCAGCAGCGCGCCGCGGTCAATCGAATCGCGCACCATGCTGTCAGGGAGAAAAGAATAACCCTTGCCGCTGTATAAGAAGGGGAGCAAATTCGCGCTGCGGTCAATTTCCAGCGAAAAAGCATGCCCTGCCGGGAACAGGTCTTTGATATAGCTGCCTACCTCCTGAAACGGAAAATCACAATATAAATAGGGGATGCCGGCCAGCTCCTGCTGTAAAATCCCCTGCCGGTACTCCTGATTCTGCGGAGCGGTTACCAGCAGCAGCTCATCGGTGGTAAACAGAGAGCACTGAATATTCTTTTTGGCATACGGGACATAAGAAAACGCCATGTCTAGCGTGTGATCCTGAAGCATCTGGATCAGCGCGTGAGAATGGCCGATGACGATGTTCAGTTTGGTTTCCGGGTGGCTCAGGGAGTAATCCACCAGCTTACGGGACAGGTGGCAGTCGTAAATGGTATTGGTCGAGCCGATCCGCAGGGAGGAGCGGTAGTGCGACATGCTGTTCAGTTCTTCGGCCGCACTCTGTGTCAGCTCTACAATACGCCGGGCATACGCCAGAAAACGCTCCCCCTGCTCCGTCAGCTGCAGCAGCTTTCTGCTGCGCACAAAAAGAGGCTTGCCCAGTTCGGCCTCAAGCTCCTGGATTCGGTTGGTTACGGTCGACTGCGCCACAAACAGCTGATTTGCAGTGTGAGTGTAATTTTTCAGTTCCGCGAGCAAAAGAAAGGTTCGAAGGGTATCAGTGTTCATAAGACTGCCTCCTATGATAAAAACCTGATCTGCTAAAAAATCAAAGATTTTGTTAGCAGAGTTTCAGAATCCTGAAACTCGAGGTAGAGAAAGCCTTTGGCTTCTGCCATGATGATAGGATTTCAATTATCGAAAAAACAAATCGTAATAATCTATTATATCGGTTTTACATATCATACTACATCCTGTTATACTGATCAATAGGAAAAGCCTACGAGAAAGGATGGAGTGAATTGGAGTACCTTCAGGAGCTGTTTGCAGACCGTATTGGCGGGTCATCGTTTGGAAAACAGGCGGAGCTGTATAAATTTGAAAAAATCAAGAAGACCCGGCGCCAGATGGAACGGGAGCATCCCGAAATACCAATGATCGATTTGGGCGTAGGCGAGCCGGACGCTATGGCGGACGCCGGAGTGATCGATGTTCTGTACGAGCAGGCGAAGGAATGGAAGAACCGGGGTTACGCGGACAACGGCATCCTCTTGTTCCAGCAGGCCGCGGCGGCATATCTGGAGAATGTGTTTGGCGTTGGCGGGCTGTGCCCGGAAACGCAAATTCTTCATTCCATGGGTTCCAAATCTGCACTGGCGATGATCCCGCAGGCTTTCATCAATCCGGGCGATATCACGCTGATGACCGTGCCGGGTTATCCGATTCTCGGCACGAAAACAAAATGGCTCGGCGGCGGGGTGTATCCGCTGCCGCTGCTGCAGGAAAATCATTTTTTTCCGGATTTGAACTCCATCCCACAGGCGGTGCTGCAAAAGGCCAAGCTGCTTTATTTGAATTATCCCAACAACCCCACCGGAGCGGCTGCAACAAAAGAATTCTACAAAGCAGTGGTCGAGTTTGCAAAGAAGAACGAGATCATTGTGATTCAGGATGCCGCTTACGGCGCGCTGACCTTTGGCGAGCGGCCGCTTAGCTTTTTGTCTGTGGAGGGAGCTATGGAGGTCGGAATCGAGGTCCATTCCCTGAGCAAATCCTATAATATGACCGGCTGGCGGCTGGGCTTTATCGCGGGAAATGAAAAAATCGTGAAAGCGGTCGCCGCCGTAAAGGATAACAACGATTCCGGGCAGTTTATCGCCATACAGCACGCAGGGGCCTACGCGCTCGGCCATCCGGAAATCACAAAGGCAACCTGCGAAAAATACCGCAGAAGGCACGAGCTGCTGTCTGCCGCGCTGCGCCGGATCGGTTTTTTGGCCACGCCGCCCAAGGCGTCCTTTTACGAGTATATGGCGATTCCAAAAGGAACCCGAGACGGCCAGGTTTTCCATACGGCCGACGAGTTTTCAGATTACCTACTGCGAAATGCGCTGATTTCCACGGTTCCGTGGGACGACGTAGGGCATTATATCCGGGTATCCGTCACGTTTGTTGCCGATGGGGAGCAGGAGGAGGCGCGGATCGTTGAAGAGATCGAACGGCGTCTGGCTCGCTGTGAGCTTGTATTTTAGCCAATTCCTTACCTGATCGATGTTGAAAGCAATCGGTTTGTGTTTTGTGAACAAATCCCTTCCTATTTTAATAGGAAGGGATTTGTTATACAGCAGGTAGAATTCGGAGTTTTTCGCTTTGCTCCCGGGCAAAGAAATGCGGCGATTGTAAATGCGGGGCAATTGTGTTACGCTAAGAAAGAGGTGAGAATATGGATGGAATCAGAAATCAGGAGCCGGTTAACGTAGCCGTATTTGTGGACTATGAAAATGTGTATAAGTGCCTGCTGGAACAAAATCAAAATATGCTGCGCCTGGCCTTTTTCGAAAAGCTGCGCGAGTGGTGCAGAATTCATGGCAAGCGTGTGGTCAAGATCGCGGTGTACTGTAATTTTGACAATACCGATCTTCACGAGTCTTATCATCAGTCTTTGCTGCAGTCTTACGGGGTGGAAACGATTCACACCGCAAATCAGGGCAAAAATTACGCGGATCTGAAAATCACGATCGACGTATTGACCTCGATCTACTCCAACCACAATATCGATGAATTCTTCATTATGTCCAACGACAAGGACATGACCCCGCTGCTCAACGTCATCCGCGCCAACAAACGAAATGTATCGGTGATCACCACCGGTGATCAGTATAACGAAGCGCTGATCGCGTTTGCGGATGAGCACGTCCGTCTGGAGGAGATTGTCAAAACAGAGATTCCTCACCGCGTTTTAGACGATATTATCGATCTGTATTGGAAAAAGTTCAATAAATATATCGAAGAGAAGATTGTGGAATTTGATAAGACGGGCGTGTTCAAGGAATACGCGCTGGAGTATAACCTGAAAAACGAGGTTGCGTTTTCTAAAATCATGATCTACGAGATGGCCAACGTTCTTCTCGATTTGTACCGGCAGGGGAAGGTGCTGTTTTATCACTATCTGTATAATGGCAGGCCGTATGTCGCGATGCTGCCGGCTGATAAAAAGGATTTGCTGATCCATAAGGGAATTCTCACAGAGGACGCCATTCTGCCGGATTTCGATATGGAGTCGGTTGTGCAGACGAAGTACGATTATTATAAAAGGCTGAACGATTGATCGCAAGCGAAAAGAGCTTCGTTTGCTCCAGTCCATTTCTCCCCGTGTTTTCCATTCGGAAAGCGCGGGGATTTTTTATGATTTCCCTTTTCATTATATATAGAAAAAGCAAGCAGTTTTACAGCGAGAATTTTCCCTCTTTAGAAATGCAAAGGTAAAACGATTGGGAGTTCTCTGTCGAGCAAAACTGGCCGGCCTGTGAAACAATGTGAAAAAAGAATATCCAAAACGTATTTTCAGCGAACGTTTATACAAATTTCAAGGAAAAAGAATGTATGACATCCCGGCGTTGCATGTTTTGAGCAAAGAGCCGCTTTAAAAAGAGGAAAAAACTCAGATGCACAGCCACTTTTCGGGAGGTGTCGGCACGCACAAAAAGACGCCGGATTTCCCTATATATAATGAAAAGAGAAATCGGGTGTTTTTTACATTGTTTCACAGCAAAAAACAGCGTGGTCGAAACGTTGTTTGCGGGCTTTTGAAATGTGAAGATTCTTCCCAAAAGAACGGTGGAAAATGAATCGAAAGAAACAAAAGAACTTGGAAATAAAAACAGGGATCTGAAATAAAGAGGCTTATTTATGCCCATTATTTAATAGGAAATATATTACAAATAAGAAGATGCTTTCGCGGACTTTTTATTCAAAAGCGCGAAAGGACAAGCTGGTGAATCGACCTGCGGCCAAGCCTGAAAAACGAAAAAATCAGATTCGTCAAGCCTTTTTTTCAGAAATTTTTTTCGCGATAAAAATACAAATTCTTACAGGATATCAAAATCCAGTAAAAAAGCGAAGAGAAATGAAAAAATCCAGCAATCGCTGAGTTTTTTGACTTTCAAAATCTTTCTTCTCAAAATAATAATGCTTTTTTCTCGCTTATTTTACAAACAAAAACACGCCTGTAACGATTGTAACAAGTTTGTAACCGTTCATTTTCTTGCAGTTTGCACAGAAAACAGGCCTGATTTTACCGACGAAAAAATAGAAAATCGGAGAAAACAGGCAGTTATTATTTCTGGTAAGAATTATAATTTTTTTGAATTGTATAAACTGCACAAAAATACTAAGGAAACTAATTTGACAGCATTCATATTGTGCAGATATAATAACGCCATTGACGCACATCCGAATTCCTTACCTCAACGACGCAAAGATTCTTTGCGGCTTTTTCATATTCAGGGTGTTGAGGAAGAAGAAAGGAGACAATGCAAGTTGGAACTTCATTTCCCGGCGAAAAAATTCGTCGCGTTCGCGCTGACGATGATTATTTTTTTAAGTTCCGTCGTAACAGCGGTTGCAACCACCATTGCCGCCACCATTGTGGATGATAATAACACTTATACAATTCAGGTGCTGTCTTCTAAAACAGAAGACATTTTGGCACAGGCCCAAGTTAAAGTTGGCCCCCACGATGTGGTAACAAGAAATGATGAACATGGAATTGTCATTCATGTTCGCAGAGGGTACGAGGTCAATGTAACCGCCGAGGGGAAAACCACCCCGGTAATTATGTACACGAATGAGACCGCCGCTCAGGCGCTCGAAAAGGCCAAGGTACAGGTGAGCGACAAAGATCAGCTCAATGTTCCTCTGGATCAGGAGCTTTCTGAGGGCGACAAGGTAGAGGTGACAAAGCAGTATGGAATTCACGTTCTGCTCGACGGCGGCTTTGTAAGCCCCGTGGTTTCTGAGGGAACCGTAGAGCAGGCGCTCGAAGAGAGCGGCATCTCTCTGAATGAGGATGACATCGTGACTCCTTCTCCCGACACGCCGGTGGGGGACGGCCTTGTAGTTACCGTAAAAAGAGTCACCTACCGTGACGTGACAAAGACGGAAGAAATTCCGTATACCACTGTCACAAAAGAGAGCGACACCGTTTCGCAGGGCTCTTTCCGCGTTACAGCAGTCGGTGAAACCGGCGAGCGTGAGGTTGTCGTTCGTGAAAAGCTCGTAGACGGTATCGTGAAAGAAACCGAAACCGTCAGCAGCGCAGTTGTAAAGCAGCCTGTTGCAGAAGTAAAGCTGGTGGCTCCTTCCAAGAAAGAGGTAGTGGCAGAGGTATCTGCTGCGCCAACCTTTACGGACAAAAATGGCAAGCAGATGACTTACAAAAAGGTTCTGAAGGGTAAGGCTACGGCCTATACCTCAAACGGCGGACGTACCGCAACCGGCAAGCCGGCCAAGGTTGGCTATGTAGCGGTTGACCCCAAGATTATTCCTTATGGAACAAAGCTGTATATTACTTCGCCCAACGGCAAGGTAGTGTACGGTTATGCCGAGGCGGCGGATACCGGCGGAGCGATGCTCAGCGGCCGGATTCTGGTCGACCTGTACTACGACACGGAAAGCCAGTGTAACAGCTTTGGTGTGCGCAATATGCTGATTTATGTTCTGGACTAACCGCGGGTAGCGTGAGAAATAGAAAAGAGGAACGGCAGGTTTTCTGCCGTTCCTCTTTTTTATTTCTTCGGTTTTGAACGGAAGATCGAGGCGAAAGGGAAGCTCTATATCATTCTGTAAAAGAATTGAAAGTGCGAATTCCATCGTATTTTGTGCATGTTTCTTAAATATTTTTTACAATTTGTGAGTAATGTGGAACTTTTATTGACTCGCTCTTTTTTCACATGGTATAATTGCACAACATATCTGAATTTTTCTATGCGGTATGGAATATCAAGAACGCACGCGGCACAAATGAATCGAGAAACTCAGCCGGATAGAAAAAGGAAACGAATGCAGAGGAGAGTTTTAGAATGGATTTGTATTATTATCTGGCGGCTGGGGCTGCCCTCACTGCGCTGCTTGCGGCAGTGATACTTGCAAGGCAGGTAACGGCACAGGCGGAGGGCACAGAGCGGATGAAAGAGATTGCCGCGGCAATCCGGGACGGCGCGAATGCTTTTTTGTGGGCGGAATATAAAATTCTGGCGGTTTTCATTGCGGTTGTATTTGCTGTGATTGCCGTGGTGGCTGGCCTTTTGGGCGCCGCCGCGTTTTTGATCGGCGCAGTGTCTTCGATTCTGGCCGGCTTTTTCGGGATGAATATTGCAACCCGCGCCAATGTGCGCACAGCCAACGCCGCCAAGGAGCACGGTATGCGGCGTGCGCTTGCCATCGCCTTTTCCGGAGGAGCGGTAACAGGCCTTACCGTAGCAGGTCTTGGCCTTTTGGGTGTGGGGATGCTGTATTATCTGGTCCGCGACCCGAACATTTTGTTTGATTACAGCCTGGGTGTCTCTTCCATTGCGCTGTTTGCACGCGTTGGCGGGGGCATCTATACCAAGGCGGCGGACGTGGGCGCCGATCTGGTGGGGAAGGTCGAGGCCGGCATTCCCGAGGATGACCCGCGCAATCCGGCAGTTATTGCAGATAACGTGGGGGACAACGTAGGGGATGTGGCCGGCATGGGAGCCGATTTGTTCGAATCCTATTCGGTGTCGATCGTATCCGCCATTTCGCTGGGCCTTGCCGCGTTTGGCGAGGAGGGCGCGCTGTTTCCGCTGCTGCTTGCGGCGGTCGGCATCTTTGCATCGGTGATCGGGACAGTTCTGGTACGCCTGAGCAAGCATCCGAATCCGAAGCGCGCGCTTGACAGCGGCACCTATTTCGCGGGCGGCGTTGTGATGGCGGGCGCTCTGCTGCTCAGCCGGTGGCTGTTTGACGGCCTGAGGCCCGGAATTGCGGTGATGTCAGGGCTTTTGGCCGGTATTTTGATCGGCGTTCTGACAGAGGTGTATACCTCCGCTGAGTTTGGGTTTGTCAAAAAGATTGCCCGGCAGTCTGAGACCGGCTCGGCAACGAATATCATCAGCGGAATCGCGGTGGGAATGACATCGGTGACGGTGCCTTTGCTGACGATCTGCGCGGCAATTTTTGTTTCTTATACCGTGGGAGGACTATATGGGATTGCTCTCGCGGCGCTGGGGATGCTCTCCACCACGGGAATCACCGTGGCGGTGGACGCTTACGGCCCGATTGCGGATAACGCCGGCGGCATCGCGGAGATGAGCGGGCTGGATTCCTCCGTGCGCGAAATCACCGATCAGCTCGACGCGGTGGGAAATACCACGGCAGCGGTAGGCAAGGGCTTTGCCATCGGTTCGGCCGCGCTCACGGCGCTGTCGCTGTTCGTTTCTTACGCGGAAGCCGTAGACCTTACGTCAATCAGTATTCTGGAGCCCCGCGTGATGATCGGTCTGCTGATCGGCGGTATGATGCCGTTTTTGTTCTCCGCGTTTACAATGGAATCGGTGGGCAAGGCAGCCTTTGAGATGATCGAGGAGGTGCGCCGTCAGTTCCACACGATGCCCGGCATTATGAGCGGAAATCAGCGGCCCGATTACAAAAAGTGCGTCGCCATTTCCACGCGCGCGGCGCTGAAGGAAATGCTGGCCCCTGGTTTGATTGCAATTCTGACCCCGGTAGCGGTGGGCCTTGTACTCGGCGTGCAGGCGCTGGGCGGCACGCTGGCGGGCGCTTTGGTCACGGGCGTAATGATGGCGATCTTTATGGCGAACTCCGGCGGTGCGTGGGATAACGCGAAGAAATATATCGAGCAGGGCCAGCACGGCGGCAAGGGCAGTGCTGCGCATAAGGCGGCGGTTGTGGGTGACACGGTCGGCGACCCGTTCAAGGATACCTCCGGCCCCGCGCTCAATACGCTCATCAAGCTGATGTCGATCATTGCACTGGTGTGCGCTCCGCTTTTCCTTTCGAAGGGATGCCTGCTGTAAAGAAAAATCTTTTTTATTTTATGGATTTACCGCAGAGCTTCTGCTGATGCAGGGTCTGCCCCAGCCTAAGGGGCAGACCCTGATTTTTTATGTTCTCTTCATGGCAGAGGGGTTGCCTTCGCGACGGAAGGAGCGGTTTTCTTTGCAGGCTTTCCCGCGATGTGCATGCAGGCTCAGTCTGCGCTAGCAAAATTTCTTTTGCCTACCCTCTTGCAAATCGAACAAACATTTGCTATGATGAAGTAAATCGAACGTATGAGCGGTTTGGGAGGGCAAAACGATGAGTACAGCGGTAACTATGTTGACCCTGGCAATTGCGATATTGGTTTTTCTGCGGGAGCGGCCCCGCCGGAAAGAAACGCGCCAAATCTGGGGGCTGTGTGCGCTTTCGGGTGTTTTAGGGCTTTTGATTCCGGGCGGCGCGTTTGCGCTGCAGGTGCTGCAAAGCCTGATGCAGGGCCTGCTGGCGGGCTGCTGCCTGCTGGCCGTTCGCAAAGAGCGGCTCTCGAAAGAGAGGCGGGTGCGTTTTCTGCATTCCCATCACCGGGCCGCAAAATATTGTCCGCCATCCTGTGTGCCGGCAGAGCACCCTCACGTGGGCCGGTGCGCGTGAGTCCTTGACAATCCCATTCTCCGGTTTTATACTAAATACTGAATATTCAGGTCTCATTTGAAGAATGATGAAACGAGACTTGAGAAATTCTCTCTTCAGAGAACAGGAGAAAATGGTATATGGCATATCTTTACCCCGTGATCTGGTTTGCCGCCGGTCTGATCATGATTTTCAGACTGCGCCAGGAAAACAAGATATTTATTTTTGCAGGGATATACTTTTTGTTCCTCGGCGGATGGTGGCTGATGAATCTGCTGTACCCGGATTACCACATGTTCAGCGGAACCATGGGCTGGGTACTGCGCGGAGTGACCGCAGTCGCGCTGGCCGTAGTGGGCGTAGCCTTCTACCGCGAGAAAAAGCGGACCGAGGCCATGCTGGAGCAGGATCCGCAGGACCATGTGCAGGATGAGGAGTTCAGTGAGCCGGAAGAACAGGCTTTGCCGCAGGAAGCTTCGGATGAGGATTCCACCCCCGCCGGTGATCCGCCGGACAGCCATAGGGAGGATTAGTCTTGATCGCTTCGACCCTTGCCGTGGCGGAAAAGGTCCTCGTTATGTTTTTGATCATGGGTGTGGGGTATGTCTGCTATAAAAAGCGGATCATTACCTCGCGCGGCGCTGCTCAGCTGACGAATCTGCTGCTGTATATCGTTGGGCCGTGTTTGATTATCGCGGCTCTGCAGGCGGATTCAGAAGGAGTCAGCACGGGCAAGATCCTGCTGACGATCCTTTTATTTCTGGCGGGGATGATCGCCGTCGCCGCGGCCATGCAGCTGGTGTTCCGCAGGCAGACACGCGCCCGCGCGGGCATGCTGCGCTATGGCGCGGTATATTCCAACTGCGGGTTCATGGGTCTGCCACTGGCCCAGGCCATTTTGGGCAGTGCAGGCGTAGTGTACGCCTCTGCATGCGTGGTGGCCTTTAATCTTTTGACGTGGACGCATGGGTATATCATCCTGGGCGGAGCCGGGGAGGACCGCAGGCAGATGCTGAGAAAGGCGCTGCTGAATCCCGGAACCATCAGCTTTGCGATCGGACTGCCGCTGTACGCGCTGTCGATTTCTCTTCCGGAGCCTCTGGTACAAACGCTGGATTCCATCGGGGCGATGAACACGCCGTTGGCGATGATTGTGGTGGGTACATATCTGGCTAAGCTGAACCTGCGCGATGTTTTTTCAGACCGCGAGGTCTATCTGGTGACGGCGCTGCGTCTTGTTATGGTGCCGGTGGCTTTTTTGCTGCTGCTGTGGCTGCTGCGGCCCGACCCCGTCGTGATGGTGACCACGGCGCTGCTGATGGCCGCGCCGGTTGGGATGAACTCGGTGCTGTTTGCGATCAAGCTCGGCAACGACACGCAGCTGGCCTGTAAGATGATCGCGCTGAGCACGCTGCTCTCTATTCTCACCATGCCGGCAATTGCAGTGCTGGCGCAGAATTTGGCTTTTGTTCCCTGAAAAAGGAGTGGCGTGGATGCCCCGAATCGCATAGTATGGATTGCGGGCGAGATTGAGTACCGCTTCAAATAGATTGCCTGCCTCAGCCGTTCTGGCTGTGGCGGGCATTTTCTATTTGGACGTGTTTTGCGCCGCGCTTGAAAAAGGGTGGAAATTGGGGTAAAATAGAACAGATCAAGCGAGGGGACGGCGCTCCTGGCTGCGGAGCGGAGTGCCGGTGCTTCCCTCAGAAGCGCGTTGTTCCAAAACAGCCGCTGCGTTTTGCGCAGGAAGGAGTTCTCACTATGTTAGTATCCCCCTCGATGCTGGCGTCGGATTTTTCACATCTGGCGGACGAGCTGAAAAAAATTACCGATGGCGGCGCCGATTTCGTTCACCTGGACGTAATGGACGGCGCGTTTGTTCCGAATATTTCTTTTGGCGCGCCGGTGATCGCGGCCATGCGGCCCCACACGACACTTCCGTTTGACGTTCATCTGATGATCCAGCACCCGAAGAAATACATTGTGGATTTTGCAAAGGCCGGGGCAGACATCATCTCGTTCCACGTGGAATGTGCCGATGATCCCGAAGAGGTGATCGAAGAAATCCTTTCTCACGGGGTAAAACCTGCGATGGTAATCAAACCCAATACCCCTGCCGAGTCGATCTTTCCGTATCTGGACAAGCTGTATCTGGTGCTGGTCATGACAGTGGAACCCGGCTTTGGCGGGCAGAGCTTTATGCCCGGGCCGCTTTTGAAGGTACGGCAGATCAAAGAGAAAAATCCCTCCGTCCTGATTGAAGTGGACGGAGGGATCAATGCCCAAACGGTTCTGGAATGCGCACAGGCGGGCGTGGATGTTTGTGTAGCCGGCACCGGGATCTTTAAAGCAGAGGATCCCGCCGCGGTGATTCGGCAGCTGCAGTCGGCCGGGCGCTAAAGACACCCGCCTACCTGGTTCACTGCGTCGCGTGAAAGCAGCTCGCCGTGCTCCAGAGAAAGGGCTGCGGCTGTTTTGCCAATGCCGCGAAGCCGGGCATATTCTTTCAAGAAGGCTTCTGTTTTTTCTTTCATCGCAAAATACGGGGAGAGAATCAGCCGGTAGCTGTTGCCGTACCGCAGCAGCTGGCATCCGCCGAGCGTGTTGAGGCGGTACAGATGCTCCAGAACATCCAGAAGATCTCCGGCATTTTCCAGTTCATACACATAAGGCCCGGAGCATTTGATCCGGTAAATTTTACGCGGTTCTCCTTTTTTGGCTTTTGCCGGGGACACCGCGGTAAACATCAGCACGGTTTCACCGTCTGCGGTTGCCATCGCACGAATCGCGACCTGGTCCCTCTTCAGCGTAAAGTTGGTGCTGGCACAGGCCGCGGCAAAAATGCGGGCAATCGTCAGCCGGCAGTGCAGGCTGCTCCAGCTCAATCCCTGCATCAGCCCCAAGGCCCGGGTTTCCCGTGCGGTCAGGATGATCAGCAGGTGAGAAGCATCCAGGGCTTTAGTCTTCAAGTTGACACCCCCAATCACAATAAGAGCTTCACTACTATAATATTAACTGCCCCGGTATTTTGTAAGAGGTGATTTCCAATGATTTCGTTTTTTTCCTCCGGCATCCGGCTGGAGCAGCAAAAGAGCCGAACGATGAAAGCGAAAATTCTGGCGCTGCCCGCGCCGGAGGTACTGTATGTGCCTTTGCCGGGCGCTCAGGCGCTGACCGACCGCTGCGTGCGCGCAGGGGAGACGGTGCTGCGCTTTTCCCAGCTTTCCATGCCGGGCAGCCATGTCGCAGTCACCTCACCCGTGAGCGGCACGGTCACCGGCTTTCAGGCTTTGCCCCACCCGGTGCGGGGCATGGTGGACTGTGCGGTGATCCGGCAGGACAGCGAGGAGCAGGAGCTGACCCTGCGCGCTCCCGGAATGGAGCATACGCCGGACGAGCTGATTCGCCTTGCGGCCGCCGCCGGGATTATTGATGAATATGATGGGATACCCTTGTTTAAGAAGCTGAAACGGCTTCGTCGAATGAAAATTGATTGGCTTGGTGCGAATGTGCTGGATGACGAGCCATATGTTTGCAGCGGTTTGGCTGTCCTGCGCGAAAATCCGCAGGGGGTACAGCAGGGACTGAAGCTGGCGGCTTTGGCGGTTGGCGCAAAAAAGACCGGTATCGCGGTCGTCAGCAGCTTTCGCGCCCGCAGCTACTCGCGTGTTTCGGGCCAGATAGCCGATCTGCTGGTCGGCAGCGGCGGGCGTTACCCCGCGCGGCCCGGTCTTTTAAAAAGGCTGCGCCGGCAGGGACATCGTCCCGGCCTGGTCGGCGTGCAGGCGCTGGAAGCGTTTGCGCAGGCGGCGGAGCGCGGAATCCCCCAGACCACCACGGTGATCACCGTGGCCGGGGAGGGCGTTTCCCGCTGGCAGAACCTGCGGGTTCCATTGGGCATGCCGATTGAAGACCTGCTCTCCGCGTGCGGGCGCAAAAAACGCACGGTGGTGATCGCGGGCTCGCCGATCACAGGGAATCGGGTGGAGGAGCTCTCCGCTCCTGTCACTGCGGACCTGCGGTGCCTGATCGTTCTGCCGGAGGCGATGCAGACGGTCAAAGTGTTTCCGTGCATTGGGTGCGGAAAATGCGAGGCCGCCTGTCCCGTAGGGATTATGCCCTGGGACATCTACCGTCGCCTGCAGGGGCAGGAATACCCCGACGCCGGGCAGCTTCTGCGCGCCGATTTGTGTTGTGCCTGCAACGCCTGCTCGGTGGTGTGCCCGTCGGGGCTCGATCTTTCGGGGGCGGTGGCCCGCGCGATGGAAATCAAAGAAAGGGGATAAGCGCCGAATGCAGCAGCTTATGATTCAAAAACCGCCGTTTCTCCGCAGCGGACAAACGGTGTCTACCATGATGAAGGACATGCTGTTGGCGCTGGCTCTTCTTTTGCCCTTGCCCACGGTGCATTATGGCACGCACGTTCTCTGGGTCGCGGCGGCGTCAGTCGCGTCCTGCTTTATTTCTGAAATCGCCGCCTGTATGATCGCAAAGCGGCAGGTGGATATCTCGGAACTTTCCTCCGTGGTGACGGGCCTGATCATCGCGATGCTCATGCCGCCGCTGGCTCCTTTATGGCTGCCGGTTCTGGCGGGCGCGTTTGCGGTGCTGGCAGCTCGTGTGCCGTTCGGCTTTACCGGGAACAATCCGTTTAACCCCGCGGCGGCGGGGGTCGCGTTTGTCACCGTGTTCTGGCCGCAGCGGGTGTTTTCGTTTTCGGAACCGTCTGCGGCTTCGGTACTTAAGGAAGGGCTCAAGCCAAATCAGATTCCCTCCGAGATGCTGTGGGGCACTGACGGCGGGGCGATCGGAACCACTGCCGTACTGGTGGTTGCGGCCTGCGCCGTGTATCTGATCGTGAAGAAAACGGTGAGCTGGCGGATTACCGTATGCTTTCTGGCGGCGGCCGGGCTGATGGCCCTGCTGTTCCCGCGCATTATGGTAACACCGCTCACGTCGTTAAAATATGAGCTGCTGTCGGGCTCGCTACTGTTCTGCTCTGTGTTTTTGATTACCGACCCGGTGACATCGCCCCGCACACATGTGGGCAAAGCCCTGTATGGCGCGGTAGCCGGTGTGCTGATTATGCTGATGCGCCGGTACGGAGCGTTTGAGCAGGCGGCCTGCTTTGCAGTGCTGCTGATGAACGCGGTTTCTCCCGTGATCGACAGCTTTGTGATTGCCGTGACGGCGAGGAGGGAGGCGAGGCGCAATGAGCAGCAATAAAAAAAAGCCGAAGGCGGAATCCCAACTGATGGAAAAGGGTGGCCGGCGGTCGTCCGCAAGAGGCTCGAAAAAAACGATGCACAAGCGCCTGATTAAGGAAAGCACCGGGATTTTCCTGAACGGCCTGGTCTTCCGCAACCCGGTGGCAATCGGCGCGCTGGGTCTGTTCCCCGTGGTGGGAGCGGGCTATACGATGCAGAACGCCGCGGTGCTTTCGCTGATGATGCTGGTCATGATGCTGCCGGTGTGCCTTCTCAGCGGCTGGATGAAAATACCGGTGTGGATTCGCCCCGCGGCGGCGCTGGTGCTCTCAGGAGTGATGTATCTGCCCGCAGCGGCGCTGGCCAAGTGGCTGATGCCGCAGGCGTTTTCTGCTCTGAGCATTTACGCAGTTCTGATGATCGGCAATTCGATTATTCTGTCGCGCGCCAACGATTACGCGCCATCGCACATCACGCTGGCGGTGCTCATGGATTCGCTGGGCTGCACGGCGGGCTTTTCCGCGGTGATCTTTCTGGTGGCGGCCCTGCGGGAAATTTGGAGCAACATTGTTAAGGACACGGGCGGAGTATACCACGCGGGCGCGTACCCTCTCGTTGGATTTTTGCTGCTGGGTGTGATCGCGGCGCTGATTCAGCACACGAATGCAAAGCGGGCCGCGGCGGAAAGGAAGGCGAAGTAGGAATGGAAATGGCAGTGCAGTTGTTTTTCTATGCGATTCTGGCACTGACGGCACAGAATGTGATCTTCTGCGGCGGCGTCGGGTTCAGCCGGGTGCTTCGCGCGGCGCGCAGGCCGAAAATATTGCTTTCGTACGCCGGGCTTTTAAGCGCCTTTACTCTGATTTCCGCCTGGGTGGGAATCGCCCTCAATCAGTTGGTGCCGGGAATCAGTCCCGCAGCGTTTTACCGCCCCGCGATTTTCGCGGTATGCGTTGCGGTGGTGTATCTGCTCGCGGCGCTTTTGTACCGTATGTTTTTTGCCGCGCGCTACAAAAGACTGGAGCCGGTGTTCTCTTCATCGGCGATCAACTGCATTGTGTTGGCCATGCCGTTTATTCAGCGGGTGTTCCGTATGACCGGCTGGCAGATCACCGGCTATGCGATCGGAACGGGTGTGGCATTCTTTACGGCGGCGCTTGTTTTGTCCCACGCGATGGAGCGGCTGAAGAATCCGGATATGCCCAAAGCGTTCCAGGGGCTGCCGTCGGTGTTTTTGTATGTGGGTATTCTTTCGATGGCCTTATTCGGCTTCGCCGGCGGCAAGCTTTTTTAATACAGGGCAGGTTAAACCTGCGCATACGTCGCGGATTAGTGCGGAGAGTGTTTCCGCTGCGCGCTCCGTTCGTCACGCGTGTGCTTGCCGGTTCTCGCGCGAAAACGGCTTTGGTGTAGGCTTTCGTGGCTACAAACTGCGAGCCGATGAGAGCGCTCTGAAAATGACCGCCGACGGACGAGATTGCTAAGCTTGTTTTTTGATGAAACCAGGAGAGTGGGCATTTTCAATGGAGCGCCTTACGGATAGCTTTTGTTTGCACTGTCGGGGATCGTTCCCCAAACGGATTCCAAAGGTGCCCTTTGGCGAGTCTTTGCTTACACTTTCGCCTCGTAGAGAAAGTAAGTGCCTGTCCCCGCATGAGGTGCAAGCCTGCGCAAGCAGACAGACTGCGTTTACGCGCACATCGCGGAAAAACCTGCAGAGAAAAACAACTCGCCCTCTCGCGAACGAAATATCTTTGACGGAAGTTCCCCCCAGCATAAGGAATAATTTTTAAAAACAAAAAGTAGAATTCAAATGGTTTTCAACCAAAAGTTAACAAATTGTTGAAAATCTTCTTGAAAAAAGAATGAGCCAAGAAAGCAAAAAATCCCCGCTCCTAAAACGGAGCGGGGATTCATTTCATTCATCAAACTAAAATCAGGGATTTCCTTCCAGGAAACGCTTGATATTCCGAATGCCCAGTTCCAGAACAAACTCAAGCGTTTGGGGCAAATGGAACAGTCCGGCGATATGCGGCGTTAAAACCACGTTCTTTTCCAGCCACAACGGATCGCTTTCCGGCAGTGGTTCGGGGTCGCAGACGTCGGTGACGAAACCGCCGAGATGCCCGCTTTGCAGAGCAGCGAGTACGGCCTGCTGGTCTACCGTCTTGCCGCGCCCGCCGTTGATCAGCAGTGCGCCCGGCTTCATCAACTGAAGGCGATGCTCATTCATAAAATGCTGCGTTTCGGGCGTGTACGGCAGAGCCATCGCCACGGCATCCGCCTTTGGAAGCAGCTGATCCAGTTTATCCAGCGTGTGCAACTCGTCGAATTCCTCTGTGGGCGAGCTTGCCGTTCGCCGCACGCCGATGATGTAGGAGCCAAGTGCCCGGCACAGCCGCGCGTAGTGGCTGCCGATGTCCCCCGCGCCAATGACCAGCACCTTCATGGAAGAGAGCGAAACGACCCCGCCTTCATCCTTCCACAACGATTGCCGCTGGTTGTCGCGGTAGAGGTGCAGCTTTTTGCAGAACGAGAGCGTCAGCGCCAGCATGTGCTCCGAAACGGCGACGCCGTAAGCGCCGCTTGCGCTGTACATGGTGCAGTCGGACGGCAGAATGCCATCTCCTTCGTAATTGTCGCTGCCCGCGGTGGAGAGCTGCAGCAATCTCAGGCGGGTCAGCCCAGAAAGCTTTTCGGGCTTGGGATTGCCGAAAATCACGTCGGCCTCCTCAAGCTGCGCGTCGGTGACGGAACTGCGTGTCGCATAAGTAAAACCAGCACCGGGAATGCTTTGTTCCAGAAGCGCTTTCTGGGAATCGGATAAACGGAACAGAACCAGAATCTTTTTCATATGCACTCTCCCGAACATCATTTAAAAATCAATAATGGATGGAATCCAGCAGCTTATCCAGCGCGGACTGGCTGGTAACAAGGCATTTGCCGTAGATCACCGTGTTATTTACGCGGCTGACGCGGTAGTACAGCTCGCCGTTCGTTACGGTGTATTTCGCGTAAGGGGTGGAATCCAGATTGGTGGGCTTGTTGCCGCCGGTCTGAATGCTGTCCTTGATGGAATTGTACAGACGCAGCGCGGTGGCTTCGTCGGAAAGAGCGGCGTAATACAGCTCGTTGCCGCTTTTGTCTTCCGCGCTCAGGTAGCTTTTCGCGCCGCTGAGCTGATCTGTGTTGTCCGTTACGGTGTAACCGGCGCCTTCCGCAAGGGTTTTAAAGTCATTTGCGTCCACGGCGGTGCGCGCGGAGCAGCCGGTCAGGGCCAGCACCAGCAGAACCGCCAGCAGGGCCGATGAAAAAAACGTTCTTTGTTTCAACGGGGGTACCTCCTGTGTTTTGCGTTTTCAATCGATTTTTTAGATGATGTAAAATAGCGCGATCAGCATCCGCTGAAAAAACAGGGCGTTGTTTCCCGGTTTTATCGCTGTATGGCGTATATTATACACCAAAGAATCGGAAAAGAACAGCGAGTCCCATCGAAAGATTTGCTAAAATCCTCCATAGGGATTCCTTGGCGGAATTGGAAGAGGCATGAATAAGAGAAAAGAGAGTGCGGATAATAATCGTAAATCAAATCGCAGGAGGGAGTATTAACTTGAAGGCTACAGGAATTGTCAGACGAATTGATGATTTAGGCCGCGTCGTTATCCCGAAGGAAATCCGCCGGACTCTCAGAATTCGTGAGGGCGACCCGCTGGAAATATTTACGGATGCCGAGGGCGGCGTTATCTTTAAAAAATATTCGGCAGTAGGGGAAATGTCCGCTTTTGCGGCGCAGTATGCAGACGTGCTCAGCAAAATCGCGAACCGGCCGGCTCTGGTATGTGACTGTGACCATGTGATCGCAGTGGCGGGAGCTTCCCGCAAGGAATATATGGAGCGCCGCGTGTCGCAGGATCTGGAAGAAACGATGCATGCCCGCCACACGTATGTGCGCGACCAGAACAGCCCGCCGCTGCAGCCGGTGGAAGGAATCAACCGCGCCGCTTCGGTGGTATACCCCATCATCGCATCGAGCGACGTAATGGGCGCCGTGGTGCTGCTTGCGGGGGATTCCTCCGAACAGCCCGACGCCAGCGACATCAAACTCACACAGGCCGCGGCTTCTTTTCTGGCGCGGCAGATCGAGAACTGAAAATAAAGTTGCATTTTCGAAAAGAATATGCTATACTAAACCGAGTAAATAACGGTGAGGATGAAAGAGTGGGGTGACCCGCTCTTTTGTTTGTCTATGAGGTGAAAGCGTTGGCTGCAAAGAAGAAATCAGGGAACACAGTGGGAGCTGTTTGGGCGCTTGCAGAGCGGGCCGCAAGCAGTGCAGGCGTAACAATTTGGGATGTCCGCTTCGTCAAAGAGGGCGCGGACTGGTTTTTGCGGGTCTTTCTCGACAAGTCCGAGGGAATCGGCCTGGACGACTGCGAAGCTGTCAGCCGTGCGCTGAGCACCCTGTTGGATGAAGAGGACCCGATTGAGCAAAGCTATTGCCTGGAGGTATGCTCTCCGGGTATCAACCGAGAATTGACCCGCCCGGAGCATTTTGAGCGTTTTGCCGGCTCGCCGGTGCGGGTTAAATTGATTCGCCCGCTGCCGGACGGCCGCCGGGAGCTTTACGGGGAGCTGCTCTCTTTGGCGGATGGAGAGATCCGCCTGCGCGACGAGGGGGAGGAAGTCATTACCATTGCCCAGAAAGACAGCGCATCGGTGCGTCTGTTCGATGACGATTTTGAAGAGGAGTAAGTTTAGATGAACAGCGAAGTTTTTGAGGCTTTGAATTTGTTGGAAAAGGAACGGGGCATCCCGGTCGATTTTATGCTGGACAAAATCAAGAAGGCGATTTTGACCGCATGTAAGAACAGCTACGGCAACGAGGATGCACTCATCAACATGGATGCCGCCCGCGGCAACTTTGAAGTGTTCCTGCGCAAGATGGTCGTCGAGCAGGTCGAGGACCCGGGCAAAGAAATTTCGCTGGCGCAGGCCAGAGAAATTGACCCCTCCGCCGGTTTGGAGGATAAGGTCAACGTGGCGCTGAACACCAAGGAATTCGGCAGAATCGCTGCGCAGACGGCCAGAAACATCATCCGCCAGGGCATTCGCGACGGCGAGCGCGGCCAGATGATGCAGGAATTCCAGAGCAAAAATCAGGAACTGGTCACCGCGCTGGTAGAGCGTGTAGACCCCCGTTCGGGAGCGGCCACGCTGAAAATCGGCAAGGCCGAGGCCGTGCTGCCCAAAAGTGAGCAGGTCGGCGACGAGCAGCTGCGCGAAGGCGACCACATCAAGGTGTATGTGGTGGACGTGAAAGAGACGGAAAAGGGTCCCCGCGCTATGATCAGCCGCACCCACCCCGACTTGGTGAAGCGCCTGTTTGAAACCGAGGTTCCCGAAATTTACGACGGCGTTGTCGAAATCAAGGCCGTTTCCCGCGAAGCGGGCTCCCGCACCAAGCTTGCGGTGATCAGCCATAACCCCGATGTAGACGCGGTCGGCGCGTGCATCGGCGCAAGAGGCGCCCGTGTTTCGAATATCGTCACCGAACTCGGCGGCGAGAAGATCGATATTGTGGAGTACAGCGACGACCCGGCCCAATTCATCGCGTCGGCGCTTTCCCCGGCGGATGTCCTTTCCGTTCAGGTGGCGGAGGACGGCTCGCGCGTGTGCCGCGTGACCGTGCCGGACAGCCAGCTTTCGCTCGCGATCGGCAACAAGGGCCAGAACGCCCGCCTTGCCGCGAAGCTCACCGGCTGGAAAATCGACATCAAGCCCGAAAGCGGCTTTTACGGTGAAGAACCTGTTGCCGGCAAAGCGGAGGAGCCGGAGGACGAATAAAATCAGTCGGCAATCGGCCGGGGAAGCTCCCTTCCCATGTATAAACGGGAGAAATGCCGCGCGAGTGCGCGGGAAGGAGTAAGATAGTATGATGCAAAAGCGCGTGCCCCTGCGTATGTGCGCAGGCTGCGGAGAAATGAAACCGAAAAAAGAGCTGGTTCGGGTGGTCAAGGCGCCGGAGGTGAAAGATGAATCCGGGCAGGTCATCGGGCCAGGCGAAATTTCGCTGGATTTGACCGGCCGTAAACCCGGGCGCGGCGCTTATGTGTGCAAGGATATCAACTGTCTGAGAGCGGCGCGCAAGTCCAAACGGTTTGAGCGGGTGTTTTCCTGCCCCATACCTGCGGAGGTGTACGACCGCCTGGAGGAGGAGATCGGAAAATGAAAAACCAGGTTCTCTCTCTTTTGGGCATCGCCCGGCGCGCGGGCCGGCTCAGTCTGGGTCATGATGCCGTGGACGAAGCCCTGAAGAAGAGAGAAGCAAAACTGATCATATTGGCGCGGGATGTTTCCGCGCGCACCGCCACCCATGCACAGAAGGCGGCGCAGCAGGCCGAAATCCCCTGCCTGACCTTTGCGGACGGGATGGAAGAGATCGGCATGGCTTTAGGGAAAAAAGCCGGAGTGATTGCGGTGAATGATCAGGGATTCGCTAAGAGGCTGACGGAACTGGCCAATGAGGCTGCAGACAAACGGGAGGGATGAGTCAATGATGATGAAATACAGGGTGCATGAAGTAGCGAAGGATCTGAACGTACCGAACAAGGTCGTAATCGAGATCCTGCAAAAATATTGTGACGAAACGAAAAAACATATGACCGCGCTGACGGAGCAGGAGCTCGATATGGTGTTTGAAGCGATTACGCAGAAGAACAACATGGGCTCTTTGGACGCGTACTTTGCCGACAACGCACAGAGCGAGCCGCAGGCCGCCGCGGCCCCCGAGGCAGCGGCAC
>OBZU01000022.1_pt1 | contig 172647 bp, 137 predicted proteins | sample 1495561 | NCBI WGS metagenome assembly OBZU01 (sample SAMEA2580250, study PRJEB22360) | human gut metagenome | biome: human gut; feature: human-associated habitat; material: faeces | place: Denmark | collected 2008/2010 | reverse complement strand
TGGAGCACCTCAAAAACACCATCATACACTAAATCAGTAAGTTGGCAGCATCACCCGCCCGCAGGCGCATTAATGATTACTCAGCGAGGAATAATTCAAGAAGTGAGTTTAAGAATAATTTACCATGCTCGGTTATCTGCCAGTAATCCGCACATTCTGTGAGATAACCTTGAGCGATAGCCTCGTCTAACTGAGAGCGAATAACTTCTTCAGAAAGGCCAGTATATTGGCTAAACTCCACGCGCGGCGCGGCCTCAAGCAGACGGAAGCGATTCATAAAGAACTCAAACGGTTTATCTGCAGCTTCGACATCACGCTGGCTTTCCAGATATCTTCCCTGCATAAAACCACGCGGATGACGCGTTTTGGTGGTACGCAGAATGCGACCATCCGGGAAGGTGACTTTGCCGTGCGCGCCGCAGCCAATACCAATGTAGTCGCCAAATCGCCAGTAGTTGAGATTGTGCTGGCACTGATAACCTGGTTTGGCGTAAGCGGATGTTTCATACTGCTGATAGCCCGCTGCGGTTAATAACTGATGCCCCTGTTCGAATATATCCCACAACGCATCGTCGTCCGGCAGTACCGGCGGGCGAGAGCCAAACAGCGTATTAGGTTCGATGGTCAGTTGATACCAGGAAAGATGCGGCGGATTCAGTTCAATAGCCTGGCGCAGATCGCCAAGCGCCTCTTCCAGTGATTGATCCGGCAGCCCATGCATCAAATCAAGGTTAAAACTACGCAGCCCCAGCCCGCTTGCAAGTTTTGCCGCTCGTTTCGCTTCTTGCGGGCCATGAATGCGCCCAAGTCGTTTCAGCTTTTCTTCGCTAAAACTCTGCACACCAATAGAGATGCGGTTCACACCAGCACGCTGATAATCAACAAAGCGATTGGCTTCTACCGTACCAGGGTTCGCTTCCATAGTAATTTCTGCATCCGCTGCCAGCGGCAAACGCGCACGCACGCCGTCCAGCAGCGTTTGCATCGCCGGGCCGGAAAGCAGGCTCGGCGTACCACCGCCAATAAAGATTGTCTGCACTTCACGGCCCTGAGCGTAAGCCACATCGTTGTCCAGATCGTTAAGCAGATGCTGAACATAATCGTCGTGCGGCACTTCTCCTTTCAACGCGTGAGAGTTGAAATCGCAGTACGGGCATTTCTGCACGCACCACGGGATGTGAATGTAGAGACTCAGCGGCGGTAATTTAACCATTACGTAAAGCGTCCAGCAGCAGTTTCAATGCCTGACCACGGTGGGAAATGGCGCTCTTTTCTTCGCGGGTCAGTTCGGCAGCGGTTTTCCCTTCGGAAGGAACGAAGAAAATTGGATCATAACCAAAGCCACCAGTGCCCGCTGGTTCACGAGTAATCACACCCGGCCAGCTGCCGTGGCACACCAGCGGAGTGGGATCTTCCGCGTGACGCAGATATACCAGCACGCAGTGGAAACGCGCCTGACGTTGGTCGTCCGGTACGTCTTTCAGTGTTTCCAGCAATTTTTGCAGATTCTTTTGATCGGTCGCGTCTTCCCCGGAATAACGCGCGGAGTAAATGCCCGGCGCACCACCCAGCACATCTACCGCCAGACCAGAGTCGTCGGCAATTGCCGGTAAACCGGTCACTTTTGCCGCATGGCGCGCTTTCAGAATCGCGTTTTCGATAAAGGTCAGGCCAGTTTCTTCAGCGGAATCTACGCCGAGATCTGTTTGGGCCACGATATCAAGACCGAAGTCGCTAAGCAGCGACGCCAGCTCACGCACTTTACCGGCATTGCCGGTTGCGAGGACAACTTTTTGCATAGGATACCTAATTAATTAACGCCGCGATTTCTGGCGGGATTTGTTGCGGATTAATGATTTTAATTTGTTTGTGGCGGCCAAGTTCGCCTTTTTCAATTACCACCTGGCTTTTGGCTACCCGGAATTGCTTACCGAGAAACTTCACCAGATGGCTGTTGGCCTGGCCGTCAACCGGCGGCGCGGTAATGGCGACTTTAACTTCGTCGCCATGTAAACCGACAATAGAATCACGGCTGGCTTTCGGCTGAATATAGAGCCGTAAAACCAGACCGTCATCATTAACTGTTACGGCACTCATAACGCCATCCACAGCCCCGGCAGCAGCATGTTTCCGGTTGCCTGTAATACTTCTGCGACACCCATATTGATGACATACAGCAACAGAACGAGGATCATCGGCGAGAAATCAATCCCACCCATTGCCGGTAGCAGGCGGCGAATCGGGCGCAGCAGCGGATCGGCCAGCTGAATCAGCACGTATTCAATCGGGCTACGCCCCTGGCTTACCCAGCTCATAATCGCCATCACCAGCAGGACCCAGAAAATCAGCAGGCCGATGGTTTTCAGCAGAATCAGTAAACCGGCAATCCAAATGATTGGCAGAAAGGTCACCACTTTAAACAGCACGATGGCTTTGATGAAACTGAGAATGTACGCAACCAGCAGTGAGGCGCTGTCAATTGGCCCCATTGCCGGAATAACGCGGCGCAGTGGCCCGATAATTGGCTGCGTTACCTTCACTACAAACTGTGAGAAGGGGTTGTAAAAATCACAATGAGCCCACTGCATCCAGATGCGTAATAACAGCACCATGGTATACAGCTCAATGACCGTTGAAAGCAGGAAAGTCAACGTATTCATGGCGTTCCTTTAATTCCTTATTTTTTAGAGTAATCACGCGCACCAAAAATTGCAGTGCCGATACGAACCATCGTGCTACCTGCCGCAATGGCGGCTTCCATATCGTCCGACATTCCCAGAGAGAGCGTGTCGATATGCGGGTAGCGCGTTTTCAGTCCGGCAAATGCTACAGCCATTTGGCGTGCAACTTCAAACTGCCTTACATATTCTGACTCAGGCGCAGGGATTGCCATCAGCCCGCGCAGACGTAAACTCGGTAGTTCAGCGACCGCAGCTGCCAGCTCGTCCAGTTCTGCCAGTTGAATCCCGGACTTACTGTTTTCATCACTAATGTTAATTTGAATCAGTACGTTAAGAGGGGGAAGTTCTGCCGGGCGCTGGTCGTTCAGGCGGGTAGCGATGCGCAAACGGTCGATGGTATGACACCAGTCGAAATGCTCTGCCACCAGGCGGCTTTTATTAGACTGCAACGGGCCAATAAAATGCCATTCTAATCCTGTTACGCCCAGTTCCTGAAAGTGGCGAATTTTATCTACCCCTTCCTGAACGTAGTTTTCACCAAATTGACGCTGCCCGGCATCAATGGCTTCTGCGATGGCGCTCGCAGGTTTTGTTTTACTGACTGCAAGCAGCGTAATTTCTTCTGGAGAACGGCCGCAACGCGTTGCAGCCGCTGAGATTTTGTCCCGGACCTGTGCCAGGTTATGCGCAATATCGTTCATTTTCCGAGGATCTTAGTATGAATATGGAAGAAATTGTGGCCCTTAGTGTAAAGCATAACGTCTCGGATCTACACCTGTGCAGCGCCTGGCCCGCACGATGGCGTATTCGCGGGCGAATGGAAGCTGCGCCGTTTGATGCGCCGGACGTCGAAGAGCTACTGCGGGAGTGGCTGGATGACGATCAGCGGGCAATATTGCTGGAGAATGGTCAGCTGGATTTTGCTGTGTCGCTGGCGGAAAACCAGCGGTTGCGTGGCAGTGCGTTCGCGCAACGGCAAGGTATTTCTCTGGCATTACGGTTGTTACCTTCGCACTGTCCACAGCTCGAACAGCTTGGTGCGCCACCGGTATTGCCGGAATTACTCAAGAGCGAGAATGGCCTGATTCTGGTGACGGGAGCGACGGGGAGCGGCAAATCTACCACGCTGGCGGCGATGGTTGGCTATCTCAATCAACATGCCGATGCGCATATTCTGACGCTGGAAGATCCTGTTGAATATCTCTATGCCAGCCAGCGATGTTTGATCCAGCAGCGGGAAATTGGTTTGCACTGTATGACGTTCGCATCGGGATTGCGGGCCGCATTGCGGGAAGATCCCGATGTGATTTTGCTCGGAGAGCTGCGTGACAGCGAGACAATCCGTCTGGCGCTGACGGCAGCAGAAACCGGACACCTGGTGCTGGCAACTTTACATACGCGTGGTGCGGCGCAGGCAGTTGAGCGGTTGGTGGATTCATTTCCGGCGCAGGAAAAAGATCCCGTGCGTAATCAACTGGCAGGTAGTTTACGGGCGGTGTTGTCACAAAAGCTGGAAGTGGATAAACAGGAAGGACGCGTGGCGCTGTTTGAATTGCTGGTTAACACACCCGCGGTGGGGAATTTGATTCGCGAAGGGAAAACCCACCAGTTACCGCATGTTATTCAAACCGGGCAGCAGGTGGGGATGTTAACGTTTCAGCAGAGTTATCAGCAGCGGGTGGGGGAAGGACGTTTGTGAGGCTAAAGTGATTGATTAGCTTCGTAAATATGCCTGATGCGCTACGCTTATCAGGCTTACAAATGTAGTCATTCACGCCGCATCCGGCAATAAGGAGCGATGACGTAAATCGCCTTAATATCCCTGCTCGAAATAACTTTCGAGAATGATAACCGCAGAGGCAGAGTCAACTTTGCCTTTGTTGAGCGCCCGATAGCCGCCCTGTTCAAACAGACCGGAACGGGCTTCCACAGTGCTAAGACGCTCGTCATGGAGCTTTACTTCAACACCGAAACGACCATGAATACGGTTGGCAAATTTGCGCGCTCTGGCGGTTAACGGCTGTTCGGTGCCGTCCATATTCAGCGGCAAACCGACGATGATTTCGTCAGGCTGCCACTCTTTCAGTAAACGTTCGATGAGGTTCCAGTCCGGCGTACCGTCCTGCGCTTTAATTGCAGGCAAAGGGCGAGCGGTGCCGGTAATGCGTTGGCCGACCGCTACGCCAATGCTTTTGGTGCCGAAGTCGAAGGCGAGTAAGGTTCCACTCATCAGGCGTGCCCTGCCACACCAGGCATGGTGAGAATATCCACACCAATCAGTTTTGCCGCCTCGCGCCAGCGGTCGGCAATCGGTGTTTTGAACAGAATATTCAGATCCGCCGGGGCCGTTAGCCACGCGTTATCGAGAATTTCTTGTTCCAGTTGACCTTTCTCCCAGGAGGCATAGCCCAGAGCCACCAACACGTCAGACGGTTGTTTATCGGTGCCGAGCGTTTCCAGCACATCGCGGGAAGTGGTCATCACCGTGTTGTCTGAAATGCGAATGCTGGAAGCAAAATTGGAGGGCGGAGTATGCAAAATAAACCCGCGATCTTCAGCCAGCGGACCGCCGAGCATAACCGGTTTATCCAGACGGATTGATTCATCACGCGGCTCCGGCGTGATCTTCAGCTTTTCCAGAATCCCTTCAATTTTGAGATTTTCCAGCGGCTTGTTGACGATGATCCCCATTGCACCATTGGTATTATGTTCGCAAATGTAGACCACGGAACGACGGAAAATCGGATCCTGGAGAGCAGGCATGGCAATAAGAAAGTGATGCTGTAAATTCATTGTCAGAGGTTCTGTTTCCTGGTTCAAAAAAGCAACAGCGCCCAGTATGCGTGGAAAGAAGGGCGCTGTCACTCAGAGTCTCAACGAGATCCTTCTCGCTAAGGTGGGTTACTGCTGCTGTAAACGTGCTTCGATGGCATCCATTAACATTCCGGTGATCGACACCGGAAACTCTGCTTCAATCTCACGAATACAGGTTGGGCTGGTGACGTTAATTTCAGTCAGACGGTCGCCAATGATATCCAGACCAACAAAAATCAGCCCTTTTTCTTTCAGTGTCGGCCCGATCTGACGGGCGATTTTCCAGTCACTTTCCGTCAGCGGACGAGGTTCACCGCGACCACCGGCAGCCAGATTGCCACGGGTTTCGCCCCCCTGCGGAATACGCGCCAGGCAGTACGGCACCGGCTCGCCATCCACCACCAACACGCGTTTGTCGCCATCTTTAATGGCTGGCAGGTAATTTTGCGCCATGCAGTAGCGAGTGCCATGCTCAGTCAGGGTTTCGGCAATCACGCCGAGGTTTGGATCGCCTTCTTTCACGCGGAAAATCGACGCGCCGCCCATACCGTCAAGCGGCTTAAGAATGATGTCGCTGTGTTTCTCCCAGAACGCTTTCAGCTGTGCTTTATTGCGCGTAACCAGCGTTTCTGGCGTTAAGTCAGAGAACCAGGCGGTAAACAGTTTCTCGTTACAGTCGCGCAGGCTCTGAGGCTTGTTAACGATCAGCGTCCCTTTCTCTTCGGCACGTTCCAGAATATAGGTCGCGTAGATAAACTCGGTATCAAACGGCGGGTCTTTACGCATCAGGATCACGTCGAGATCGGCCAGCGGCAGATCCTGTTCACCGACGAACGAAAACCACTCTTCGTAGTTCTGCTTCACGTTCAGCGTGCGGGTATGGGCGCGGGCTTCGCCATTGATCAGATACAGATCGCCCATCTCCATATAGTGAAGTTCGTAACCACGACGCTGTGCTTCCAGCAACATAGCGAAACTGGAATCTTTCTTGATGTTGATGTTTGCGATGGGGTCCATCACGATGCCGAGCTTGATCATTATTCTTCTCCGTTAGCCCAAATCGCCAAATCGTACTTGTAGCGCGGTAATGGCGGTGAGCGCAGTTGTCTCTGTACGCAAAACGCGAGGTCCCAACAGGATATCAGTAAATTGATAGCGGGCAGTCATGGCAATTTCATCTGCCGATAAACCGCCTTCCGGGCCAATCAGCAGGCGGACGCGTTCAACCGGTAACGGCAACGTATTGATGCTGTTACTGGCGCGCGGGTGAAGATTCAGTTTCAGTCCTTCATCCTGCTCTGCACACCAGGCTTCCAGATCCATCGCTGGACGGATTTCCGGCACCCGGTTACGACCACACTGCTCACAGGCAGCAATTGCAATCTTCTGCCACTGCTGGAGCTTCTTGTTCAGACGTTCACTATCCAGTTTAACGCCGCAGCGCTCAGAAAAAAGTGGCGTAATGAGGCTTACACCGAGTTCGATCGATTTCTGGATCGTAAATTCCATTTTTTCACCACGCGACATCACCTGACCGAGGTGAATATGCAGCGGAGATTCGCGATCGTCGATCTGGCCTTCCAGCACCTTCACTTCCACGCTTTTTTTGCTGGCGCTGGTAATTTCGGCGTCAAAGACCTGGTTGCTACCGTCAAACAATTGCAACGCCTGTCCCGGCCCCATACGCAGTACGCGCCCGATATGGTTGGCGGCATCTTCGCAAAGCGCGATGTGAGAATGGCTGGTCAGTGGTTCAGGATGATAAATGCGGGGGATACGCATAGTTAAAAATCCGCGTCGTCTCCCCACGCGGTTGTACGCGTGGGGTAGGGGTTAACAAAAAGAATCCCGCTAGTGTAGGTTAGCTCTTTCGCGCCTGGCAAGCGCGTTGCACATACGGGTTATGATTGCCCTGCACCTTCGCGATGCGTTCATCGCGCTCGCACTCCCAGTCGGTAACCGGATACATCTTGTCCCATGCGTTGAACAGTTGCGTTTGCTGGCGAGAGAGTGTCAGGTTGTATTGGTCACGCATATAGAAGTAGGTGCGCGCAATGGCACCGCGTGCACGCGCTGGTGGTTCGGCGGCTTTTTCTTTGAAATCGACCTTCATGGCGCATTGACCGTACTGGCCTTCGCCGCCATTCCACTGGCTGTACATAAAGTTGCCGCGATCGCCATTCACCTCGCCGACTGACGGTTGCAGGTTATGCATATCGCTTTCCATCTTGCGATAGACCGGATCTTTGGCGCAGTTTTTACGTCCACCGTCCTGCCAGCACTGGCGCTGGTGACCGAATTGCCAGGCGGGAACGACGTGTTCCCACTCTACGCGGCTGGCGCGGTTTTCATTTTTGCGCACCTGATAGCCGCACGATTGCAGATCAACAACGCCTTTTTTGCCCTGCCAGTTAATTTTACATCCGCAATAAAACGTACCGGGCGCGTCAGCGTGGACTTTTACCGCCGCGGCTTTCGCCTGAGAAAAACTATTGATACCTTCGGCCAACGCCGGGCCGGAAAATGCTGCGCTCAGTACCACCGCAGCAATAGACAAATAACGGTACATCACTTACTCCGTGTTAAAACGAGCCAGCAACGTAGCGAAAGTTGTTTTGGTATGCAATCAGCCAGATCAGGAAAGTTCCTGATAGTTCAGATGGTTATTTTGCGACCAGTTGTTCGCCGCAGTGAACACAGCGATAGACGGCTTCGCCACGAACTACGCGATTATGGCGGCGTACGGTAAGCTGATGCTCCTGGCACTTGCAGCGGTAGGGGAAGGTGTTGCGACGCACGGATTGCAGTTCAAATTGATGCGTACGACGGGCGGGAACGCCCAGCACGTTTTCCATCATCCACTTCCACTCTTTGCCATGTGGCGCTACGCGGCCGAAATGTTTCCATACCAGCAAATGTGCCAGTTCGTGCGGCACCACTTCTTCAATAAAGGCTTCACTGTTTTCCAACAGCAAAACGGGATTGAGGCGGATTTCATAGCTTTCCAGCCAGGCTGTTCCGGCGGAGGTGCCGCGCTGGGTGTAAGAGAGTTTTGGCTCCGGGTAGTTACGCCCTAGCTTCAGGTTGGCCTGGGCGAGTTTTTCCCGCAGGCGACGCATAACGGCCTGTTGGATGGCGATAGGGAGACGGGATGTTTTCATAGCGGCAGAGGATAGAGCGAAGAAAAGATGACTGCAAGAGGTGGCTTCCTCCGCGACGGGAGGAAGCCTGAGGAGATTAATCGTGAGCGCCGATTTCGCGCAGTTTACGACCTTTCATCAGATTACGTTCAATATGTTCCAGCGAAACGTGTTTGGTTTCCGGCACCAGCCACAATGTCAGCAGGATAAACAGTACGTTCAGAGCCGCATACACCCAGAAGGTGTTGGCGTTACCCAGCGTGTTGAGCATGGTCAGGAACGTTGCGCCAACGATCATGTTGGCAATCCAGTTGGTGGCGGTGGAGCAGGTGATGCCAAAATCGCGGCCTTTCAGCGGCTGAATTTCGGAGCACAGTACCCAAATCAGCGGACCGGCACTCATGGCAAAGCCAACAATAAACATCAGCAGCATGGCGATAGCGAAATACTGCGCCGACGGAGAGTGGATACCGATATGCATCATTGTACCGAGTACGCCCATGCCAGCAGCCATCACCAGGAAGCCCAGCGTTAGCGTTGGTTTGCGTCCCCAGCGGTCAACAAGGCCGATTGCGATAAAGGTGGCAAGTACGTTGGTCAGGCCGACAATCACCGTCCCCCACATTTGCTCGGTAGTGTTGGTATAACCCGCCAGTTCGAAGATTTTCGGCGCGTAATACATGATGACGTTCATCCCGGTGAATTGCTGCATTACCTGCAATAGTACGCCAAGGAACACCGCGCGGCGGAAGTTGCTATTCTCTTTAAACAGCGCCCAGCCACTCTGTTTAACCTGCAAACTTTCACGGATTTCATCCAGTTCGCGTTTCGCTTCCGCGCTGGTGTCACGCAGGCGTAGCAGCACGCGTTCGGCATCAACAAAACGGCGTTTGGCGGCAAACCAACGTGGGCTGTCTGGCAGGAAGAAGACACCAATCAGCAGCAAAATTGCCGGGATGATAATCACACCCAGCATCCAGCGCCATGCACCGGTGTAGCTGAAGGCGGTATCAGAAAGATAAGCGCCGAGGATCCCGATAGTGATCATCAACTGATACATCGAGATCATACTGCCGCGAATTTTTTCCGGCGCAATTTCAGAGAGGTACAGCGGTGCGGTATAAGAGGCCACACCCACCGCCAGCCCCAGCAGAACGCGGGAAAGAATCAGTACTTCAACGTTTGGCGCAGCCGCAGAGAACAGTGAACCGGCAACAAACAAGATTGCGCCGATCATCAGGCTCTTTTTGCGCCCGAGTTTAAAGGAGAGCCAGCCGCTGCCCACCGCACCGACTGCCGCACCGAACATCATGGAGCTTACGACCCATTCTTGCGTGTGCGAAGTAATCTGGAATTCATCTGCAATAAACGGCAGTGCGCCAGCAATTACACCGATATCCAGGCCAAAGAGTAATCCCGCCAGAGCGGCAAGGAAGCAGACGAAAAACGTCATTGCCTTGTTTGACCGCCCCTGTTTTTTAGCGTCAGGCATGATGCCCTCCAATATGGTTATTTTTTATTGTGAATTAAGATAGGTGAGTACGACGTAAAAAGATGTGAAGCAAATCACATCAGTGTAATCGCTTACACTAACATTTATCTTGGTTATGATTTAAGTGCATGAAAATAATTGAGTTATATCATCATAGATTAAACGCTGTTATCTGCAATTAAGACTTTACTGAAAAGAAATGTAACAACTATGAAATCCGAATAATAATATGAAAATATTACAAATCTTTGTCTGGCGTGGTTGGTGTAATCGGTTTCAGTAGCGATGATAATTTGCGGTAAAACGTGTTCAGGAAGAATGATGTTATTGTGCGGGCAGCTTTTTGCCGGATGCGGCGTGAACGCCTATCCACCGCGGTGAGGTAAAAGAAAAAGGCCAGCGCGAGGCTGGCCTTTGAAAGCAGGTGAAGAAAAATTACTTCAGACCGGCAGCATCGCGCAGCAGCTGCGCTTTGTCGGTTTTTTCCCACGGGAAATGTTCACGACCAAAGTGACCGTATGCTGCGGTTTCTTTGTAGATCGGGTGCAGCAGATCCAGCATCTGAATCAGACCGTATGGGCGCAGGTCGAAGAACTCACGTACCAGCAGAGTCAGTTGTTCAGAAGGCACTTTCTCAGTACCGAAAGTTTCCACCATGATAGAGGTCGGTTCAGCCACGCCGATTGCGTAGGAAACCTGAATTTCACAACGATCGGCCAGGCCAGCAGCAACGATGTTTTTCGCGACATAACGTGCAGCGTAGGCTGCGGAACGGTCCACTTTTGATGGATCTTTACCAGAGAATGCACCGCCACCGTGACGCGCCATGCCGCCGTAGGTATCAACGATAATTTTACGACCAGTCAGACCGCAGTCACCCATCGGGCCACCGATAACGAAACGACCGGTCGGGTTGATGAAGAATTTGGTGGCAGAAGTCAGCCATTCAGCCGGCAGAATCGGCTTGATGATCTCTTCCATTACCGCTTCTTGCAGCGATTTCTGGTCGATTTCTTCAGAGTGCTGAGTGGAAAGCACGACAGCATCGATACCAACGATTTTGCCGTCGTCATACTGGAAAGTCACCTGGCTTTTCGCGTCCGGGCGCAGCCACGGCAGAGTGCCGTTTTTACGCACTTCAGCCTGACGCTGTACCAGACGGTGTGCATAGGTGATAGGCGCTGGCATCAGCACGTCGGTTTCATTGGTTGCGTAGCCAAACATCAGACCCTGGTCACCCGCGCCCTGTTCCAGCGGATCGGCACGGTCAACGCCCTGGTTGATGTCAGGAGACTGTTTGCCGATAGCGCTCAGAACCGCACAGGAATTAGCGTCAAAGCCCATGTCGGAATGCACATAGCCAATTTCGCGAACGGTGTTACGGGTGATCTCTTCGATGTCTACCCAGGCGCTGGTGGTGATTTCGCCGCCAACTAAAACCATGCCGGTTTTTACGTAGGTTTCGCAAGCAACGCGTGCTTTCGGATCCTGTTCGAGGATCGCGTCTAAAACGGCATCAGAGATTTGGTCAGCAATTTTGTCAGGATGCCCTTCAGAGACGGACTCGGACGTAAAAAGGTGTTTTGCCATATTTAATATCACCTAAAGAGAATTTGGTTAGCTCAAACTGTTGTGTGGATTTTCTGTGGTAGCGGATCCTACCACGACTCTGCAGGTTAAAAACACTGGCAGTCTGAGTGTTAATCGGTATGGATGGATTAACATCTGGATGGCTATTTTAGGTCAATTCTTCACCCGATTTCCACTTTTTTTTGAATCGTGTCTCATTCTGTTAAAAACGTGGCTGGAAATTTTTCCTGACAATGCTGGCATTCTGCGTATTTATCTTTTGCAATTTTCTGCCATTGTGGGGTATAAAACGCGGCGCGCGGCTTAAATAAAAAGCACACGACGTTTCTTTCGTGTTGCCACTTCCAGCCGGGTTGAAAACAGAGTTTTGGCTTGTGGGTTCGTCTTAACAGGCGGCCGTGGAGGTGATACGAAATAATGAACCGTTGTCTGCTGCTTAACCTGTCTCACCGTTCTGGTGAAGATTCGTTCCCCGCACTCTGCATCTCTGCTTTGCATACCTGCCGATGTTATACCCATCTCGGCGCTTCTCAGGATTCAAGAGCTGGTTACAGCTACTGAGGACTGAACAAGGGCGCTCTTGTAAAAACAAGAGTTTTCTCGTGGTTTCGCCGAACTGTCACACTTACGTTCGGTTATGTGCTTAATAATGTTATGAAAAAGAAACCGGTTGCGCAGTTGGAGCGTCAGCATTCACTGCTGGAAAATCCATGTGCTTATGGGTTGTTATCGCAGTTCCAGGCTGCGATAGTCGTTAACTGTTTTACACTTAATAAAATAATTTGAGGTTCGCTATGTCTGACGACATGTCTATGGGTTTGCCTTCGTCAGCGGGCGAACACGGTGTACTACGCTCCATGCAGGAGGTTGCAATGAGCTCCCAGGAAGCCAGCAAGATGCTGCGTACTTACAATATTGCCTGGTGGGGCAATAACTACTATGACGTTAACGAGCTGGGCCACATTAGCGTGTGCCCGGACCCGGACGTCCCGGAAGCTCGCGTCGATCTCGCGCAGTTAGTGAAAACTCGCGAAGCACAGGGTCAGCGTCTGCCTGCACTGTTCTGTTTCCCACAGATCCTGCAGCACCGTTTGCGTTCTATTAACGCCGCGTTCAAACGTGCGCGGGAATCCTACGGCTATAACGGCGATTACTTCCTCGTTTATCCGATCAAAGTTAACCAGCACCGCCGCGTGATTGAGTCCCTGATTCATTCGGGCGAACCGCTGGGCCTGGAAGCCGGTTCCAAAGCGGAGTTGATGGCGGTGTTGGCACATGCTGGCATGACCCGTAGCGTCATCGTCTGCAACGGTTATAAGGACCGCGAATATATCCGCCTGGCATTAATTGGCGAGAAGATGGGGCACAAGGTCTATCTGGTCATTGAGAAGATGTCAGAAATCGCCATTGTGCTGGATGAAGCAGAACGTCTGAATGTCGTTCCTCGTCTGGGCGTGCGTGCACGTCTGGCTTCGCAGGGCTCGGGTAAATGGCAGTCCTCCGGCGGGGAAAAATCGAAGTTCGGCCTGGCGGCGACTCAGGTACTGCAACTGGTTGAAACGCTGCGTGAAGCCGGGCGTCTCGACAGCCTGCAACTGCTGCACTTCCACCTCGGTTCGCAGATGGCGAATATTCGCGATATCGCGACAGGCGTTCGTGAATCCGCGCGTTTCTATGTTGAGCTGCACAAGCTGGGCGTCAATATTCAGTGCTTCGACGTCGGCGGCGGTCTGGGCGTGGACTATGAAGGCACCCGTTCGCAGTCCGACTGTTCGGTGAACTACGGCCTCAATGAATACGCCAACAACATCATCTGGGCGATTGGTGATGCGTGTGAAGAAAATGGTCTGCCACATCCGACGGTAATCACCGAGTCAGGTCGTGCGGTGACTGCGCATCACACCGTGCTGGTGTCGAATATCATCGGCGTGGAACGTAACGAATACACGGTGCCGACCGCGCCTGCAGAAGACGCACCGCGCGCCCTGCAAAGCATGTGGGAAACCTGGCAGGAGATGCACGAACCGGGAACTCGCCGTTCTCTGCGTGAATGGTTACACGACAGCCAGATGGATCTGCACGACATTCATATCGGCTACTCTTCCGGCACCTTTAGCCTGCAAGAACGTGCATGGGCAGAACAACTCTATCTGAGCATGTGCCATGAAGTGCAGAAGCAACTGGATCCGCAAAACCGTGCGCATCGTCCGATTATCGACGAACTGCAGGAACGTATGGCGGACAAAATGTACGTCAACTTCTCGCTGTTCCAGTCGATGCCGGACGCATGGGGGATCGACCAGTTGTTCCCGGTTCTGCCGCTGGAAGGGCTGGATCAAGTGCCGGAACGCCGCGCTGTGCTGCTGGATATTACCTGTGACTCTGACGGTGCTATTGATCACTACATCGATGGTGATGGTATTGCCACGACAATGCCAATGCCGGAGTACGATCCAGAGAATCCGCCGATGCTCGGTTTCTTCATGGTCGGCGCATATCAGGAGATCCTCGGCAACATGCACAACCTGTTCGGTGATACCGAAGCGGTTGACGTGTTCGTCTTCCCTGACGGCAGCGTAGAAGTAGAACTGTCTGACGAAGGCGATACCGTGGCGGATATGCTGCAATATGTACAGCTCGATCCGAAAACGTTGTTAACCCAGTTCCGTGATCAAGTGAAGAAAACCGATCTTGATGCTGAACTGCAACAACAGTTCCTTGAAGAGTTCGAGGCAGGTTTGTACGGTTATACCTATCTTGAAGATGAATAATTAAGATTATTCCGCTGGCGGGTCGATTTATTTACGTAAATCGGCCCGCTTTCTTTTTATATATTCTTAAAAATAATTTAGCTGCTTTTCTTATTAAATAATCTCCCTACAATCGCTGCATTAATTAAATGCAGAGGGAACGGTTATGAAAAAATGGAAAGTACGTAGCGCGTTGATAGCATTAGCCGTGCTGCTGGCCGGTTGTTCCAGTAATGCGCAGTATAATAGCAGTGCATCAGGCAATGTCGGCACCGCCTGGGGTGGGGATGTGCACTCAACGGTTCAGGGCGTATCTGCTGAGCGAGCTTGGCGCGATCCGGCAGAGATGATCGTTATTAGTTATTCGACTACTGTTCCTTCGGGCTACGACCGCGTTTATAGCATTCGTATTAACGAACTTGAATATGCTATTCGCGATGGTAATTTTAATTCTCTACCTATTACGCGGGTTTATGATTCGTCAAATAATGAACCACGCTATATTGTCCATGCCAGAGTCGGAATGAATTATCAATTATATGTCCGTAATTACAGTCGTAACACCAACTACGAGATCGTTGCTACGGTTGATGGCCTGGATGTTCTGAATGGTAAACAAGGTTCGCTGAATAACAACGGTTATATTGTGAATGCCGGAGATTCGTTAGCGATTAAAGGATTCCGCAAAGATAAACATACCGAAGCGGCTTTTCAGTTCGCCAACGTTGCTGATTCCTACGCAGCCAATTCGGCGCAAGGCGATGTGCGTAATACCGGTGTAATCGGCTTTGCCGCCTTTGAATTACAAGGCCCGGCGCAAAACGCGCTGCCGCCGTGCTCTGGACAAGCGTTTCCGGCAGATAACAATGGCTATGCGCCGCCACCGTGTCGGAAATAGTAACCTTGCTTGATGCCTTGCCCATTTAGGGCGATAATTAGCACAAACTTGTGTTTCGCAAATCCAACCCTTCCTCGTCGGGCCTAACGACGCGGAGGGGTTTTTTTATATCGACTTTGTAATAGGAGTCCATCCATGAGCACCTTAGGTCATCAATACGATAACTCACTGGTTTCCAACGCCTTTGGTTTTTTACGCCTGCCGATGAACTTCCAGCCGTATGACAGCGATGCTGACTGGGTGATTACTGGCGTGCCGTTCGATATGGCCACTTCTGGCCGTGCGGGGGGGCGCCACGGTCCGGCAGCTATCCGTCAGGTTTCGACGAATCTGGCCTGGGAACACAACCGCTTCCCGTGGAATTTCGACATGCGTGAGCGCCTGAACGTCGTGGACTGCGGTGATCTGGTATATGCCTTCGGCGATGCCCGTGAGATGAGCGAGAAGCTGCAGGCGCACGCCGAGAAGCTGCTGGCTGCCGGTAAGCGTATGCTCTCCTTCGGTGGTGACCACTTTGTTACGCTGCCGCTGCTGCGCGCTCATGCGAAGCATTTCGGCAAAATGGCACTGGTACACTTTGACGCCCACACCGACACCTATGCGAACGGTTGTGAATTTGACCACGGCACCATGTTCTATACCGCGCCGAAAGAAGGTCTGATCGACCCGAATCATTCCGTGCAGATTGGTATTCGTACCGAGTTTGATAAAGACAACGGCTTTACCGTGCTGGACGCCTGCCAGGTGAACGATCGCAGCGTGGATGACATTATCGCCCAGGTGAAACAGATTGTGGGTGATATGCCGGTTTACCTGACCTTTGATATCGACTGCCTGGATCCTGCTTTCGCGCCGGGAACCGGTACGCCGGTAATTGGCGGCCTGACCTCCGATCGCGCCATTAAACTGGTACGCGGCCTGAAAGATCTCAACATCGTTGGGATGGACGTAGTGGAAGTGGCTCCGGCATACGATCAGTCGGAAATCACCGCTCTGGCTGCGGCGACGCTGGCGCTGGAGATGCTGTATATTCAGGCGGCGAAAAAGGGCGAGTAAGCGCCAGATAAGAGGCGCACGGGTGATGTGTCATTAATGTCGGATGCGGCGTGAACGCCTTATCCGACCTACACTCGGCACCCGTAGGCCGGATAAGATACGCCAGCATCGCATCCGGCAATGCGCACGGAGTAACAAATGTGCCATTCTTGTCAGATGCGGCGTGAACGCCTTATCCGACCTACGTTCGGCACTACCTGGCTTTACTTAACTCCATCCGCGCTCATACGATCGCGAATATGCTGGGCGCGTTCGGCGGATGCAGGATGGTCGTCAAACATTGAGCTTTGGCGGCCTTCTTCCAGTTTCGCCAGTTTTTCAAAGCTGGTGGCAAGACCTGCCGGGCTGATACCGCGTTGGCGCAGCAAATCGTAGGAGTAATCATCGGCCTCTGATTCCTGAAGTTGGGTAAATTGCGAATTGACTAGCTTTTCGCCCAGGTCTCCCAGTTGTGATTGTGACAAACTGCCGACAATTCCGCCTGCAGAGGCCGCCGCAACGCGAATTGCGTTTGTACCAAGTGCTACCTGCATTCCTTTCTTCACATGGCCTAATGCCACGTGCCCCATTTCGTGACCGAGCACCGCTTCGACTTCGTTATCCGTCATCATATCCATCAGCCCGCTATAGACGCGGATACAGCCGTTAGCCATTGCAAAGGCGTTCACATCCTTCGCCATATACACTTTGTAATTCACCGGCTGACCGTTGATGTTATCGCCTAACGCGCGAGAAATTGTCGTCAGACGTCTAGCATATTCGCTATTGGCTGGCGCAATCGTCGCCTTGCTGTCCATCTCCTGGCATGCCTGATCGCTCAGTTTTTTCACCTGCGCATCACTCAAACTGTAAGCCTGAAAAGCTTCCGCTCCTGATGAGAGCAGTCCACTGGAGTCCATATTCTGGCAACCGGTCAGCACCGTAGCCACGCTCATTGCTACCAATAAGGCGCGAATTTTCATGTTTTCTCTTCCGCACAAGGTCAGGATTATTCTAAAAATGCGCCGTTTGCAGGTGAATCGACGCTCAGTCTCAGTATAAGGAAAAGCGCAGCGGACGGGCGAGTGGATTGCGCAACATGCGAGCATGATCCAGAGATTTCTGAAGCGGCAAAAGGATGTTCCATGTACATGACGCGCGGCTTGCGGTAAATTGTTGGCAAATTTTCCGGCGTAGCCCAAAACGCGCTGTCGTCAAGTCGTTAAGGGCGTGCCCTTCATCATCCGATCTGGAGTCAAAATGTCCTCACGTAAAGAGCTTGCCAATGCTATTCGTGCGCTGAGCATGGACGCAGTACAGAAAGCCAAATCCGGTCACCCGGGTGCCCCTATGGGTATGGCTGACATTGCCGAAGTCCTGTGGCGTGATTTCCTGAAACACAACCCGCAGAATCCGTCCTGGGCTGACCGTGACCGCTTCGTGCTGTCCAACGGCCACGGCTCCATGCTGATCTACAGCCTGCTGCACCTCACCGGTTACGATCTGCCGATGGAAGAACTGAAAAACTTCCGTCAGCTGCACTCTAAAACTCCGGGTCACCCGGAAGTGGGTTACACCGCAGGTGTAGAAACCACCACCGGTCCGCTGGGTCAGGGTATTGCCAACGCAGTCGGTATGGCGATTGCAGAAAAAACGCTGGCGGCGCAGTTTAACCGTCCGGGCCACGACATCGTCGACCACTACACCTACGCCTTCATGGGCGACGGCTGCATGATGGAAGGCATCTCCCACGAAGTTTGCTCTCTGGCGGGTACGCTGAAGCTGGGTAAACTGATTGCGTTCTACGATGACAACGGTATTTCTATCGATGGTCACGTTGAAGGCTGGTTTACCGACGACACCGCAATGCGTTTCGAAGCTTACGGCTGGCACGTTATTCGCGATATCGACGGTCATGACGCGGCATCCATCAAACGCGCAGTAGAAGAAGCGCGCGCAGTGACTGACAAACCGTCCCTGCTGATGTGCAAAACCATCATCGGTTTCGGTTCCCCGAACAAAGCCGGTACCCACGACTCCCACGGTGCGCCGCTGGGCGACGCTGAAATTGCCCTGACCCGCGAACAGCTGGGCTGGAAATACGCGCCGTTCGAAATCCCGTCTGAAATCTATGCTCAGTGGGATGCGAAAGAAGCAGGCCAGGCGAAAGAATCCGCATGGAACGAGAAATTCGCTGCTTACGCGAAAGCTTATCCGCAGGAAGCCGCTGAATTTATCCGCCGTATGAAAGGCGAAATGCCGTCTGACTTCGACGCGAAAGCGAAAGAGTTCATTGCTAAACTTCAGGCTAATCCGGCGAAAATCGCCAGCCGTAAAGCGTCTCAGAATGCTATCGAAGCGTTCGGTCCGCTGTTGCCGGAATTCCTCGGCGGCTCCGCTGACCTTGCTCCGTCTAACCTGACCCTGTGGTCTGGTTCTAAAGCAATCAACGAAGATGCTGCAGGTAACTACATCCACTACGGTGTTCGCGAGTTCGGTATGACCGCGATTGCTAACGGTATCTCCCTGCACGGTGGTTTCCTGCCGTATACCTCAACCTTCCTGATGTTCGTGGAATACGCACGTAATGCCGTACGTATGGCTGCGCTGATGAAACAGCGTCAGGTGATGGTTTACACCCACGACTCCATCGGTCTGGGCGAAGATGGCCCGACTCACCAGCCGGTAGAACAGATCGCTTCTCTGCGCGTGACCCCGAACATGTCTACATGGCGTCCGTGTGACCAGGTTGAATCCGCAGTAGCGTGGAAATACGGCGTTGAGCGTCAGGACGGCCCGACTGCGCTTATCCTCTCCCGTCAGAACCTGGCGCAGCAGGAACGTACTGAAGAGCAGCTGGCAAACATCGCGCGCGGTGGTTATGTGCTGAAAGACTGTGCTGGTCAGCCGGAACTGATCTTCATCGCGACCGGTTCTGAAGTTGAACTGGCTGTTGCCGCCTACGAAAAACTGACTGCCGAAGGCGTGAAAGCGCGCGTGGTTTCCATGCCGTCTACCGACGCATTCGACAAGCAGGACGCGGCTTACCGTGAATCCGTACTGCCGAAAGCGGTTACCGCTCGTGTTGCGGTGGAAGCTGGCATTGCTGACTACTGGTACAAGTATGTTGGCCTGAACGGTGCTATCGTCGGCATGACCACCTTCGGTGAATCTGCTCCGGCAGAGCAGCTGTTTGAAGAGTTCGGCTTCACCGTTGACAACGTTGTTGCGAAAGCAAAAGCGCTGCTGTAATCGGTAAGATGCTTTGTGAGAAGGGCCGCAAATGCGGCCCTTCAGATTGTTGGCAAAGTGCGCGTTGTTTATGCCGGATGCGGCGTGAACGCCTTATCCGTCCTACAAGATTTTGCAAATTCAACATATTGCAGGAAGTATGTAGGCCTGATAAGCGTAGCGCATCAGGCAGTTTTGTCTTTGCTATCAGTCTCAAGGGCCGCGAAAGCGGCCCTTTTTTTACTTAGTAGAGATAAACGGAACTGTGCTGCCGGGGATCATGGTATCGGGCAGTTTACCGTCCCAACGCTCAGCAGTGGTGAGGGCAACAAGTCCGGGATTCTCCCGCAGAGCTTCACCGCGCAGGCGGATAGCTTCTGCTTCAGCCGCACTTTTTAAACGAATAGTTTCAGCCTCTGCCGCGCCTCTTACGCGAATAGTTTCCGCTTCTGCTTTAGCTGCCGCCAGTTTACTGTCTGCTTCTGCCTGGGCCTGAGTTACCGCTATTTGCGCCTGGATTTTCTCTGTTTCCAGATTTTGCTTACGCGTGGCAATGGCGACTTCTGCTTTCATTCGGTCTTCAATCGACTTTTCATAAGCGTCAGAAAAATCAATATTTTCAATCTGGACCCCGTCAATTACCACTGGCCCAACAACGGCTTTGCGCATGGCATTTTGCAGATCCTGAACCAGTTTTGTACGATCCTGTACGGCGCTGATGGCGGTATATTGTCCGAAAACGTTCTCCAGTTGAGTTGGCAACTGACGGACAATCAGACGATCTTTTAATGCTTCAATGGTGTTGTAGGTGGTATAAACCGCGCCTGCTTCTGAAGGTTTAATGTGGAAGCTGACTGATACTGTCATTTGTGCCGGTTGCTGGTCGCGGCTGTAGGCCTGTAATCCCTGATAGACCACAGCCTGATTACGCGTGGAAATTTTCTCTACGCTTTCCATAAAAGGGATCTTAAAACCCAGCCCCGGCTCGGCAACTTTTACGATTTTTCCGTAGCGCAGCAAAATGCCGCGTTCACCTTCATTAACGGTGTAATACGAGAGAAATGGCAGCACAACCACGGCAAGCACGCCAATGGCGATAGCAAGAGATTTTTGTGGGCGAAATGAGGTTAATGAAACAGGTGCTTTCATATGAATCTTCCTTGAGTAAAGTGGGGAATATGTCACATGAGGTAAGGAGAAAATAGCCGACAGGTGAGAATTCAGAATCTATAAAGGGGTATAGCGAAAAAACGTTGCATTAAAAAAGTATGTTTTCGGACATTCAATAAATAAATTGCGATATGCATCACAAATACAACAACAATCAAAATGTTGATTTTGTGGTAAACGTAACAAATACAAAGTTGACTTTAAAAATATCAATTTCATGTTGTTGTTATTTAAGGTTTTATTATTTTTGTTCATGGGGTTTTTCTTCTCGCGTACCCAATTGCTTTCATTAAACCGCACGAGTATTTTATTTTTACCGCCGGACTGTACCCTAAAAATAAAATAAGGATAATTTATGCGGCTTATTGATTATTTTCCAAAATCATCAATCTCAGTTATACATTCAACAAAAGACTGGCAGGAAGCTATCAATTTCTCGATGGCATCACTGTTAGCAAAAAACTATATCAGCGAGAATTACATTCAGGCTATTAAAGATTCCACCATCAGCAATGGTCCTTATTATATTCTCGCACCAGGCGTGGCAATGCCTCATGCGCGACCGGAATGTGGAGCGCTTAAAACCGGGATGTCTTTGACGTTACTTAAACAAGGCGTTTATTTTCCGGGGAATGACGAACCGATTAAATTACTCATCGGACTTTCTGCTGCCGATGCCGATTCGCACATTGGCGCTATTCAGGCGTTAAGTGAATTACTGTGCGAAGAAGAAATACTCGAACAACTCTTAACCGCATCATCAGAAAAACAATTAGCGGACATTATCAGCCGCGGATAATGACTCTCTCCTCTACAGGATAATATTATGGAAAACAAGTCTGCTCGTGCAAAGGTCCAGGCTTTTGGGGGATTTTTGACTGCAATGGTCATCCCCAATATCGGTGCTTTTATTGCCTGGGGATTTATAACGGCATTATTTATTCCCACCGGCTGGCTGCCGAATGAACATTTCGCCAAAATTGTTGGTCCGATGATTACCTATTTATTGCCCGTGATGATTGGTTCTACCGGTGGTCATCTGGTCGGCGGTAAACGCGGCGCAGTCATGGGCGGAATAGGGACAATTGGTGTAATCGTCGGCGCAGAGATCCCGATGTTCCTTGGCTCAATGATCATGGGACCGTTAGGTGGGCTGGTCATAAAATATGTCGATAAGGCACTGGAAAAACGCATACCTGCCGGTTTTGAGATGGTTATCAATAACTTCTCATTAGGTATCGCGGGGATGCTCCTTTGTCTGCTGGGTTTTGAAGTGATCGGCCCGGCGGTGTTAATTGCTAATACTTTCGTCAAAGAGTGTATTGAGGCGCTGGTACATGCGGGTTATCTACCTTTGCTGTCAGTCATCAATGAACCGGCGAAAGTGCTTTTCCTTAATAATGCGATCGATCAGGGCGTCTATTATCCGCTGGGAATGCAACAGGCTTCGGTTAACGGTAAATCCATCTTCTTCATGGTGGCCTCCAATCCAGGTCCTGGTCTGGGGCTGCTGCTGGCGTTTACCTTGTTTGGTAAAGGGATGAGTAAACGTTCTGCGCCCGGGGCGATGATTATTCACTTCCTCGGTGGGATCCACGAACTGTATTTCCCGTATGTGCTGATGAAGCCGCTGACCATTATTGCCATGATTGCGGGCGGTATGTCTGGCACCTGGATGTTTAACTTACTGGACGGTGGTCTGGTGGCTGGCCCAAGTCCGGGGTCTATCTTTGCTTACCTGGCACTGACGCCGAAAGGCTCGTTCCTGGCGACAATTGCCGGTGTTACGGTAGGTACCCTGGTGTCCTTTGCTATCACTTCGCTGATACTGAAGATGGAAAAAACGGTGGAAACGAAGAGCGAAGATGAGTTTGCTCAGTCAGCCAATGCGGTTAAGGCGATGAAACAAGAGGGGGCATTCTCGTTAAGCCGGGTTAAGCGTATCGCCTTTGTTTGCGATGCGGGGATGGGCTCCAGCGCGATGGGCGCAACCACCTTCCGTAAACGTCTGGAAAAAGCGGGGCTGGCAATTGAAGTAAAACATTACGCGATAGAAAACGTGCCTGCGGATGCGGATATCGTCGTTACTCACGCCAGTCTGGAAGGGCGCGTGAAACGTGTGACGGATAAACCGCTGATACTGATTAATAACTATATTGGCGATCCAAAACTCGACACTTTATTTAATCAATTAACCGCTGAACATAAACACTGATTACAGAGGTAAAAATGAAAACCAAAGTTGCTGCTATTTATGGCAAGCGGGATGTCCGTCTGCGCGAATTTGAGCTGCCAGAAATTACCGATAATGAACTGTTAGTGAATGTAATTTCTGACAGCGTTTGTTTATCCACCTGGAAAGCGGCGTTACTCGGTAGTGAACATAAACGCGTCCCCGACGATTTAGAAAATCATCCGGTCATTACCGGGCATGAATGTGCTGGGGTTATTGTCGAAGTGGGTAAAAATCTCACTGGCAAATATAAAAAAGGCCAGCGTTTTGTATTGCAACCGGCGATGGGGTTACCAGGCGGGTATTCAGCGGGCTACAGCTACGAATATTTTGGCGGTAACGCCACCTATATGATTATTCCCGAAATCGCCATTAATTTGGGCTGCGTATTACCCTATCACGGCTCTTATTTTGCTGCGGCGTCGCTGGCAGAGCCTATGTGCTGCATTATTGGCGCTTATCATGCCAATTATCACACCACGCAATATGTTTATGAGCATCGCATGGGCGTCAAACCTGGCGGCAATATTGCGCTACTGGCGTGTGCAGGCCCGATGGGAATTGGCGCTATCGATTACGCTATTAACGGCGGCATACAACCGTCGCGGGTGGTGGTAGTCGATATCGACGACAAACGGCTGGCGCAGGTGCAGAAGCTGCTGCCGGTGGAACTGGCGGCCAGTAAAGGCATTGAGCTGGTGTATATGAATACCAAAGGGGTGAGCGATCCGGTCCAGACGCTGCGGGCGCTGACAGGAGATGCCGGGTTCGATGACATTTTTGTTTATGCGGCGGTGCCTGCTGTTGTTGAAATGGCGGATGAATTACTGGCGGAAGATGGCTGCCTGAACTTCTTTGCCGGGCCGACGGATAAAAACTTCAAAGTGCCGTTTAATTTCTACAACGTCCATTACAACAGTACGCACATTGTCGGCACGTCCGGCGGTTCCACGGACGACATGAAAGAGGCGATTGCCCTTAGCGCCACGGGGCAGTTACAGCCGTCGTTTATGGTGACCCATATCGGTGGCCTGGATGCGGTGCCAGAAACCGTGCTCAATCTGCCGGATATCCCTGGCGGTAAAAAACTCATTTATAACGGCGTGACCATGCCGCTGACCGCCATTGCCGATTTTGCCGAAAAAGGCAAAACCGATCCGCTGTTTAAAGAGCTGGCGCGGCTGGTTGAGAAAACGCACGGTATCTGGAATGAACAGGCCGAGAAATATCTGCTGGCACAATTTGGCGTTGATATTGGGGAGGCCGCGCAATGATGTCCCTGGCGTGGCCATTATTTCGCGTTACGGAACAGGCAGCGTTGGCTGCCTGGCCGCAAACCGGCTGTGGCGACAAAAATAAAATTGATAGCCTTGCGGTCACCGCGATGCGCCAGGCATTAAACGACGTTGCTTTTCGTGGGCGAGTGGTTATCGGCGAGGGGGAACGATATCCTCTTTAGCGCTACGGGCGTGACGGGCGGCGAGTTGGTGAACGGTATCCAACAGACGGCGAATGGGGTGCGGACGCAGACATTACTGATCGGCGGCGCGGACCAAACGTGTAATATAATAGACTCCCTGCATTGATGGTGATCTATCGGAAGACCAATGGCGACGCTGACAGAAGATGATGTGCTTGAGCAACTGGATGCACAGGACAATTTATTTTCATTTATGAAAACTGCGCATTCTATTTTGCTCCAGGGGATACGCCAGTTTCTGCCGTCGCTGTTTGTCGATAACGATGAAGAGATCGTCGAATATGCAGTGAAGCCGTTACTCGCCCAAAGCGGCCCGCTTGACGATATTGATGTTGCGCTGCGTTTGATTTATGCGCTGGGGAAGATGGATAAATGGCTGTATGCCGATATCACGCACTTTTCCCAGTTCTGGCATTACCTGAACGAACAGGATGAAACGCCCGGATTTGCTGATGACATAACCTGGGATTTTATCAGCAACGTCAATAGCATAACCCGCAATGCGACGCTCTATGACGCGTTGAAAGCGATGAAGTTCGCCGATTTCGCCGTCTGGTCAGAGGCGCGTTTTAGCGGGATGGTCAAAACGGCGCTGACGCTGGCAGTAACGACAACCTTAAAGGAATTAACGCCGTGAAAATTGAATTAACGGTGAATGGGCTGAAGATACAGGCACAGTACCAGAACGAAGAGATTGAAAATGTACATAAACCGTTGCTGCGTATGCTGGCGGCCTTACAGACAGTAAATCCGCAGCGGCGTACGGTGGTTTTTCTTTGCGCTCCGCCGGGGACGGGTAAATCTACCCTAACCACCTTCTGGGAATATCTCGCACAACAAGACCCGGAACTGCCCGCTATTCAGACACTGCCGATGGATGGTTTTCACCATTACAATAGCTGGCTGGATGCGCATCAATTGCGCCCCTTCAAAGGCGCACCAGAGACATTCAACGTTGCGAAACTGGCGGAAAATCTGTGCCGGGTTGTGGAAGGGGATTGTACGTGGCCGCAGTACGATCGACAAAAGCATGATCCTGTTGAAGATGCGCTGCACGTTACCGCACCACTCGTCATCGTCGAAGGAAACTGGTTGTTGCTGGACGACGAGAAGTGGTGCCAGCTTGCGCAATTTTGTGATTTCTCGATCTTTATCAAAGCTCCCGCATCTGCGTTGCGGGAGCGTCTGGTGGGGCGCAAGCTGGCGGGAGGGTTATCGCTGGCAGACGCAGAAGCCTTTTATGACCGTACCGACGGGCCGAATGTTCGCCGGGTGCTGGAAGAGAGTCTGCCTGCAAATTTGACCTTAATGATGACCGCTACGGGTGAATATCGTCTGATGGATTAACGTTCCTGATTACACCATCTTCCAGTCGCACCACACGAGAGAAATGACGCCGGGTAAATGCGGCGTCATGACTGATTGCTACGACGCTCGTGCCTCGCTGGCGGCACTTTTCCAGCCAGCTTTCAAACACGCTCAACCAATTTTCGTCAAAATCCCGACTCGGCTCGTCCAGTAGCAATAGGGGTGGAGAGAGTGCTTCCAGGCTGGCGACGGCGACCATCCGTCGCTGCGCACTATGCAGATCTAACGGATGCGCGCTGGCAGTGTCTGCTAACTGACAGCATTGCAGGGCAGCATTGGTACGTTGAGTGATTTCATCCGCCGGGCATTTTTGCAGTTTCAAACCAAATGCGATCTCGTCAGCAACAGTGCTGTGAAAAAGCTGGTTTTCCGCGTCCTGAAACAGTACGCCAATCTTTGCCGCGCGCTGGCGGTTTTTCAGGTTTTTCATCGCTTGTTGTTGCAGCATAACCGTACCGGCTGTGGGCGTAAGAAGACCTGCCATTACTCGTAACAGCGTCGATTTTCCCGCGCCATTGTCGCCGGTCAGCGCCAACCATTCACCTTGTTTGAGTTGCAGAGAAATGTCGCAAAGACAATCCGTTGCCGCGCCAGGCCAGCGATAAGATATCTGATTTAACGTTAACATAGTGGCTGGAGCGCTCCGTTTTGCAATTGCCACGCTTGCTGGCAGTGGTTCAGGAAAGGTGTGTGATGACGTTCAAAAAGAATAATCAGCGAACCACGTTCAAGCGCCCAGTGTTGTAAGCGCTGCAACAGCATTTCGCTGGCCTTCGGCGTCAGGCGGCTAAAGGCTTCATCAAGAATTAAGAGCTTTGGCTGCATCGCGATGGCGCAGGCGATGACCACACGCTGTGTCTCTCCACCGGAGAGTGTTGCCGGGTGACGATGGCGCAACGACTGGCACTCGGTCAGGGCCAGGGCGGCGTCAATCCGCGCCATAATCTCTTTTTCAGCAAGACACAGATTTTCTGGCCCAAAGGCAACTTCTTCTTCCACGCTAAAGGTACAGCCGGAGAGCTGCAAATAGGGCGATTGCTGGACGAGCTGGATGGTGGCGGATTGTTCATTAAGCGGGAGACGCCCAATGGGCGTACCGAGAAGCGTCCCCGTGCCGGTTATCTCTCCTGGTAGAAAGTCCGGATACCAGCCCGCCATCAGCTGCGCCAGCGTACTTTTGCCACTGCCGTTGTCACCAAAGATGGCGACCATCCCCGGTTTGACATAGTGAAAGTCATAACAGAACGGAGGATGCGTTGAGTGTGTCGGGCAATAGCGAAACTGTTCTAACGTAACCATATCCACGCTCCGAATTCAGCCAGCATTAGCAATATCATGGTGTAACGTGCTACGCGTTGTAGGGTGCTATCGGCTGGTGCCCATAACGTAGTGCGCCTATTGTTGATTCGAAATGCCCGCATATCCAGCGCCGCACCACGGACAGCAAGATCGTTTAGCGCATTGTGTGTTAGCGGAATAATTAACGCGGGCATCGCACGTAAACGCTGATACCAGCCCTCATCCAGCGGCACGCCGCGGGCGCGCTGCGCTTCATGAATAATCGCCAATTGCCGTTTTAACTGCTCAACGACCAATAACGGCCCGGCAAACAGATAAGCGACGCCCGGCGGCAGGCGAGAAGCAAACAAAGCGCGGATAAAACGTTGCACGGGGACGTACTGCATCCACAACTGTGAGGTTGAAACAATCGCCAGAATCCGCAACCAGAGCGTAATAGCATGCGCCCACCGTTCTGGAGAGCGTGGCGTGCCGCTTAGCCATTCTGTCAGCCAGCCACCGTGCACCAGCCACAGTCCAGCCCCCAGCGAGAACATCAGCCAGACGACATATTTTGCCCGCCGCCGCGTGGCCTTTAGCGCAATAAGGCAGAAAAAGGTCGCCGCGCTATAGACTGGCAATATTGTCTGTGTGGGCAGGATAAGCGTGGTGCAGGCCGCCAGCGCCCACAGCGTTAAGGATGTAAACGGATGCATTTAGCGCACGGCAGCCATTGCCGGAAAATGGCGCGTGGTGCGAATCGGCAGCTGACGCAGTAAAAGCCAGACAATCACCGCTGTGAGAATTTTATCGACCAGGTTCGCGCCTATCACCGTAATCGCCACCGACTCCACCAGGTTTTGCCCCATCGAGTGCATCCAGGCAACGAACAAATCGGCTCCGCTTCCTGTCACGCCGCCGAACAGCGCAGTACGCAGCGGTACAGCGACGACCGTTACCGCAAGCGTAATAATCACGCCGCTAACAACGACTTTTGGCAGGGTGCGAAACCAACCCGCTCGCGCCAGCCAACCGGCGACCAGGCCGATGACCATCGCGACGGGCGCAAATGCGGCGGCGATCGGGTCGGTCAGCAATCCCCAGAGTAAATTGGTCAGTAAACCGGTTAGCATCCCGATCACCGGACCAAGCAGTACCGCGCTAATAAGTGTGCCGATGGAGTCGAGAAAAATAGGTAATTTGACCATGCTGGCCAGTTGCCCGCCGATCATATTGATGGCGATAGAGATAACGATCAACACCAATGCCTGACTGGAAAAGTGGCGACGCGCCATAAGAAAACCTCACTGAAAGTAGTTATTTAACGGGGGGAAATATGCAACTCGTCGTAACCAGAAAGCGCGCAAGACTGGCGGCTAAACGCCAGTTCCTCAAGGCAGCCGATCACCAGTTCAAGCGTGGTCCGCACGGTACAGCCGGGCATCATATGACCGCCAAGCATCGTGCCGTGTGGATCGGAAACGCAGAGATGAAGATGTTCACCACTCTGTTCCAGCGTGCCGTTCAATGCGATGACTTCGAACTTACCGCTTAGCAGGGCAGTGTTTTCTTGCCCGGCATAGCGTAAGGCGACGTCAGTCAGACTGCCGGTACAACCTGCAATCCACGCGGCGTGGAGTTGTTGTTGTTGCGCGAAGGCGCGTAATTGGGAGAGAACTTCCTGCCCGGGGAGCAGGCGCAGCGCGTAAAAACGTGCGGAGGAAGAATATGGGTAGGGCAATGTCATCATTGGAGTACTCCGAAACTCGGACGTATTGCGGATAATATCGACGCTGCATCAGTCATATTCTGATATAAGTCAGGGTTTGTGACGGCACAACGAAAAGATTTTGCTACGCTTATTCGTGATTCTGCAAAGTGGAATAAATTCCGCAGGGGCGGGGCTGAAAACGTGACGTAAGTCAGATAATTGTCTTCTTTGACTGGACAATCATTCCTTTTATTCCACGTTTCGCTTATCCTAGCTGAAGCGTTTCAGTCGATTAAATGTTCGACAATTAACCAATCAGTCGCAGTTTGCGACAGGTAAGGTTTCCCCGAACGATTTGCTGGATTACTCTGTCTGGCAAATTTGCTCAGGGAAAACCTTGCAGGAGATCTATGACCGTACGCGTAGCGATAAATGGCTTCGGTCGCATCGGGCGTAATGTGGTTCGTGCTTTGTATGAATCCGGACGCCGTGCGGAAATTACCGTGGTGGCAATCAACGAACTGGCGGATGCTGCGGGTATGGCGCATTTGTTGAAATATGACACCAGCCATGGCCGTTTTGCATGGGAAGTACGACAGGAACGCGATCAACTTTTTGTTGGTGATGACGCCATCCGTGTATTGCATGAACGTTCACTGCAATCGCTCCCCTGGCGTGAACTTGGCGTTGATGTAGTCCTCGACTGCACCGGCGTATATGGCTCCCGCGAGCATGGTGAAGCACACATTGCCGCCGGGGCTAAAAAAGTGCTCTTTTCACATCCTGGCAGTAACGATCTCGACGCGACCGTTGTTTATGGCGTCAATCAGGATCAACTTCGTGCGGAACACCGCATCGTTTCTAACGCTTCCTGTACCACGAATTGCATAATTCCCGTCATCAAATTGTTAGATGATGCGTACGGTATTGAGTCCGGCACTGTGACCACAATTCACTCCGCCATGCACGATCAACAGGTTATTGATGCATACCATCCTGACCTGCGTCGCACTCGGGCAGCCAGTCAGTCGATCATTCCGGTCGATACTAAACTGGCCGCCGGTATCACACGATTTTTTCCGCAATTTAACGATCGCTTTGAGGCGATTGCGGTACGTGTGCCAACCATAAATGTGACGGCAATCGATTTAAGCGTGACGGTGAAGAAACCTGTAAAAGCCAATGAAGTCAACCTGTTGCTGCAAAAAGCAGCACAAGGTGCATTTCATGGTATAGTTGACTATACGGAATTGCCGTTGGTCTCTGTAGATTTTAACCACGATCCGCACAGTGCCATTGTCGATGGCACTCAAACCCGGGTCAGTGGCGCACACCTGATCAAAACGTTGGTCTGGTGCGATAACGAATGGGGCTTTGCTAACCGAATGCTCGACACGACGTTAGCTATGGCTACTGTTGCTTTCAGGTAAGACGCAAGCAGCGTCTGCAAAACTTTTAGAATCAACGAGAGGATTCACCATGTCTGTAATTAAGATGACCGATCTGGATCTTGCTGGGAAACGTGTATTTATCCGTGCGGATCTGAACGTACCAGTAAAAGACGGGAAAGTAACCAGCGACGCGCGTATCCGTGCTTCTCTGCCGACCATCGAACTGGCCCTGAAACAAGGCGCAAAAGTGATGGTAACTTCCCACCTGGGTCGTCCTACCGAAGGCGAGTACAACGAAGAATTCTCTCTGCTGCCGGTTGTTAACTACCTGAAAGACAAACTGTCTAACCCGGTTCGTCTGGTTAAAGATTACCTCGACGGCGTTGACGTTGCTGAAGGTGAACTGGTTGTTCTGGAAAACGTTCGCTTCAACAAAGGCGAGAAGAAAGATGACGAAACTCTGTCCAAAAAATACGCTGCACTGTGTGACGTGTTCGTAATGGACGCATTCGGTACTGCTCACCGCGCGCAGGCTTCTACTCACGGTATCGGTAAATTCGCTGACGTTGCGTGCGCAGGCCCGCTGCTGGCAGCTGAACTGGACGCGCTGGGTAAAGCACTGAAAGAACCTGCTCGCCCGATGGTGGCTATCGTTGGTGGTTCTAAAGTATCTACCAAACTGACCGTTCTGGACTCCCTGTCTAAAATCGCTGACCAGCTGATCGTTGGCGGTGGTATCGCTAACACCTTTATCGCGGCACAAGGCCACGATGTGGGTAAATCCCTGTACGAAGCTGACCTGGTTGACGAAGCTAAACGTCTGCTGACCACCTGCAACATCCCGGTTCCGTCTGATGTTCGCGTAGCAACCGAGTTCTCTGAAACTGCACCGGCTACCCTGAAATCTGTTAACGATGTGAAAGCTGACGAGCAGATCCTGGATATCGGTGATGCTTCCGCTCAGGAACTGGCTGAAATCCTGAAGAATGCGAAAACCATTCTGTGGAACGGTCCGGTTGGCGTGTTCGAATTCCCGAACTTCCGCAAAGGTACTGAAATCGTGGCTAACGCTATCGCAGACAGCGAAGCGTTCTCCATCGCTGGCGGCGGCGACACTCTGGCAGCAATCGACCTGTTCGGCATTGCTGACAAAATCTCCTACATCTCCACTGGCGGCGGCGCATTCCTCGAATTCGTGGAAGGTAAAGTACTGCCTGCAGTAGCGATGCTCGAAGAGCGCGCTAAGAAGTAAAAAATCACAGGGCAGGGAAACCTGCCCTTGTTTCAGCGCGCTTTTAGAGCACGCACTTTTTCATACTCTAAATAATTCGAGTTGCAGGAAGGCGACAAGAGAGTGAATCCCCAGGAGCTTACATAAGTAAGTGATTGGGGTGAGCGAACGTAGACGCAGCACATGCAACTTGAAGTATGACGAGTATAAGGCCCGACGATACAGGACAAGAGACATGTCTAAGATTTTTGATTTCGTAAAACCTGGCGTAATCACTGGTGATGACGTACAGAAAGTTTTCCAGGTAGCAAAAGAAAACAACTTCGCACTGCCAGCAGTAAACTGCGTCGGTACTGACTCCATCAACGCCGTACTGGAAACCGCAGCTAAAGTTAAAGCGCCGGTTATCGTTCAGTTCTCCAACGGTGGTGCTTCTTTTATCGCTGGTAAAGGCGTGAAATCTGACGTTCCGCAGGGCGCTGCTATCCTGGGTGCGATCTCTGGTGCGCATCACGTTCACCAGATGGCTGAACACTACGGTGTTCCGGTGATCCTGCATACTGACCACTGCGCGAAAAAACTGCTGCCGTGGATCGACGGTCTGCTGGACGCGGGTGAAAAACACTTCGCTGCTACCGGTAAGCCGCTGTTCTCTTCTCACATGATTGACCTGTCTGAAGAATCTCTGCAAGAGAACATTGAAATCTGCTCTAAATACCTGGAGCGCATGTCCAAAATCGGCATGACTCTGGAAATCGAACTGGGTTGCACCGGTGGTGAAGAAGACGGCGTGGACAACAGCCACATGGACGCTTCTGCACTGTACACCCAGCCGGAAGACGTTGATTACGCATACACCGAGCTGAGCAAAATCAGCCCGCGTTTCACCATCGCTGCGTCCTTCGGTAACGTACACGGTGTTTACAAGCCGGGTAACGTGGTTCTGACTCCGACCATCCTGCGCGACTCTCAGGAATATGTTTCTAAGAAACACAACCTGCCGCACAACAGCCTGAACTTCGTCTTCCACGGTGGTTCCGGTTCTACTGCTCAGGAAATCAAAGACTCCGTAAGCTACGGCGTAGTGAAAATGAACATCGATACCGATACCCAATGGGCAACCTGGGAAGGTGTTCTGAACTACTACAAAGAAAACGAAGCTTACCTGCAAGGCCAGCTGGGCAACCCGAAAGGCGAAGATCAGCCGAACAAGAAATACTACGATCCGCGCGTATGGCTGCGTGCCGGTCAGACTTCGATGATCGCTCGTCTGGAAAAAGCATTCCAGGAACTGAACGCGATCGACGTTCTGTAAGATATTCCTTTCTGCTTATCTCAAGGCCCGCTCTGCGGGTCTTTTTTTCGCCAAAAGCAAGGTGATACAGATGAGAAATCTGTGATCTATTTGGCAAAATTATGCTTTATTGTTTACCCTTGTCAGACTGCCCGTCATAAGGCGGCGGAGTGTATTTCTCCATTTTGAGTCAGTTGAAAAGGAATATTGAATGGAAGATTTGAATGTTGTCGATAGCATAAACGGCGCGGGAAGCTGGCTGGTGGCTAACCAGGCGCTGCTGCTAAGTTATGCAGTAAACATCGTGGCGGCACTCGCGATCATCATCGTTGGTTTGATTATCGCGCGGATGATTTCCAACGCGGTGAATCGCCTGATGATCTCCCGTAAAATCGATGCCACTGTTGCTGATTTTCTTTCTGCATTAGTCCGTTACGGAATTATCGCCTTTACGCTAATCGCAGCACTGGGACGCGTGGGCGTACAAACAGCGTCAGTCATTGCTGTACTCGGTGCCGCAGGTTTAGCTGTTGGTCTGGCTTTGCAGGGGTCACTGTCTAACCTGGCCGCTGGCGTGTTACTTGTCATGTTCCGCCCGTTCCGTGCCGGAGAATATGTTGACCTCGGCGGCGTAGCCGGTACTGTGCTGAGTGTGCAGATTTTCTCCACCACCATGCGTACTGCAGACGGTAAAATTATCGTTATTCCGAACGGTAAAATTATTGCCGGGAATATTATTAACTTCTCCCGCGAGCCAGCTCGCCGTAACGAATTTATTATTGGCGTGGCGTATGATTCCGATATCGATCAGGTTAAGCAGATCCTGACCGATATTATCCAGTCTGAAGATCGCATTTTGAAAGATCGCGAAATGACTGTGCGTCTGAACGAACTTGGCGCATCGTCGATTAATTTCGTGGTCCGCGTCTGGAGCAACAGCGGCGATCTGCAAAACGTGTACTGGGATGTGCTGGAGCGTATTAAACGTGAATTTGATGCCGCCGGTATCAGCTTCCCGTACCCGCAAATGGATGTGAACTTTAAGCGGGTGAAAGAAGACAAAGCTGCGTAATCAACGCTGAGGCCAGATAATACTCTCTGGCCTCTCTCTTATTAGTTTTTCTGATTGCCAATTAATATTATCAATTTCCGCTAATAACAATCCCGCGATATAGTCTCTGCATCAGATACTTAATTCGGAATATCCAACGTGTTTTCTTATTACTTTCAAGGTCTTGCACTTGGCGCAGCTATGATCCTACCGCTCGGTCCACAAAATGCTTTTGTGATGAATCAGGGCATTCGTCGTCAGTACCACATTATGATTGCCTTACTTTGTGCTATCAGCGATTTGGTCCTGATTTGTGCGGGGATTTTTGGTGGCAGCGCGTTATTGATGCAGTCGCCGTGGTTGCTGGCGCTGGTCACCTGGGGCGGCGTAGCCTTCTTGCTGTGGTATGGTTTTGGCGCTTTTAAAACAGCAATGAGCAGTAACATTGAGTTAGCCAGTGCCGAAGTCCTGAAACAAGGAAGATGGAAAATTATCGCCACCATGTTGGCAGTGACCTGGCTGAATCCGCATGTTTACCTGGATACTTTTGTTGTGCTGGGCAGCCTTGGCGGGCAACTTGATGTGGAACCAAAACGTTGGTTTGCGCTCGGAACAATTAGCGCCTCTTTCCTGTGGTTCTTTGGTCTGGCTATTCTCGCAGCCTGGCTGGCACCGCGCCTGCGCACGGCAAAATCACAGCGCATTATCAATCTGGTAGTGGGATGTGTTATGTGGTTTATTGCCTTGCAGCTGGCGAGAGACGGTATTGCTCATGCACAAGCCTTGTTCAGTTAGGCGCTATCTGATGGAAAAATAAAACAGAGGCGCTAAGCTTGCCTCCAGAGGTCCTGAATTTTGGGCAAGTCAATTAACACGGAGAGACTAACGTGAAGTTCAAAGTTATCGCCCTGGCGGCATTAATGGGTATTAGCGGGATGGCAGCGCAGGCTAACGAATTGCCGGATGGACCGCATATTGTCACCTCCGGTACGGCAAGCGTGGATGCGGTGCCAGACATTGCCACTCTTGCGATTGAAGTTAACGTGGCCGCGAAGGATGCCGCTACTGCCAAGAAACAGGCAGATGAGCGCGTCGCACAATACATTTCCTTCCTTGAGCTCAATCAGATCGCGAAAAAAGATATCAGCTCAGCGAACTTACGCACTCAGCCAGATTATGATTATCAGGATGGTAAAAGTATCCTGAAAGGCTACCGCGCAGTGAGAACGGTGGAAGTCACGCTCCGTCAGTTAGACAAACTGAATTCCTTGCTGGACGGCGCGCTAAAGGCGGGTCTTAACGAAATTCGTTCTGTGTCGCTGGGCGTGGCGCAGCCGGATGCCTATAAAGACAAAGCGCGTAAGGCAGCGATTGATAATGCGATTCATCAGGCGCAGGAACTGGCGAATGGCTTTAATCGCAAACTGGGGCCGGTATATAGCGTGCGTTATCATGTTTCCAACTATCAGCCCAGCCCAATGGTGCGGATGATGAAAGCTGATGCTGCACCGGTGTCCGCACAGGAAACTTACGAGCAGGCCGCTATTCAGTTTGATGATCAGGTCGATGTAGTCTTCCAGTTAGAACCTGTGGATCAACCCCCCGCTAAAACACCTGCTGCACATTAATACTTGTAGCCCGACGTATTCGTCGGGCTAATGTCTTTACCCGATATTGTCTCCTTTTTCTGTAAAACCATGACGTAATCACCTATCTTTGCTCGCGGTTTCATCAAGGATAGGCTGACTGAAACGGTTAAGCGGACAAGGATGCGGGAGAGGGGGGATGGACATTTTTATTTCGAAAAAGATGCGCAATTTCATTTTATTAGCGCAAACCAATAATATTGCCCGGGCGGCAGAAAAAATCCATATGACGGCTTCGCGATTTGGCAAAAGCATTGCCGCGCTGGAAGAACAAATTGGCTATACGCTATTTACCCGCAAAGATAATAATATCAGCCTCAATAAAGCCGGACAGGAACTGTATCAAAAACTGTTCCCGGTTTATCAACGACTTTCTGCGATTGATAATGAAATCCATAACTCATGACGTCGTTCACGAGACATTGTGATAGGCATAGATAATACTTATCCGACCATTATTTTTGATCAGTTGATTAGTCTCGGAGATAAGTACGAAGGCGTGACCGCCCAGCCAGTTGAGTTCAGCGCAAATGGCGTTATCGATAATCTTTTTGACCGTCAGTTAGATTTTATAATCTCCCCACAGCATGTATCTGCACGAGTTCAGGAACTGGAAAACCTGACTATCAGTGAACTACCACCGCTGCGATTGGGCTTTCTCGTTTCTCGTCGTTATGAAGAGCGACAAGAGCAAGAGCTGCTTCAGGAGCTACCCTGGCTACAAATGCGCTTTCAGAACCGGGCTAACTTCGAAGCAATGATTGATGCGAATATGCGTCCTTGTGGGATCAATCCCACCATTATTTATCGTCCCTACAGTTTTATGGCCAAAATCAGCGCCGTGGAGCGCGGACATTTTCTGACGGTGATCCCGCATTTTGCCTGGCGACTGGTGAATCCGGCAACGCTGAAATATTTTGATGCGCCGCACAGGCCGATGTATATGCAGGAATATCTTTATTCAATCAGAAATCATCGTTATACCGCCACGATGCTTCAGCATATTGCTGAAGATCGTGACGGGACAAACCATTAACCCAGCATCGATCCGGTTGCAATTAAATTACGGTGTAAGTCGAAGACGTGGCTAAGATCGTGGTGAATATGTCCGCCGGACGCATTTTCCAGATAGCGATGCAGATAATCCCGACACATAGGATGTGCACAATGATCAATGGTGGTGCGGATAACGTTGTTATACGGATCCTGTGCGCCAAATCCACTGACCGCTTCGCTCCATAAATAACGTGCCGCACGCAACATGGCGGCGTTCATAAACAGATCCATGCCAATGCCGAAGAAAAACGACAGGCGAGGGACGAAGCCATCAATTTTCAGCCCGGCGGAGATTGCTGCTTTGATGTACTCAATCCTATCGGCGAGCGTAAATGCTACCTGCTGCACGCAGTTGGCACCCGCTTCACCCATGTGGTAACTGCTGATACTGATGGTATTAAATCGCGGCATGTTGCCGGAACACCAGGCGATGATGTCTGCGATAATACGCATTGACGGTTTTGGCGGGTAAATATAGGTATTGCGGCAGAGGTACTCTTTGAGGATATCGTTCTGAATGGTGCCGGTCAGTTTATCGGATGTAACACCTTGCTCTTCTGCGGCGACGATATAAAACGCCAGTACTGGTAGCACTGCGCCATTCATGGTCATAGAAACCGACATTTTATCCAGCGGGATCTGGTCGAACAGGACTTTCATATCTTCCACGGTGTCGATAGCGACGCCCGCTTTGCCGACGTCGCCCGCCACGCGTGGGTTATCGGAGTCGTAGCCTCGGTGGGCGGCAAGGTCAAACGCAACGGAAAGACCTTTTTGCCCGGCGGCCAGGTTACGGCGATAAAAAGCGTTGGACTCTTTTGCTGTCGAGAAACCAGCATACTGACGGATGGTCCACGGTTGGGTGGTATACATAGTGGCACGCGGGCCACGAACGTAGGGTGGCAAACCAGGAAGAGTACCCGTCACCTCCAGATTATCGAGATCGGCTTCGGTATACAGCGGCTTGATAGCGATCCCTTCCGCGGTTTGCTGAACCAGCGAGTCGACAGTTTTCTCCCGACGGCTCAATTCCTTGTTGGCAAGCTGTTGCCACTCCTGCACGTTAGACATTATTTGCTCCGTAAAACGCAATCAAAATGAGGGTATTTGCGCTTACGGTGAGCTTTTTACGTGGGTTTGTCGCCAGCAAAAAAATGCATTCAGACGTCGTTTTTTGCCGCCTGAGATTTGTCTATTTTGTAATGTGATTCAAGGAATACAAAAAGAAGTGAGGATAACGCCTGATATGTGCTATCAGGCATTATTTGATGGATTAATCCTGACGAAGAACTTTGTGACCATAATCGAGCAACGCATCAGTGACTTTACGCATCATGCGGCTTTCAGGAGCAAAGCGGTGCCAGTAGAGCATCCGGCGTTGGAATAGCCCTGGCGTTAAGTCAATCAGTTCGCCGCTGGCCAGCTCTTTCTCGATTTGCAGGTGCGGGATCATACAGCAGGTGGTGCCCTGACGAGCAAGTTGCACGAACGCTTCCGAAGAATTAACGATATGGCAGGGTACGCTGCCAGGAGGCAGATCGAAATTTTGCTGCAAAAAGGCCTGGTGCATATCGTCAAGATGGTCAAACGCGACCACTGGCGCTTTCAGTAATGCCGAACGCGTTACGCCGTTAGGGAAATATTTTTCGGCAAACGGTTTTGAGCTGACGAACAGATAGTCGAGCGCACCGAGTTTATCGACAAGACAACTCGGCAGCGCCTGATGTTGAATACTCACTGCGCCGACCACTTCGCCGCGACGCAGACGTTCCTGAGTGCGGGTTTCATCTTCTACCTGCAAGTTGAGGCGGATGGGCGAATCAGCCAACACAGGAGCCAGTGCCGGAAGCAACCACGTCGCCAGACTGTCGGCGTTGACCGCCAGTGAAAGCAGCAGCGGAGTCGAACCGGTTTGTTCATCGCCCAGCCACTCTTCTTCCAGCAGCTCCACCTGGCGTAGTAGCGCCAACAGTTTTTGCCCTTGTTCCGTCGGGCGCGGCGGTACGGTACGCACTAACAGCGGCTGCCCGAACATATTTTCCAGTTGCTTAATGCGCTGTGAGACGGCTGATTGTGTAATGCACAGCTTTTGTGCCGCGCGCTCAAATCCTCGTTCACGTATCACCGCATCCAGTGCCTGTAATGTTCTGTAGTCCGGGCGTTTCATTGCTGTTGTCTGCTCCTGGTAAATGCTTTTTCCTGCACTATGACACAATTTTGTGTCGGGTTGCATATACCGAAGCCGTTGGCGGGTAACATTTGTATCAGTGGTTAACGCGCAGCTTAAAAGATCAGGGATTTGCGCTAATGCATTTCGCTCAGCGAGTTCGCGCCCTGGTTGTGTTGAATGGCGTGGCGTTATTACCTCAGTTTGCCTGTAAACAGGGGCTTGCGAACGGGGAACTGGTGCGCCTGTTTGCACCGTGGAGCGGCATACCCAGACCGTTGTATGCTTTATTTGCGGGGCGAAAGGGGATGCCCGCCATTGCGCGATATTTTATGGATGAGTTAACCACGCGGCTTGCCAACGGGGTCTGAATCGCTTTTTTTGTATATAATGCGTGTGAAATTTCATACCACAGGCGAAACGATCATGACGCAGGATGAATTGAAAAAAGCAGTAGGATGGGCGGCACTTCAGTATGTTCAGCCCGGCACCATTGTTGGTGTAGGTACAGGTTCCACCGCCGCACACTTTATTGACGCTCTCGGTACAATGAAAGGCCAGATTGAAGGGGCCGTTTCCAGTTCAGATGCTTCCACTGAAAAACTGAAAAGCCTCGGCATTCACGTTTTTGATCTCAACGAAGTCGACAGCCTTGGCATCTACGTTGATGGCGCAGATGAAATCAACGGCCACATGCAAATGATCAAAGGCGGCGGCGCGGCGCTGACCCGTGAAAAAATCATTGCTTCGGTTGCGGAAAAATTTATCTGTATTGCAGACGCTTCCAAGCAGGTTGATATTCTGGGCAAATTCCCGCTGCCAGTAGAAGTTATCCCGATGGCACGTAGTGCAGTGGCGCGCCAGCTGGTGAAACTGGGCGGTCGTCCGGAATACCGTCAGGGCGTAGTGACCGATAACGGCAACGTGATCCTCGACGTCCACGGCATGGAAATCCTTGACCCGATAGCGATGGAAAACGCCATAAATGCGATTCCTGGTGTGGTGACTGTTGGTTTGTTTGCTAACCGTGGCGCGGACGTTGCGCTGATTGGCACACCTGACGGTGTCAAAACTATTGTGAAATGATCTGACGGGGGAACCTCCCCCGTTAAAAAAATTCTCTTCATTAAATTTGGTGACATGTGTCACGTTTTTACCTGGCAATTGTCGATTGCTCTAAATAAATCTTCTAAACCAGCATATTCATCCAAGAAATACTTTTGCGTGATATTTCCTCAACATCGCGACGCAAACGTTCATATTGCCGCAATATTATTTTTTGATATGTTGAAAGGCGGATGCAAATCCGCACACAACATTTCAAAAGACAGGATTGGGTAAATGGCAAAGGTATCGCTGGAGAAAGACAAGATTAAGTTTCTGCTGGTAGAAGGCGTGCACCAAAAGGCGCTGGAAAGCCTTCGTGCAGCTGGTTACACCAACATCGAATTTCACAAAGGCGCGCTGGATGATGAACAATTAAAAGAATCCATCCGCGATGCCCACTTCATCGGCCTGCGATCCCGTACCCATCTGACTGAAGACGTGATCAACGCCGCAGAAAAACTGGTCGCTATTGGCTGTTTCTGTATCGGAACAAACCAGGTTGATCTGGATGCGGCGGCAAAGCGCGGGATCCCGGTATTTAACGCACCGTTCTCAAATACGCGCTCTGTTGCGGAGCTGGTGATTGGCGAACTGCTGCTGCTATTGCGCGGCGTGCCGGAAGCCAATGCTAAAGCGCATCGTGGCGTGTGGAACAAACTGGCGGCGGGTTCTTTTGAAGCGCGCGGCAAAAAGCTGGGTATCATCGGCTACGGTCATATTGGTACGCAATTGGGCATTCTGGCTGAATCGCTGGGAATGTATGTTTACTTTTATGATATTGAAAACAAACTGCCGCTGGGCAACGCCACTCAGGTACAGCATCTTTCTGACCTGCTGAATATGAGCGATGTGGTGAGTCTGCATGTACCAGAGAATCCGTCCACCAAAAATATGATGGGCGCGAAAGAGATTTCGCTAATGAAACCCGGCTCGCTGCTGATTAATGCTTCGCGCGGTACTGTGGTGGATATTCCAGCGCTGTGTGACGCGCTGGCGAGCAAACATCTGGCGGGGGCGGCAATCGACGTATTCCCGACGGAACCGGCGACCAATAGCGATCCATTTACCTCTCCGCTGTGTGAATTCGACAATGTCCTTCTGACGCCACACATTGGCGGTTCGACTCAGGAAGCGCAGGAGAATATTGGCCTGGAAGTTGCGGGTAAATTGATCAAGTATTCTGACAATGGTTCAACGCTCTCTGCGGTGAACTTCCCGGAAGTCTCGCTGCCACTGCACGGTGGTCGTCGTCTGATGCACATCCACGAAAACCGTCCGGGCGTGCTAACTGCGCTCAACAAAATTTTTGCCGAGCAGGGCGTCAACATCGCCGCGCAATATCTGCAAACTTCCGCCCAGATGGGTTATGTCGTTATTGATATTGAAGCCGACGAAGACGTTGCCGAAAAAGCGCTGCAGGCAATGAAAGCTATTCCGGGTACCATTCGCGCCCGTCTGCTGTACTAAATCCCCTTCTCTGAAAATCAACGGGCAGGTCACTGACTTGCCCGTTTTTTTATCCCTTCTCCACACCGTTGCCGCATTGCGCATTCTACTTTGCGAGTCTGCTCCAGAAAATAAATCAAAGTCAGATCAATGCGTTGTGTTTATTTAATGGGGATTTACGATGGCAGGGCAGCATGGGGCTGTAACGGTAAAGCCCTCACCGAAGCGAGGGCTTGAAGGAGAAGGGTTATGATGCGACTTGTCATCATACTGATTGTACTGTTACTCATAAGTTTCCCAGCTTATTAACAGTCAGTCTCAGGGGAGGAGTCATCCTCCCTTACCCTTACTCACTAAATTAGGTCAAAGAATCAACGATGTCAATCAGGGCGATGCGGGATGTATCGCCCTTACCATTCCCAGACTTTCGACGGTGTAACCACCGCAGGAAGAGGGATATCCCACTCTTCAACGGGGAGTTTTTCCACCAACTGACAATCATGCGCATAACCCACCGGTTGCATTTTATAGTGCTGCCAGTTTTGTAAGGTCCGATCATAAAAACCACCGCCCATTCCCAGGCGCTGACCGTACTCATCAAAGGCGACCAGCGGTGTGATCAACACGTCTAATCGGGAAAGGGGTAGCACGTCACGCACATCCAGTTTTGGCTCATGGATCTTCAACCTGTTCATCACCAGTTCGCTTTGCGGATGGTAGTTCAGGAACAGCAAATTACCGGCACTAAAGGGATGCAAAACTGGAAGATATACGCGCTTACCGGCGCGCCAGAGTTGTTCTATGAGTGGCTGGGTGTCGAGTTCGCCATCAAAAGAGAGGAATACAGCGACCATATGTGCCATCACCACCGGAGGATAAGTCATCATCCGGGTAGCGGCTTGTTGACCCATTTCCTGCTGTTGTTCCGGCGTTAACGTACGACGACGTTGCCGAATCATTTTGCGGATTTCTTGTCGGGATAATGTCAGTGGGAGTTCTGGTAGTTGCGTCATGGCTGGTGCCAGATAAGAAGGGAATCTCCGAGATGCCGCCGCAGGCTGTAACCCTTGAACCCTTGGTTCAAGGTGAATGTGTCGTCGCAGTTTTAAGGCTTCTCGGACGGACCGAGCATGCTCACCAACCGCGGAGCGCCACATTCTTGTGGTATGAAATATCGGCTCAGGGGACTGGCCCGCTTGCGAACATCTCAGAGAAATTTTGTCTTCACGGTTACTCTACCACAGTAAACCGAAAAGTGTCATTCAAAGTTTTGGTTAGTTTTTTCGGTGATGCGACCTTGTTCAAGTAACGCTTGTTCTATGGTCTGCTGCAGCATCCGAATACGCTGTTCCATACTTGCCGCGTAGTCACGAGTCTTCGCTTTTTCTTGCGCTAACTCATAGCTGATATTCAATGCGGCAATGAAGACCAACTGTTCAGTATTTGTGACTCTAGTGCGTTCTTTCAGATCTTGCAACCGTTGGTTCAGATCGTCCGCTGCCTGATTCAACGCATCCCTTTGGTCAGGCGGGCAGTTCACACGCAGTGAACGGCCAAAAATTTGGATATCGACGGGTTGTGCAGACATGCCACCTTCCTGCTGATTGACTGCGCTGCCTTCGTCTTTAGACCCATGGTCTGCGAAGGGGCGACACTATAGCTACCCTGATGAGAAGAGACAAGCCCTTTTCTGGTCCACCAGGGCCCAAAGTGGTAGCATATCATGAATATTCCTCCCTTTGACGACGAATGCTTATGTCTATACAGAACGAAATGCCTGGTTATAACGAAATGAACCAGTATCTGAACCAACAAGGGACGGGTCTGACCCCTGCTGAGATGCATGGTTTAATCAGCGGGATGATATGTGGCGGTAACGATGACAGCTCATGGCTGCCGCTACTTCACGACCTGACGAACGAAGGCATGGCTTTCGGTCATGAGCTGGCACAGGCACTGCGCAAAATGCACTCTGCCACCAGCGATGCCCTGCAGGATGACGGCTTCCTTTTTCAGCTTTATCTGCCTGATGGCGATGATGTCAGCGTTTTCGATCGGGCTGATGCGCTGGCTGGTTGGGTCAATCACTTCCTGCTTGGTCTTGGCGTTACGCAACCGAAGCTGGACAAAGTGACCGGCGAAACCGGTGAAGCCATCGACGATCTGCGTAACATCGCGCAGTTGGGTTACGACGAAGACGAAGATCAGGAAGAGCTTGAAATGTCGCTTGAAGAGATCATCGAATACGTTCGTGTTGCCGCGCTGTTATGCCACGACACCTTTACTCATCCGCAACCGACCGCGCCAGAAGTACAAAAACCGACTCTACACTAAAAACAAAAAACGTAAGGAGAGTGTTATGAGTGAGATATCCCGGCAAGAGTTTCAGCGTCGCCGTCAGGCCCTGGTAGAGCAAATGCAACCCGGCAGCGCCGCGCTGATTTTTGCTGCACCAGAAGTAACACGTAGCGCCGACAGCGAATACCCCTATCGTCAGAACAGTGACTTCTGGTACTTCACCGGCTTTAACGAACCGGAAGCGGTGCTGGTGCTGATTAAAAGCGATGACACTCATAACCACAGCGTTTTGTTTAACCGCGTTCGCGACCTGACGGCAGAGATCTGGTTTGGTCGTCGCTTAGGCCAGGATGCCGCGCCAGAGAAACTGGGCGTTGACCGCGCACTGGCATTCAGCGAAATCAATCAGCAACTTTATCAACTACTTAATGGTCTGGATGTGGTTTACCACGCTCAGGGCGAACATGCATATGCTGATGAAATCGTGAACAGCGCGCTTGAGAAACTGCGTAAAGGTTCGCGGCAAAATCTCACCGCACCGGCAACGATGATCGACTGGCGTCCTGTTGTTCATGAAATGCGCCTGTTCAAATCACCAGAAGAGATTGCCGTACTTCGCCGCGCGGGTGAAATCACCGCACTGGCGCATACACGGGCGATGGAAAAATGCCGTCCGGGGATGTTCGAGTACCATCTGGAAGGCGAAATTCACCACGAATTTAACCGCCACGGTGCGCGTTACCCTTCCTATAACACCATTGTTGGCAGCGGTGAAAACGGCTGCATTTTGCACTACACCGAAAACGAGTGTGAACTGCGTGACGGTGACCTGGTGTTGATTGACGCGGGTTGTGAATACAAAGGTTACGCTGGCGACATTACCCGCACCTTCCCGGTCAACGGCAAATTCACTCAGGCTCAGCGTGAAATCTATGACATTGTGCTGGAGTCTCTTGAAACCAGCCTGCGCCTGTATCGTCCGGGAACTTCCATTCAGGAAGTCACTGGTGAAGTGGTGCGCATCATGGTTAGCGGTCTGGTAAAACTCGGCATCCTGAAAGGTGATGTTGATGAACTGATCGCTCAGAACGCCCATCGTCCTTTCTTTATGCATGGCCTTAGCCACTGGTTAGGACTGGATGTTCATGACGTTGGTGTTTATGGTCAGGATCGCTCGCGTATTCTGGAACCGGGTATGGTACTGACCGTAGAACCAGGGCTGTATATTGCGCCGGATGCAGAAGTGCCAGAACAGTATCGCGGTATCGGCATTCGTATTGAAGACGATATTGTGATTACCGAAACCGGTAATGAAAACCTCACCGCCAGCGTGGTGAAAAAGCCGGAAGAAATCGAAGCGTTGATGGCAGCTGCGAGAAAGCAATGAGCGTAATCATCGTCGGTGGCGGCATGGCGGGCGCGACGCTGGCGCTGGCTATTTCCCGGTTAAGTCACGGGGCGCTGCCAGTACATTTGATTGAAGCGACCGCGCCAGAGTCACATGCGCATCCGGGCTTTGATGGACGAGCTATTGCGCTGGCGGCGGGTACCTGTCAGCAACTGGCGCGCATCGGCGTCTGGCAATCTCTGGCTGATTGCGCAACTGCCATCACCACAGTGCATGTCAGCGATCGTGGTCACGCTGGATTTGTCACCCTCGCCGCAGAAGATTACCAACTGGCGGCGCTGGGGCAGGTTGTCGAATTGCACAATGTCGGGCAACGGCTGTTTGCATTGCTGCGCAAAGCACCTGGCGTAACGCTGCATTGCCCTGATCGCGTGGCTAACGTTGCCCGTACTCAGAGCCTCGTTGAAGTGACCAATCAGCCAGGGGAGACGCGGGCGGGCCGCGTGCTGGTAGCCGCTGATGGCACCCATTCAGCGTTAGCCACCGTGTGCGGCGTTGACTGGCAGCAGGAGCCTTACGAACAACTGGCTGTGATTGCCAACGTTGCGACTTCCGTTGCGCATGAAGGGCGCGCTTTTGAACGCTTTACACAATATGGCCCGCTGGCGATGTTGCCGATGTCTGACGGACGCTGTTCGCTGGTCTGGTGTCATCCACTGGAACGGCGCGAAGAGGTGCTATCGTGGAGCGACGAGAAGTTTTGCCGTGAACTCCAGTCGGCCTTTGGCTGGCGACTTGGGGAAATTACTCATGCCGGTAAACGCAGTGCTTATCCGCTGGCGTTAACCCGCGCCGCCAGACCTATTACCCATCGTACCGTGCTGGTGGGCAATGCGGCGCAAACTCTGCACCCCATCGCCGGGCAAGGATTTAACCTCGGTATGCGTGATGTCATGAGCCTTGCGGAAACCCTGACTCAGGCGCAGGAGCGCGGAGAAGACATGGGTGATTACGGCGTATTGTGCCGTTATCAGCAGCGTCGACAGAGCGATCGCGAAGCAACCATCGGCGTCACGGACAGCCTTGTACATCTTTTTGCCAACCGTTGGACGCCGCTGGTTGTCGGGCGCAACATCGGGCTGATGACGATGGAATTATTTACCCCGGCACGCGATGTGCTGGCGCAGCGCACTCTTGGTTGGGTGGCGCGTTGAAGGCGGTTCTAAGGAATAAACAATGCAAAGTGTTGATGTAGCCATTGTTGGCGGCGGCATGGTCGGGCTGGCGGTTGCCTGCGGCTTACAGGGTAGCGGCTTACGCGTTGCCGTACTGGAGCAGCGCGTACCGGAACCTCTGGCGGCGGATGCACCACCACAACTGCGCGTTTCGGCTATCAATGCCGCCAGCGAAAAATTACTCACCCGTCTTGGCGTCTGGCAAGACATTCTCTCTCGTAGGGCCTGTTGCTATCACGGTATGGAAGTGTGGGATAAAGACAGTTTTGGTCACATCTCGTTTGACGATCAAAGCATGGGCTATAGCCATCTTGGGCATATCGTTGAAAATTCAGTGATTCACTACGCGCTGTGGAACAAAGCCCGGCAGTCGTCAGATATCACTCTGTTGGCCCCCGCAGAATTACAGCAGGTCGCCTGGGGAGAAAATGAAACCTTCCTGACGTTGAAAGATGGCAGCATGTTAACGGCGCGTCTGGTGATTGGCGCAGACGGCGCTAATTCCTGGTTGCGCAACAAAGCCGATATTCCGCTGACTTTCTGGGATTATCAGCATCACGCGCTGGTGGCGACCATTCGCACGGAAGAACCGCATGATGCGGTGGCGCGGCAGGTTTTCCATGGCGAAGGCATTCTGGCCTTTTTACCGCTTAGCGATCCGCATCTTTGCTCGATTGTCTGGTCATTGTCGCCAGAGGAAGCGCAGCGGATGCAGCAGGCTAGTGAAGACGAATTTAATCGCGCGTTAAATATCGCTTTTGATAATCGCCTGGGCTTATGCAAGGTTGAGAGCGAGCGTCAGGTGTTCCCGCTGACGGGGCGTTATGCGCGCCAGTTTGCCGCACACCGTCTGGCGCTGGTGGGCGACGCTGCGCATACTATTCACCCGCTGGCGGGGCAGGGGGTAAATCTCGGCTTTATGGATGCTGCAGAGCTGATTGCTGAACTGAAACGGTTGCATCGTCAGGGTAAAGACATCGGGCAGTACATTTACCTGCGTCGCTATGAGCGTAGCCGCAAGCACAGCGCGGCGCTGATGCTGGCTGGTATGCAGGGATTCCGCGATCTGTTTTCCGGGGCTAATCCGGCGAAAAAATTGCTGCGTGATATTGGTCTGAAACTGGCTGATACGCTTCCTGGCGTTAAGCCACAACTTATTCGTCAGGCAATGGGATTAAACGATTTACCTGAATGGCTGCGTTAAATATTTCTCTTCTGCTGTTTATTTGATACCCATCACACTTTCATCTCCCGGTTTTTTCGCCGGGGGATTTTCCTCATTTGAAATAAACTAATTTAACCTCCGTTTTCGCATTATATTTTCTAATGTTATGGGTTTTTGATTTAGTGTTTTTTGACATTTTTTTAGCGCTTAATATTGTCTTATTCAAATTAACTTTCTCATCACATCATCTTTTTATAGAAAAAGGCGTGTTTTTTGGTTTTTTATTCTGTTGCGATTTTTGCATTTTTTAACCATAAGCTAATGTGATGATCAATTTTACCTTATGGTTAACAGTCTGTTTCGGTGGTAAGTTCAGGCAAAAGAGAACGATTGCGTTGGGGACCGGGAGTGGCTCCGATGCTGGGTTTCGTGGTGATAATTTCGCCATGGAAAAGTTGTCAGCCCCGCTTATTCAATGAGGACAAGATGGCACAACAGACTCCTTTGTACGAACAACACACGCTTTGCGGCGCTCGCATGGTGGATTTCCACGGCTGGATGATGCCGCTGCATTACGGTTCGCAAATCGACGAACATCATGCGGTACGTACCGATGCCGGAATGTTTGATGTGTCACATATGACCATCGTCGATCTTCGCGGCAGCCGCACCCGGGAGTTTCTACGTTATCTGCTGGCGAACGATGTGGCGAAGCTCACCAAAAGCGGCAAAGCCCTTTACTCGGGGATGTTGAATGCCTCTGGCGGTGTGATAGATGATCTCATCGTCTACTACTTTACTGAAGATTTCTTCCGCCTCGTTGTTAACTCCGCCACCCGCGAAAAAGACCTCTCCTGGATTACCCAACACGCTGAACCTTTCGGCATCGAAATTACTGTTCGTGATGACCTTTCCATGATCGCCGTACAAGGGCCGAATGCGCAGGCAAAAGCTGCCACACTGTTTAATGACGCCCAGCGTCAGGCGGTGGAAGGGATGAAACCGTTCTTTGGCGTGCAGGCGGGCGATCTGTTTATTGCCACCACCGGTTACACCGGTGAAGCGGGCTACGAAATTGCGCTGCCCAATGAAAAAGCGGCCGATTTCTGGCGCGCGCTGGTGGAAGCTGGCGTTAAGCCATGTGGCCTGGGCGCGCGTGACACGCTGCGTCTGGAAGCGGGCATGAATTTGTATAGCCAGGAGATGGACGAAACTATTTCTCCTTTAGCCGCCAATATGGGCTGGACTATCGCCTGGGAACCGGCAGATCGTGACTTTATCGGTCGTGAAGCTCTGGAAGCGCAGCGTGAACATGGCACAGAAAAACTGGTTGGTCTGGTGATGACCGAAAAAGGCGTGCTGCGTAATGAACTGCCGGTACGTTTTACTGATGCGCAGGGCAACCAGCATGAAGGCATTATCACCAGCGGTACTTTCTCCCCAACGCTGGGTTATAGCATTGCGCTGGCGCGCGTGCCGGAAGGTATTGGTGAAACGGCGATTGTGCAAATTCGCAACCGTGAAATGCCGGTTAAAGTGACGAAACCTGTTTTTGTGCGTAACGGCAAAGCCGTCGCGTGATTTACTTTTTTGGAGATTGATTGATGAGCAACATACCAGCAGAACTGAAATACAGCAAAGAACACGAATGGTTGCGTAAAGAAGCCGACGGCACTTACACCGTTGGCATCACCGAACACGCTCAGGAGCTGTTAGGCGATATGGTGTTTGTTGACCTACCGGAAGTGGGCGCAACGGTTAGCGCGGGCGATGACTGCGCGGTTGCCGAATCGGTAAAAGCGGCGTCAGATATTTATGCGCCAGTAAGCGGTGAAATCGTGGCGGTAAACGATGCACTGAGCGATTCTCCGGAACTGGTGAACAGCGAACCGTATGCAGGCGGCTGGATTTTCAAAATCAAAGCCAGCGATGAAAGCGAACTGGAATCACTGCTGGATGCAACCGCATACGAAGCATTGTTAGAAGACGAGTAACGGCTTTATTCCTCTTCTGCGGGAGAGGATCAGGGTGAGGAAATTTACGCCTCACCCTCACTCTCTTCGCAAGGAGAGAGGTTCACAATTCACTGCACGTTTCAGGAACCATCGCTCATGACACAGACGTTAAGCCAGCTTGAAAACAGCGGCGCTTTTATTGAACGCCATATCGGACCGGACGCCGCGCAACAGCAAGAAATGCTGAATGCCGTTGGTGCACAATCGTTAAACGCGCTGACCGGCCAGATTGTGCCGAAAGATATTCAGCTTGCGACACCACCGCAGGTTGGCGCACCGGCGACCGAATACGCCGCACTGGCAGAACTCAAGGCTATTGCCAGTCGCAATAAACGCTTCACGTCTTACATCGGCATGGGTTACACCGCCGTGCAGCTACCGCCGGTTATCCTGCGTAACATGCTGGAAAATCCGGGCTGGTATACCGCGTATACTCCGTATCAACCTGAAGTCTCCCAGGGCCGCCTTGAAGCACTACTCAACTTCCAGCAGGTAACGCTGGATTTGACCGGGCTGGATATGGCTTCGGCTTCTCTTCTGGATGAGGCCACCGCTGCCGCCGAAGCAATGGCGATGGCGAAACGCGTCAGCAAACTGAAAAATGCCAACCGCTTCTTTGTTGCTTCTGACGTTCATCCGCAAACGCTGGATGTGGTCCGTACTCGTGCCGAAACCTTTGGTTTTGAAGTGATTGTCGATGACGCGCAAAAAGTGCTCGACCATCAGGACGTTTTCGGCGTGCTGTTACAGCAGGTCGGCACTACTGGTGAAATTCACGACTACACCGCGCTTATTAGCGAACTGAAATCACGCAAAATTGTGGTCAGCGTTGCCGCCGATATTATGGCGCTGGTGCTGTTAACTGCGCCAGGTAAACAGGGCGCGGATATTGTTTTTGGTTCGGCGCAACGCTTTGGCGTACCGATGGGCTATGGTGGCCCACACGCGGCATTCTTTGCGGCGAAAGACGAATACAAACGCTCAATGCCGGGCCGTATTATCGGTGTATCGAAAGATGCAGCTGGCAACACCGCTCTGCGCATGGCGATGCAGACTCGCGAGCAACATATTCGTCGTGAGAAAGCGAACTCCAACATTTGTACTTCCCAGGTACTGCTGGCAAACATTGCCAGCCTGTATGCCGTTTATCACGGTCCGGTTGGCCTGAAACGTATCGCTAATCGCATCCACCGTCTGACCGATATCCTGGCGGCGGGCCTGCAACAAAAAGGTCTGAAGCTGCGCCATGCGCACTATTTCGATACTTTGTGTGTGGAAGTGGCCGACAAAGCGGGCGTGCTGGCGCGTGCCGAAGCGGCTGAAATCAACCTGCGTAGCGATATTCTGAACGCGGTTGGGATCACCCTTGATGAAACAACCACGCGCGAAAACGTGATGCAGCTTTTCAGCGTGCTGTTGGGCGATAACCACGGGCTGGACATCGACACACTGGACAAAGACGTGGCTCACGACAGTCGCTCTATTCAGGCTGCGATGCTGCGCGACGACGAAATCCTCACCCATCCGGTGTTTAATCGCTACCACAGCGAAACCGAAATGATGCGCTATATGCACTCGCTGGAGCGTAAAGATCTGGCGCTGAATCAGGCGATGATCCCGCTGGGTTCCTGCACCATGAAACTGAACGCCGCCGCCGAGATGATCCCGATCACCTGGCCGGAATTTGCCGAACTGCACCCGTTCTGCCCGCCGGAACAGGCCGAAGGTTATCAGCAGATGATTGCGCAGTTGGCTGACTGGCTGGTGAAACTGACCGGTTACGACGCCGTTTGTATGCAGCCGAACTCTGGCGCACAGGGCGAATACGCGGGCCTGCTGGCGATTCGTCATTATCATGAAAGCCGCAACGAAGGGCATCGCGATATCTGCCTGATCCCGGCTTCTGCGCACGGCACTAACCCGGCTTCCGCGCATATGGCAGGAATGCAGGTGGTGGTTGTGGCGTGTGATAAAAACGGCAACATCGATCTGACTGATCTGCGCGCGAAAGCGGAACAGGCGGGCGATAACCTCTCCTGTATCATGGTGACCTATCCTTCTACCCACGGCGTGTATGAAGAAACGATCCGTGAAGTGTGTGAAGTCGTGCATCAGTTCGGCGGTCAGGTTTACCTTGATGGCGCGAACATGAACGCTCAGGTTGGCATCACCTCGCCGGGCTTTATTGGTGCGGACGTTTCCCACCTTAACCTGCATAAAACTTTCTGCATTCCGCATGGCGGTGGTGGTCCGGGTATGGGACCGATCGGTGTGAAAGCGCATCTGGCTCCGTTTGTACCGGGTCATAGCGTGGTGCAAATCGAAGGCATGTTAACCCGTCAGGGCGCGGTTTCTGCGGCACCGTTCGGTAGTGCCTCTATCCTGCCAATCAGCTGGATGTACATCCGCATGATGGGCGCAGAAGGGCTGAAAAAAGCAAGCCAGGTGGCAATTCTTAACGCCAACTATATTGCCAGCCGTCTGCAGGATGCCTTCCCGGTGCTGTATACCGGTCGCGACGGTCGCGTGGCGCACGAATGTATTCTCGATATTCGCCCGCTGAAAGAAGAAACCGGCATCAGCGAGCTGGATATTGCCAAGCGCCTGATCGACTACGGTTTCCACGCGCCGACCATGTCGTTCCCGGTGGCGGGTACGCTGATGGTTGAACCGACTGAATCTGAAAGCAAAGTGGAACTGGATCGCTTTATCGATGCGATGCTGGCTATCCGCGCAGAAATTGATCAGGTGAAAGCCGGTGTCTGGCCGCTGGAAGATAACCCGCTGGTGAATGCGCCGCACATTCAAAGCGAACTGGTCGCCGAGTGGGCGCATCCGTACAGCCGTGAAGTTGCAGTATTCCCGGCAGGTGTGGCAGACAAATACTGGCCGACCGTGAAACGTCTGGATGATGTTTACGGCGACCGTAACCTGTTCTGCTCCTGCGTACCGATTAGCGAATACCAGTAATTTACTGATTCGACTATCTTATAAAGGCGCTTCGGCGCCTTTTTCGCTTGTTAATAAAGTGCGCTTTGTGTGTTTCGGCTGAGGCGTAATATAAAATATTGCGAGCTCAATATATTAAAAGAGTGCCAGGCCTGATGAGCGGAGCACATCAGGCACATCGGCTAATTACAGATTCTCGCCGTTGCTGGCAATCACCTCTTTGTACCAGTTAAAGCTCTTCTTACGTGAACGCGACATATCGCCAGTACCGTCGTCATGTTTATTCACATAGATAAAGCCGTAGCGTTTGCTGTACTGCCCGGTGGTGAACGACACACAGTCGATGCAGCCCCACGGCGTGTAGCCCATCAGGTCCACGCCATCGTAAGTCACCGCTTTTTTCATCTCTTCAATATGGGCACGCAGGTAATCAATGCGGTAATCGTCATTGATGCTGCCATCATCTTCCACTTTGTCGTAAGCGCCAAAACCGTTTTCGACAATAAACAGCGGCTTCTGGTAACGCTCATACAGCTCGCAAAGTGCGTAGCGCAGACCAACCGGATCAATCTGCCAGCCCCAGTCAGACGCTTTAACATACGGATTCGGTACGCTGCCTTCGAAACCAGAAATCGCATCGCCGGTGCCACCTTCGGCCTTCACCGCGTTGGTCATGTAATAGCTGAAGCCGAGATAATCGCAGGTGCCTTCGCGCAGTACATCCAGATCGCCGTCTTCCATTTTGATGTTAAATCCGCGGCGTTCCCACTCGTTCAACACATAGGACGGGTAATAGCCACGCAACTGCACATCGGTAAAGACGTAACGTTCGCGCATCGACTCCTGGGCAAACATCACATCGTCCGGGTTACAGGAGTAAGGATAGAGCGGCACCATCGCCAGCATACAACCGACTTTCATCTCCGGGTTGATGCGATGCGCGGCTTTTACCGCCAGGGCGCTGGCGACAAACTGGTGATGCAGCACCTGATACATCGTCTCTTCCGGGTTTTCATGCTCGGTATACACCACGCCGGAGCAGCAGTAACCGAACAGCGGTGCACGCCAGTTACGCTGGTTGTTAATTTCGTTGAAGGTCATCCAGTATTTGACTTTATGCTTATAGCGTTCAAATACCACTTCCGCGAAACGGACAAAGAAATCAACCACTTTACGGTTGGTCCAGCTACCATATTGCTGCACCAGATGCAGCGGCATTTCAAAGTGGGAGAGGGTGATCACCGGTTCGATGTTGTATTTCAGCAGTTCATCGATCATATCATCGTAGAACTTCAGCCCTTCTTCGTTTGGCTGAGCTTCATCGCCTTTTGGAAAAATGCGCGTCCAGGCGATGGAAGTACGAAAACATTTGAAGCCCATTTCGGCAAATAGCTTGATGTCCTCCTTGTAGTGACCATAAAAATCAACGGCTTCATGGTTTGGATAGTATTTGCCAGGCACAACTTCTTTGGTGATTTCGCGCGGCACGCCGTGTGCGCCACCGGTCAAAACGTCACAAATGCTCGGCCCTTTGCCGCCTTTGTTCCAGCCGCCTTCGACCTGATGAGCGGCAACTGCGCCGCCCCATAAGAAATCTTTCGGTAAGGTGAGTTTTTTCACTATCATAGGCTCCAGATGAGTCAATTCTTACAGGAAATATTACCATGCAGCCAAACGACATCACTTTTTTTCAACGTTTCCAGGATGACATTCTGGCTGGGCGTAAAACCATCACCATCCGCGACGAGTCTGAATCGCACTTCAAAACGGGTGATGTGCTTCGTGTCGGACGTTTTGAAGATGACGGTTATTTTTGCACGATTGAAGTCACCGCAACCTCAACCGTAACGCTGGATACGCTGACGGAAAAACATGCAGAGCAGGAAAATATGACCCTGACTGAACTGAAAAAGGTCATTGCCGACATCTATCCCGACCAGACACAGTTTTATGTGATTGAATTTAAATGTCTTTAAATTGAACTCACGCCTGTTAGTTGAAATTTCGCATTTAATTTCATGATTTTTTGGAGATTAATCTCAAATCAGAATTTATTTTAGCTAACAGGTGTTCACTGGAACTATTCTCAGTTACGCTGGAGAGGTATACATGTGCGTGTACGTTTTTCCGGAGTAAGTTATGGTTCAGAAGCCCCTCATTAAGCAGGGATATTCGCTGGCAGAGGAAATTGCCAACAGCGTCAGTCACGGCATTGGGCTGGTGTTTGGTATCGTTGGGCTGGTGTTGCTACTGGTTCAGGCGGTGGATCTCAATGCCAGCGCCACGGCGATAACCAGTTACAGCCTCTATGGCGGCAGTATGATCCTGCTGTTCCTCGCTTCGACGCTCTATCACGCCATTCCCCATCAACGGGCAAAAATGTGGCTGAAGAAATTTGACCACTGTGCCATTTATCTGTTGATTGCCGGAACCTACACGCCGTTTTTGCTGGTGGGGCTGGATTCTCCGTTAGCGCGCGGGTTGATGATTGTTATCTGGAGCCTGGCATTGCTGGGTATTCTGTTTAAACTGACCATCGCGCACCGATTCAAAATTTTATCTCTGGTGACCTATCTGGCGATGGGCTGGCTGTCGCTGGTGGTAATTTATGAAATGGCAGTTAAGCTCGCGGCGGGCAGCGTTACCTTACTGGCGGTAGGCGGTGTGGTTTATTCGCTCGGGGTGATTTTCTACGTCTGCAAGCGCATTCCATACAATCATGCCATCTGGCACGGCTTTGTGATCGGCGGTAGTGTGTGCCACTTTCTGGCGATCTATTTGTATATTGGGCAGGCGTAATTGGCGTGCCTTTGTAGGCCCGAAAAGACACACCAGTGTCGCATCAGGCGATAAATGCCTGATGCGATACAGAGATTTACTCTTCCAGCGAATATGGCAGTGGCTCGATACGCAATGTATTCGCATCGTCACGCACGCGGAAGATGCTGTCCGGTTCCATATCGTTATTCATGACAACCTGCACCACAACCTGACCATCTTCCAGTTTGACCGCAGCCAGCACCGTACCGGTACGACGCCAGTTCTCGCCCATTTTCAGCTCTAAGTCTTCACCAGCTTCCGGCAGTCGGCTGGCGCTACCCGTCAGCAACCAGAGCGCGCGTTTGTTGGCACCACGGAATTTTGCTCGCGCCACCATCTCTTGTCCGGTATAGCAGCCTTTCTTAAAGCTGATACCGCCCAGCGCCTGAAGGTTGGTCGCCTGGGGGATAAACTGCCCGCTGTTGGCGGCATCAATCACCGGAAAACCCGCTTCAATGTTTAATGCCAGCCACTGTTGGCTATTGTTCAGTTCCGCTTCACCGCGCAGTTTATCGGTCAGCATATTGGCAGTAGCTTCATCGGTTACGATCAGGAAACGTTCTGCCGGGTGTTCAAACCATAGCAACGTGGTCGCGCCTTCTTTGACTACCTGTTTTTCTCTCGAAGGTAGTTCACTAAAGAGATTTGCCAACGCGGCGCGCGCCTGAAAACCGGCAACACCAAGCAGCACACGCTCGTCGTCTGGCGCGATGGTCACTTTAGAGAACACCGCATATTTTTTCAGTTCAGTCAGCTGCGGTTCACGCACGCTGCGCCGTTCAATCCATGCAAAGCCATCGCCGTCGCGGAACAGACGTAAATTGCTCCACATTTTACCTTTGGCGTCGCAATGGGCGGCGAGCAGGTGCTGATCTTCAGTCATCTGGCTGACATCTGCTGTCACCTGGCCTTGCATATATTTTTCGCTGTCCGCGCCAGTAATAGTGGCAAGCGCCCAGTCATCAAGCGTCATCAGCGTCAGTGGCAAACGGGCAGAAGCCGTAGGCTGACGGGGAGGAAAAGGTGTAAAAGCCATAATAGAGTCCTGAGTTGCTTAACGGCGTATTAATAACTAATGGTAAAAGAGCTATGAGGCAATGCAAGTGCTTTCACTACGCGATCTGTGCCTTCTGCGAGGCGACTTCCAAAAAAATGAAGCCCTTGAATTGTTGTGAATTAATTTCGCGATCGCGATTGTGTTTACTGATATTCCCGTAAAAGAAGTCGAAAAACACGTTACAATAGCCGGGTACTGGATTTTCGTGAGACAGGAAGAAGATGGACATTAACAACAAAGCCCGCATTCATTGGGCATGCCGCCGTGGTATGCGCGAACTCGATATTTCAATCATGCCGTTTTTCGAACATGAGTACGACAGCTTAAGCGATGACGAAAAACGCATCTTTATTCGTTTGCTGGAATGTGACGATCCGGACCTGTTTAACTGGCTGATGAATCACGGTAAACCGGCCGATGCAGAACTGGAAATGATGGTCCGACTCATCCAGACACGGAACCGGGAACGTGGTCCTGTGGCAATCTGATTTGCGCGTCTCCTGGCGCGCACAGTGGCTTTCCTTGCTGATTCATGGGCTGGTTGCCGCTGTTATTTTACTCATGCCCTGGCCGCTCAGTTACACCCCGTTATGGATGGTGTTACTTTCGCTGGTGGTGTTTGATTGCGTTCGCAGCCAGCGGCGCATTAATGCTCGCCAGGGGGAAATTCGCTTGTTGATGGACGGGCGTTTGCGTTGGCAAGGGCAGGAGTGGAGCATCGTCAAAGCGCCGTGGATGATTAAGAGCGGCATGATGCTGCGTTTACGTTCTGACAGCGGAAAACGGCAACATTTATGGCTGGCAGCTGACAGCATGGACGAAGCCGAATGGCGGGATTTACGGCGGATATTGTTACAACAAGAGACGCAAAGATAAAGATGACGGCAAAGCATATGTGCTAAGCCGTCAGTGACATCAGGCGTAATGCTCTGCCATTTCGTTGAGGATTTGCTCGCACCAGCTCTGAATACGCTCGTCGCTAAGGTCATACTGGTTAGTTTCATCCAGCGCCAGACCCACGAACAGTTGCCCGTCAGCAATCACCGGTTTCGGGCTGGTAAATTCATATCCTTCCGTTGGCCAGTAGCCGACGAACTTCACGCCTTTGGTCGAGAGTTTGTCATGCAGCATACCGAGCGCATCGAGGAACCACTCGCCGTATCCCAGTTGATCGCCAAGCCCATACAGCGCAACAATTTTACCTTCGAGGTTCAGGTCGTCGAGCTGATCCCAGACGGCTTCCCAGTCTTCCTGGATTTCGCCAAAATCCCAGGTCGGGATACCCAGAATGAGCACATCGTACTGCTCCATTAATTTCGGGGAGTCGTCCTTGAGGTTATGTAAGGTCACCAGTTCTGGGCCGATAATATCGCGGATTTTTTCTGCCGCCATTTCGGTGTAACAGGTGCTGGAACCGTAAAAAAGACCCATATTCATAACGTAAGCTTCTCGATTCTGCTGTGGCTTTTGCGGCTAGTGTATCAGAATCGCTTTAGTCACGGCACAATAAGGCATAATGGATCAAATGAGTGACCATAAGGGGCGCAAGTGAAACAGGATCTGGCACGCATCGAGCAGTTTCTTGATGCTCTGTGGCTGGAAAAAAATCTGGCTGAAAATACGTTGAACGCTTACCGTCGCGATCTGTCAATGATGGTGGAGTGGTTGCATCACCGCGGGTTGACGCTGGCGACGGCGCAAAGTGACGATTTGCAGGCATTACTGGCAGAACGGCTGGAGGGCGGGGATAAAGCCACCAGCTCAGCGCGTTTGCTGAGTGCAGTGCGCCGATTGTTCCAGTATCTTTATCGCGAAAAGTTTCGTGAAGATGATCCCAGTGCGCATCTCGCTTCACCGAAATTGCCCCAGCGTTTGCCAAAAGATTTAAGCGAAGCGCAGGTCGAACGTTTATTACAGGCACCATTAATTGATCAGCCACTGGAGCTACGCGATAAAGCCATGCTTGAAGTGTTGTATGCTACCGGACTGCGTGTCTCTGAACTGGTCGGGCTGACAATGAGTGATATCAGCCTGCGTCAGGGCGTAGTGCGGGTCATTGGTAAAGGCAACAAAGAGCGCCTGGTGCCGTTAGGTGAAGAGGCGGTTTACTGGCTGGAAACCTATCTGGAACATGGGCGTCCGTGGCTGTTGAATGGTGTGTCAATTGACGTGTTGTTTCCCAGCCAGCGTGCGCAGCAGATGACGCGACAGACCTTCTGGCACCGCATTAAACATTATGCCGTGCTGGCGGGTATCGACAGCGAAAAGCTGTCACCGCATGTGTTGCGTCACGCTTTTGCCACTCACTTATTAAATCATGGTGCGGATTTGCGCGTGGTGCAGATGCTACTGGGCCACAGCGATCTCTCCACCACGCAAATTTATACGCATGTCGCTACCGAGCGTCTGCGGCAACTTCATCAACAGCATCACCCGCGGGCGTGATGTCTGAAAAGAACAGGAAAATTTATGAAGAAAGGTTTTATGTTATTTACCTTGTTGGCAGCGTTTTCAGGCTTTGTTCAGGCTGATGACGCGGCAATTCAACAAACGTTAGCCAAAATGGGCATCAAAAGCAGCGATATTCAGCCCGCGCCCGTAGCTGGCATGAAGACAGTTCTGACTAACAGCGGTGTGTTGTACATCACCGATGATGGTAAACATATCATTCAGGGGCCAATGTATGACGTTAGTGGCACGGCTCCGGTCAATGTCACCAATAAGATGCTGTTAAAGCAGTTGAATGCGCTTGAAAAAGAGATGATCGTTTATAAAGCGCCGCAGGAAAAACACGTCATCACCGTGTTTACTGATATTACCTGTGGTTACTGCCACAAACTGCATGAGCAAATGGCAGACTATAACGCGCTGGGGATCACCGTGCGTTATCTTGCTTTCCCGCGCCAGGGGCTGGACAGCGATGCAGAGAAAGAAATGAAAGCTATCTGGTGTGCGAAAGATAAAAACAAAGCGTTTGATGATGTGATGGCAGGTAAAAGCGTCGCACCAGCCAGCTGCGACGTGGATATTGCCGACCATTACGCACTTGGCGTCCAGCTTGGCGTTAGCGGTACTCCGGCAGTTGTGCTGAGCAATGGCACACTTGTTCCGGGTTACCAGCCGCCGAAAGACATGAAAGAATTCCTCGACGAACACCAAAAAATGACCAGCGGTAAATAATTCGCGTGAAACAACAGATACAACTTCGTCGCCGTGAAGTCGATGAAACGGCCGACTTGCCCGCTGAATTGCCTCCCTTGCTGCGCCGTTTATATGCCAGCCGGGGTGTGCGTAGCGCGCAGGAACTGGAACGCAGTGTTAAAGGCATGCTGCCCTGGCAGCAACTGAGCGGCGTCGAAAAGGCCGTTGAGATCCTTTACAACGCTTTTCGCGAAGGAACGCGGATTATTGTGGTCGGTGATTTCGACGCCGACGGTGCGACCAGCACGGCTCTAAGCGTGCTGGCGATGCGCTCGCTTGGTTGCAGCAATATCGACTACCTGGTTCCAAACCGTTTCGAAGACGGTTACGGCTTAAGTCCGGAAGTAGTCGATCAGGCTCATGCCCGTGGCGCGCAGTTAATTGTCACGGTGGATAACGGTATTTCCTCCCATGCGGGGGTTGAACACGCTCGTTCGTTGGGCATTCCGGTTATTGTTACCGATCACCATTTGCCAGGCGACACATTACCCGCAGCGGAAGCGATCATTAACCCTAACTTGCGCGACTGTAATTTCCCGTCGAAATCACTGGCGGGCGTTGGCGTGGCGTTTTATCTGATGCTGGCGTTACGCACTTTTTTGCGCGATCAGGGCTGGTTTGATGAACGCGGCATCGCAATTCCTAATCTGGCAGAACTGCTGGATCTGGTAGCGTTGGGGACAGTGGCGGACGTCGTGCCGCTGGACGCTAATAATCGCATTCTGACCTGGCAGGGGATGAGTCGCATCCGTGCCGGAAAGTGCCGTCCGGGGATTAAAGCGCTGCTGGAAGTGGCCAATCGCGATCCACAAAAACTCGCCGCCAGCGATTTAGGTTTTGCGCTGGGGCCACGTCTCAATGCTGCCGGGCGACTGGACGATATGTCCGTTGGCGTGGCGCTGTTGCTGTGCGACAACATCGGCGAAGCGCGCGTGCTGGCAAATGAACTCGATGCGCTAAACCAGACGCGAAAAGAGATCGAACAGGGAATGCAAGTTGAAGCCCTGACCTTGTGCGAGAAACTGGAGCGCAGCCGCGACACACTACCCGGCGGGCTGGCAATGTATCACCCCGAATGGCATCAGGGCGTTGTCGGTATTCTGGCTTCGCGCATCAAAGAGCGTTTTCATCGTCCGGTTATCGCCTTTGCGCCAGCTGGTGATGGTACGCTGAAAGGTTCCGGTCGCTCCATTCAGGGGCTGCATATGCGTGATGCGCTGGAGCGATTAGACACACTCTACCCCGGCATGATGCTCAAGTTTGGCGGTCATGCGATGGCGGCGGGTTTGTCGCTGGAAGAGGATAAATTCGAACTCTTTCAACAACGGTTTGGCGAACTGGTTACGGAGTGGTTGGACCCTTCGCTATTGCAAGGCGAAGTGGTGTCGGACGGTCCGTTAAGTCCGGCCGAAATGACCATGGAAGTGGCGCAGCTGTTGCGCGATGCTGGCCCGTGGGGGCAGATGTTCCCGGAGCCGCTGTTTGATGGTCATTTTCGTCTGCTGCAACAGCGGCTGGTGGGCGAACGTCATTTGAAAGTCATGGTCGAACCGGTCGGTGGCGGTCCACTGCTGGACGGGATTGCTTTTAATGTCGATACCGCCCTCTGGCCGGATAACGGCGTGCGCGAAGTGCAACTGGCTTACAGGCTCGATATCAACGAGTTTCGCGGCAACCGCAGCCTGCAAATTATCATCGACAATATCTGGCCAATTTAGCGTCATCTTCTCTATAAAAAAGAGCGTGGATTGGGTACAATCCCGCTCTTATCACCGCATTTTGACTAGCTCAATAAAAGAAATCAGACCATGTTTGAAATTAATCCGGTAAATAATCGCATTCAGGACCTCACGGAACGCTCCGACGTTCTTAGGGGGTATCTTTGACTACGACGCCAAGAAAGAGCGTCTGGAAGAAGTAAACGCCGAGCTGGAACAGCCGGATGTCTGGAACGAACCCGAACGCGCACAGGCGCTGGGTAAAGAGCGTTCCTCCCTCGAAGCCGTTGTCGACACCCTCGACCAAATGAAACAGGGGCTGGAAGATGTTTCTGGTCTGCTGGAACTGGCTGTAGAAGCTGACGACGAAGAAACCTTTAACGAAGCCGTTGCTGAACTCGACGCTCTGGAAGAAAAACTGGCGCAGCTTGAGTTCCGCCGTATGTTCTCTGGCGAATATGACAGCGCCGACTGCTACCTCGATATTCAGGCGGGGTCTGGCGGTACGGAAGCACAGGACTGGGCGAGCATGCTTGAGCGTATGTATCTGCGCTGGGCAGAATCGCGTGGTTTCAAAACTGAAATCATCGAAGAGTCGGAAGGTGAAGTGGCGGGTATTAAATCCGTAACGATCAAAATCTCCGGCGATTACGCTTATGGCTGGCTGCGTACAGAAACCGGCGTTCACCGCCTGGTGCGTAAGAGCCCGTTTGACTCCGGCGGTCGTCGCCACACGTCGTTCAGCTCCGCGTTTGTTTACCCGGAAGTTGATGATGATATCGATATCGAAATCAATCCGGCGGATCTGCGCATCGACGTTTATCGCGCATCTGGCGCGGGCGGTCAGCACGTTAACCGTACCGAATCTGCGGTGCGTATTACTCACATCCCAACCGGGATCGTGACCCAATGCCAGAACGACCGTTCCCAGCACAAGAACAAAGACCAGGCCATGAAGCAGATGAAAGCGAAGCTTTATGAACTGGAGATGCAGAAGAAAAATGCCGAGAAACAGGCGATGGAAGATAATAAATCCGACATCGGCTGGGGCAGCCAGATTCGTTCTTATGTCCTTGATGACTCCCGCATTAAAGATCTGCGTACCGGGGTAGAAACCCGCAACACGCAGGCCGTGCTGGACGGCAGCCTGGATCAATTTATCGAAGCAAGTTTGAAAGCAGGGTTATGAGGAACCAACATGTCTGAACAACACGCACAGGGCGCTGACGCGGTAGTCGATCTTAACAATGAACTGAAAACGCGTCGTGAGAAGCTGGCGAACCTGCGCGAGCAGGGGATTGCCTTCCCGAACGATTTCCGTCGCGATCATACCTCTGACCAATTGCACGCAGAATTCGACGGTAAAGAGAACGAAGAACTGGAAGCGCTGAACATCGAAGTCGCCGTTGCTGGCCGCATGATGACCCGCCGTATTATGGGTAAAGCGTCTTTCGTTACCCTGCAGGATGTGGGTGGCCGCATTCAGCTGTACGTTGCCCGTGACGATCTGCCGGAAGGCGTTTACAACGAGCAGTTCAAAAAATGGGACCTCGGCGATATCCTCGGCGCGAAAGGTAAACTGTTCAAAACCAAAACCGGCGAACTGTCTATCCACTGTACCGAGCTGCGTCTGCTGACCAAAGCACTGCGTCCGCTGCCGGATAAATTCCACGGCTTGCAGGATCAGGAAGCGCGCTATCGTCAGCGTTATCTGGATCTCATCTCTAACGATGAATCCCGCAACACCTTTAAAGTGCGCTCGCAGATCCTCTCTGGTATTCGCCAGTTCATGGTGAACCGCGGCTTTATGGAAGTTGAAACGCCGATGATGCAGGTGATCCCTGGCGGTGCCGCTGCGCGTCCGTTTATCACTCACCATAACGCGCTGGATCTCGACATGTACCTGCGTATCGCGCCGGAACTGTACCTCAAGCGTCTGGTGGTCGGTGGCTTCGAGCGTGTATTCGAAATCAACCGTAACTTCCGTAACGAAGGTATTTCCGTACGTCATAACCCAGAGTTCACCATGATGGAACTCTATATGGCTTACGCAGATTACAAAGATCTGATCGAGCTGACCGAATCGCTGTTCCGTACTCTGGCACAGGATATTCTCGGTAAGACGGAAGTGACCTACGGCGACGTAACGCTGGACTTCGGTAAACCGTTCGAAAAACTGACCATGCGTGAAGCGATCAAGAAATATCGCCCGGAAACTGACATGGCGGATCTGGACAACTTCGACTCTGCGAAAGCGATTGCTGAATCTATCGGCATCCACGTTGAGAAGAGTTGGGGTCTTGGCCGTATCGTTACCGAGATCTTCGAAGAAGTGGCAGAAGCTCATCTGATCCAGCCGACCTTCATTACTGAATATCCGGCAGAAGTTTCTCCTCTGGCGCGTCGTAACGACGTTAACCCGGAAATCACAGACCGCTTTGAGTTCTTCATTGGTGGGCGTGAAATCGGTAACGGCTTTAGCGAGCTGAATGACGCGGAAGATCAGGCGCAGCGCTTCCTGGATCAGGTTGCCGCGAAAGATGCAGGTGACGACGAAGCGATGTTCTACGACGAAGATTATGTCACCGCACTGGAACATGGCTTACCGCCGACAGCAGGTCTGGGAATTGGTATCGACCGTATGGTAATGCTGTTCACCAACAGCCATACCATCCGCGACGTTATTCTGTTCCCGGCGATGCGTCCGGTAAAATAAGCATTACGTTATGCTCACAACCCCGGCAACCGTCGGGGTTTTTTATTTAAGCTGGGTAAATGCAGATAATCGTTTTCTGGCTTCGCGATTTGTCGCCTGCATCACCATCCACGGACTGAACGCCCACGGCGTAGCATCAATACCGCGTAAAACCGCTGCTAAATCACACCATTGATAATCCATCACTTCATCATCGTTGATCTGTAACGCACTGGTCGTGCGTGCGGCAAATACCGGACACACTTCATTTTCCACAATGCCATTCGGATCGGTGGCGCGGTAGCGAAAGTCAGGATAGATAGATTCAGGAGGCGTAATTTCTACGCCAAGCTCATAATGGCAACGGCGGATCACCGCCTCTTCGTTGCTTTCTCCCAGTTGTGGGTGCCCACAAACCGAGTTAGTCCACACGCCAGGCCATGCTTTTTTGCTAAGGGCGCGGCGGGTAACTAATAATTGCCCTTTGGCATTAAACAGCCAACTGGAAAACGCGAGATGTAAGAGGGTGTCTGCCGTGTGTGCGGCATACTTTTCCAGCGTACCCGTGGGAACTCCCTGTGCATTCAATAAAATGACGTGTTCCGTTTGCATAATTTCTCACATGTAATTCTGATCACTCATCATTATAGATAATAGAAGAGTGAAATGATTAACCAAGTGAGCGTTTATCGACAACCGCCCGTTTTGAGCGGATGTCGACAGGTAAAAACCATTTAAAAAAGCAGCATCATATATTTGAAGCGACTTTCAATGGCCATTGCAACACAATCAGAAATGACAGGAATAGAGAGAGTAAAAAGCAACAGCAGACTGAATATAGCGCGCATTAAAAGATTCATATTATTCTCCATGCTCATTTTTCTTCAGCTTGCGCATCAGAAGCCACATACGTACTGTCCTGACTTTTAAATCTTTATCAGAGACGGATTCCTTCACCAGGTCAGCATGATGCTGGTAGCCATTAAAGAAGACGTTCAGCACAACGGCGCTAAGGGTTGCGAGCATAATGCCGCTATGCAGCAACGGTTGCAGTACGGCCGGTAACTTAGAAAAGAAATCGTGAGAGAGCGTTGGCGTCATGCCAACACCGAGACTGATCGCCACAATATAGAGGTTGTAACGGTTAGTGGTGTAGTTACAGCGCGACAGAATTCGAATCCCTGTCGCCAGTACCATGCCGAACATCACCAGCCCCGCGCCGCCCAGCACAAATTGCGGAATCGAGGCCACCAGCACCGCCATTTTGGGCACCATGCCGAACAGGATCAAAATGATACCGGAAGCAATGCACACCCAGCGGCTATGAACGCGCGTCACGCTAACCAGGCCAACGTTTTGAGAAAATGACGTGTGGGGGAAGCTGTTAAACGTTCCGCCTATCATTGTCCCTACACCATCGACACGCAGCCCGCGAATAATATCGTGTGAAGAGAGTTTACGACCGACTATTTCACCCAGTGCCAGGAACATCCCCATCGACTCGATAAACACGATGATTAACACGGCAGTCATGGTCAGAATGGAAACGGGATCGAAAATCGGCATACCAAATGACATCGGCGTGACAATCGCAAACCATGAAGCATCATGTAGCCCGGATAAATTGACTTCATTCATCATCCACGAAAGTAAAAAACCAAATACAATCCCCAGTAATACGGCGACGTTGGACATAAATCCTTTCGCATAGCGAGTAATGAGCAAGATAAAAATTAAGACGGCAAAGGAGATACCTAAATAAACGGGATTACCATATTGCGGATTCCCTTTACCTCCGGCGGCCCAGTCAATACCCACCTGAATGATGCTAAGCCCGATAGAAGTAATAACCACACCGGTAACCAGTGGCGGGAATAAAGGCATCAAGCGACCGATAAGTGGCGCTAATAATGTGGTGATAAAACCCGCGGCGAAGGTCACCGACATAATCACCGGCAGGCGGATCCCCATAAAGCGGCCGATACCGATACATTGCAATAATGTGACGATCCCGCAGCAAAAGAGATCCGAGCTAATGAGCATCGCAATAGCTTCTTTTGAGAGGCCCAGTCGGTCGCCAATCATAAGAGGAACAGCGACTGCACCTGCGTACATGACAAGGACGTGTTGCAGACCGAGTATGATCAGCTTTCCTGGTGATAATATGCGGTCAACCTCATCAGTTGGGCGGTCTTGCCCAGAAGATGAGGGAAGTTGGGAATCTATGGCGCTCATCAGTGTTTCTCCTTTCGCCCGCCAGAGTAAAAAGCAACCGTTTACGTTCATGAAACTGTCTAAATACATGCTCGTGGAGTGCCAGTTTTGCGAGGAAGGGGAGTTAGAGACAGGAATTGCGGAGGTAATCACATAATCGTGGTTAAACCACGAAAATGAGAAGAGAACCTGACAATGGAATTATCTGTAATTTTCTCATATTGATATTTCATTAATCATTCTGGCATGTCGCACTCTCGCATTTAATCGTTTTTATCTGGATAGCATTCTTTTGATCGGCAATGTTGAAATAATGAAAGCTGCATAGATTGAGGGGCAATAATTTGAACTCAGTCGCAAAATTATAATTAAATCGGCCATGCTACCTAATACATGCCCATTTATTGCATCGCGAAATTTGAGAAGACATAACTCATTAAATGAAAGGGATGCAAATGAATAAGTTTATCGCTGCTGAAGCTGCGGAATGTATAGGCTGTCATGCTTGTGAAATTGCCTGTGCGATGGCACATAATCAAGAAAACTGGCCGCTGAGTCACAGTGACTTTCGACCGCGTATCCACGTTGTAGGGAAAGGCCAGGCTGCGAATCCGGTGGCCTGCCATCACTGCAACAATGCCCCTTGCGTTACGGCTTGTCCGGTTAATGCTCTGACTTTCCAGCCCGATAGCGTACAACTGGACGAGCAAAAATGTATTGGTTGTAAAAGATGCGCAATCGCTTGCCCCTTTGGCGTCGTTGAGATGGTCGATACGATTGCGCAGAAATGCGACCTTTGTAACCAGCGCAGTTCCGGCACGCAAGCCTGTATTGAAGTCTGCCCAACACAGGCGTTACGGCTGATGGACGATAAAGGGTTGCAGCAGATAAAGGTGGCCCGCCAGCGCAAAACGGCAGCAGGAAAAGCGTCATCAGACGCTCAGCCATCTCGCAGTGCAGCGTTGCTCCCCGTTAACTCGCGTAAAGGCGCAGATAAAATTTCAGCGAGTGAACGGAAAACCCACTTTGGCGAAATCTATTACGGGCTGGATCCACAACAAGCGACTTATGAGAGTGACCGCTGTGTTTATTGCGCCGAAAAAGCTAACTGCAACTGGCATTGCCCGCTGCATAACGCTATTCCGGATTACATCCGTCTGGTGCAGGAAGGAAAGATTATTGAAGCGGCAGAACTTTGCCACCAGACCAGTTCCTTGCCAGAAATCTGCGGCAGGGTATGTCCACAGGACCGTCTTTGTGAAGGCGCATGTACTTTGAAAGATCACTCTGGCGCAGTCTCTATCGGGAATCTGGAACGCTACATTACCGATACCGCGCTGGCGATGGGCTGGCGTCCCGATATCAGCAAAGTTGTTCCCCGTAGCGAAAAAGTGGCGGTGATTGGCGCAGGGCCTGCAGGGTTAGGGTGTGCTGATATTCTGGCGCGCGCAGGAGTTCAGGTTGATGTCTTTGATCGCCATCCAGAAATTGGCGGTATGCTGACTTTTGGCATACCTCCTTTCAAACTCGATAAAACGGTATTAAGCCAGCGGCGAGAGATATTCACCGCAATGGGAATCGACTTTCATCTTAACTGTGAAATTGGCCGCGATATTACCTTTAGCGATTTAACTTCTGAATATGATGCAGTTTTTATCGGCGTGGGGACTTACGGGATGATGCGAGCAGATCTGCCGCATGAAGATGCGCCCGGTGTCATTCAGGCGTTACCGTTCCTGACTGCCCATACCCGCCAGCTCATGGGGTTGCCGGAGTCTGAAGAGTATCCGCTGACGGATGTGGAAGGTAAGCGAGTCGTGGTATTGGGCGGTGGCGATACGACCATGGATTGTTTGCGGACTTCCATCCGCCTCAATGCCGCCAGCGTGACCTGCGCGTATCGTCGTGATGAAGTCAGTATGCCGGGCTCGCGCAAAGAGGTGGTCAATGCGCGCGAGGAAGGTGTCGAGTTTCAGTTCAATGTTCAGCCGCAATATATCGCTTGTGACGAAGATGGGCGTTTAACTGCGGTGGGCCTGATTCGTACCGCCATGGGTGAGCCGGGGCCGGATGGTCGCCGTCGTCCTCGTCCGGTAGCGGGTTCAGAGTTTGAATTGCCCGCCGATGTTCTCATTATGGCCTTTGGTTTCCAGGCGCATGCCATGCCGTGGTTGCAGGGCAGCGGAATTAAACTCGATAAATGGGGCCTGATTCAAACCGGTGACGTCGGGTATTTACCTACCCAGACGCATCTGAAAAAAGTCTTTGCTGGTGGTGATGCAGTTCATGGCGCGGATCTGGTTGTCACTGCAATGGCCGCAGGAAGGCAGGCGGCGCGCGATATGTTAACTCTGTTTGATACGAAGGCATCGTGATGAAATCGTTAATTATCGTTAATCCGGCTGACTGTATTGGCTGCCGTACTTGTGAAGTAGCCTGTGTGGTCGCTCACCCTTCAGAACAGGAGTTGAATGCCGATGTCTTTTTACCCCGGCTGAAGGTACAGCGACTGGACAGCATCAGTGCGCCGGTGATGTGCCATCAGTGTGAAAACGCCCCTTGTGTTGGCGCTTGCCCCGTGGGGGCGCTGACGATGGGCGAGCAGGTGGTGCAGACCAATTCTGCCCGTTGTATTGGCTGTCAGAGTTGCGTCAGTGCGTGCCCATTTGGGATGATAACCATTCAGTCGTTGCCGGGGGATACCCGGCAACAAATTGTGAAATGCGATCTCTGTGAACAGCGGGAAGAGGGGCCTGCCTGCGTTGAATCTTGCCCGACACAGGCGCTGCAGTTGCTTACTGAAAGAGAACTCAGGCGAGTCCGCCAGCAGCGTATTGTTGCCAGCGGTGAGAATCCTCTCTGAAAGAAATCTCCGCGCTGAAAGGCGCGGAGAATCTATTAGATTGCCCAACCACCCGCGTAAAATGCGACCAGTGCGGCAGTAATGATCACCGTACCAATATTCAGCTTTTGCCATTCGCGTGCAAAAACGCGGCCTACGACCAGTGTCACAAAGCCCAGCATAATACCGGTAACGATATTACAAGTCAGAACGATGAACACGGCACACACCAGGCCAGCCATTGCGTCAATAAAATCATTGAAATCCAGCTTCGAGACGTTACTTAACATCAGCAAACCTACGTACATCAGAGCGGGTGCAGTGGCGTAACCAGGGATCAAAAATGACAGCGGTGATAAGAACAAAATCAGCAGGAATAACGCCCCCACTACGGTTGCGGTCAACCCTGTTTTACCCCCGGCGGCGGTTCCTGCCGCTGATTCGATATAAACCGCTGCGGGCGCTGCGCCCACCAGGCCGGAGAATATTGAACTTACTGAGTCACTGGTCAGGGCTTTGCCGCCGTTGATGATCTGGTTGTCTTTATCCAACAAATTCGCCTGACCGGCGACGGCACGGATGGTGCCAGTGGCGTCGAACACTGCGGTCATCACCAATGCCAGTACACTCGGAAGTACAGTTGGCTGGAGTGCGCCCATAATATCGAGGCTGAAAATCAAAGACTTACCATCTTCGCCAGTCAGGCTTGGCATTGCCACCAGACCGTGGTACTTCACCGCTGGGTCAAAGATTAAGCCGATGATCGAGATGGCAATAATCACCAACAAGATCCCGCCGGGTACGCGGCACTTTTCCAGACCGAAGATGACCGCCAGCCCCAGTAAGCTCATCATCACCGGGAAGGAGGTAAACGCACCGAGCGCCACTGGCAAGCCTTCAATCGGGTTTTTGATAACCATTCCCACACCGTTAGCAGCAATCAGCAGCAGAAACAGGCCGATACCGATACCTGTACCGTGAGCGATCCCCATCGGCAAATTACGTAAGATCCAGGTACGCACACCGGTTACGGAAATAGCGGTGAAGATGACGCCCATCAGAAAGACTGCGCCCAGTGCGACAGGAACGCTAATTTGTTGCCCGAGTACCAGACTGAATGCGGTAAACGCCGTCAAGGAAATAGCGCAACCAATCGCCATTGGCAAATTGGCCCATAACCCCATCAGCAACGAGCCGAAGCCCGCGACCAGACAGGTGGCAACAAACACAGCTGCGGGAGGAAAACCTGCTTTGCCCAGCATTCCCGGAACGACGATAACGGAATAAACCATGGCCAGAAAGGTCGTTAAGCCAGCCAGTACTTCCTGACGAATGGTACTGCCACGAGCGGTAATTTTAAAATAATTATCCAGCGCGCCCTGTGGCTTTGGTGCGTCCGGTGTTTGTAGGATGTCTCCAGACATAATGATGTCCTCACGAGGATGTTAAAGTTTTATTATTAGTTGCGTTCGTACACCAGACGACCATCAACGTAGGTGCGGTAGATCGAACGGTCATCGCCCAACGTCATCATCACGAACAATTTGTCGACTAAAGAAACAGAGTTGTCATAGCGCAGCTGCTGTAGCGGAGTGGCAGTGGGTTCCATCACCACGAAATCAGCCTCTTTGCCAGGTAAAAAGTTGCCAATCAAATCGTCAAGGCCCAGAGATTTCGCTCCGCCGAGCGTGGCCAGGTAAAACGCTTCATATGCCGAGAGGCGATAGCCTTGTAATTGCAATACCTTGTAGGCTTCGTTCAGCGTTTGCAGCATGTTAAAAGTTGTTCCGGCACCGATATCCGTTCCCATGCCCACTTTGACTTTCTTCTGCCATGCTTTTTTCAAGTTGAATAAGCCGCTGCCGAGGTAAAGGTTGGAGGTCGGACAGAAAGCAATGCTGGATTTGGTTTCGCTGAGACGATCCCACTCTTTTTCTTCGAGATGGACGCAGTGAGCAAAGACACAGTTTTTACCGGTCAGACCGTACTGATGGTAAACATCCAGATAACCATCATGGTCAGGATAAAGCGATTTGACCCAGGCAATTTCATCTTTGTTTTCACAGAGATGGGTATGTACCCACGTATCCGGATATTCTTCTTTCAGGCGTTGCGCCATCGCCATCTGTTCAGGAGATGAGGTAGGGGCGAAGCGTGGCGTAATCGCATACAACAGACGACCATTTTTGTGCCAGCGTTCAATCAGTTCTTTGCTTTGGTGATAGCTGCTTTCGGCAGTGTCGAGCAGATAATCCGGTGCGTTTCGGTCCATCATCACCTTACCGGCAATCATACGCATATTGATATGACTGGCGGCTTCAAACAGCGCATCAACGGATTGTGGATGAACAGTGCCAAACACCAGCGCCGTGGTGGTTCCGTTACGTAAAAGCTGCTTGATGAAGAACGCCGACATCTCGCGGGCGTACTCTAAATCCTCATAACGACGTTCAGTAGGGAAGGTGTGTTTATTCAACCACTCCAGCAATTGTTCACCATAGGCCCCCACCATTTCACTTTGCGGATAATGGATATGTGTATCGACAAAGCCCGGTACTATCAGTTTGCCGCGATAGTCGCGCACGCGAATGGTGTCAGGAATTTGATGCTTTCCGTCTTCCCATTCGCCAAACCATTCCACTTTTCCCTGTTTAATGAGTAATAAACCATCCTCAATAAACCGCAGCGCAGAGGCAATTTCTTCCGGGTTATCGACCGTACGGGTGACATCAATAAAACTGCCTCGTACCGCTTTTAACGTGTGTTCTCCTGACATCATTGACTCCTTTACTGTTAATCCATCTCTTCCGCTGAGGTAATACCAGGCAGAACGTTTTCCTGTCGGTAGCCACCAGGGAGGATAATATTTAATAAAATCGCAGTTAACCCGCCAGCACAAATAGGGTTTTCAACTAATACATAAATAGAGGCTGGCAATATTTTAAAAATTTCGGGATCGTAGGAGACGCCAAGCCCTAAACCTAAAGACGTGGCGACAATAAGTGTTTCTCGGCGCTTTAATCCGTTGGTGATGATGATGCGAATCCCAGCGATGGCAATCATGGAAAACATCAACGTCATTGCGCCTCCCAGAACTGCCGAGGGAATGGTCGTGAAGAAGCCGCCAATCATCGGAAATAAGCCGAGGATAACCAGCATTACCGCGATGGTTCGCCCGACATAACGTGAAGCGACGCCAGTCATCTGAATAACCCCATTATTTTGCGCAAACGTGGTTAATGGTAATGAACCGACAGCGGAGGCGATAACAGAAACCAGACCATCTGCCAGCACGCCGCCTTTCAGTCGGGACTGATACTCTTCCCCCTGAATGGGACGGCGGGAAACCATTGCCGTGGCGGTGATATCGCCGACAGCTTCCAGCACGCTAAGCAGATAAATCGTGCCAACCACCAGGAACTGATGGAAGCTAAAACTAAAGCCGTATTTGAACGGATGCGGGATGGTGATTAACGGCAAATTGCGCATACTGCTGAAATCCACCATGCCCAGGCATAACGATGCGATATAGCCGACACATAGCCCAATGGCGATCCCACCCATGCGTAGCAACGGACTGCGGCAGCAGTTAAAGCCGATCACCACAATCAAAACCAATAAGCCAACGCCGAGATGCTCGTAATTGCCGAACGTACCGCTGCTTTTAGCTGCAAAACCACCGCCAAAATCAATAATGCCAACTTTAATCAGGCTTAAGCCGATCATCAGCACCACAATGCCGCTGACGGTAGGCGTAATAACCCGACGTAAATAGGGCAGGATAAAAGAAGAGCCGACAACCAGAAATGCGCCAACGAAGGAGACGCCGAGGAGCGACGACATGATTAACTCTTCGTGAAAACCGTCGCTTTTCATGCTGCTGCCCAGCGCAATCATGACCGTAACAAATGAAAAATTGACTGACTGAATTGAGAGAAGACCAGAACCGACGATGCCGTAGCGGTTTACTTGTAACCAGGTACCAATACCAGAGGCGATCATCGCCATAGAAACAAGATAGGCAGTTGTTTCAGCGGAAAGCTGTAAGGTCGCACCCACGATTAACGCGGGGGTTACCATCGGAACGAAAATTGCCAACAGATGGGTAATGGCACCTACGAGAGCCTGATGAAAGGGAGGGCGATCCTCCAGTTCAAATATAAGGTCAGAACCTGCATGGTTTATATCAGACATCCCTTCACTCCTTTTAAAGTAAATTTGATCATCTGAATTAGTAAAATAAATTCCCACGAATTTGGGGCGCAGGACGCCTTGAGAACGGCTTATCTCATTTTCGCAGTCACTATTTAGTCATCGTTCAAACAGAGAAACAGGCCGCCGAAGCGGCCATTTATTACTTATATTTTTTCCAGCGCGGTGAGTATTTTCTCCGGTGTGAAATGCCATTCGCGTAACCAGATGCCGCAGGCATCGTGAATTGCGGTAGCAATCGCCGGAGCGGCGCCATTTACACCGATTTCCGAGATCGATTTCGCCCCGAATGGGCCGACTTTATCGTCGCTCGGCACCAGCACAGCGCGGAAATCACGCGGAATGTCACCAATTTTCGGTGCGCCGTAACTGCGTAAATCACGCGTTAACGGGTGACCTTCGGCGTCATAAATGATCTCTTCGCTCATACTGTGGCCGATAGCTCGCAGAGTGGCACCGTAGATTTGTCCCAACGCTAACTCTGGATTGACCGGTGTACCGCAGTCCAGCAAGGCGTAGAATTTATCCAGGCGGATTTCACCCGTACGCGTGTTGACGGCAACTTCAGCGAAGTTTGCGCCATACGGGAAGGCGAAATCAGGCGTGATATAACTGCCAGTTCCCACCAGTGAACCAAAGCCGGTGCCGGTTTCGCCTTTATGGGCTATCTCTCCGAAACTAACTTCGCCTTTCTTGCCGCGAACGACGCCCGGCGTTGCTAGTTGAACATCTGCCACTGGCTCACCCAACATTTGCGCGCCGTGGAACAGGATTTTCTCCCGCAGATTTTCCGCTGCCAAACGCGCAGCGTTACCCGAGAAGCAAGTACCGGACGAGGCATATGCGCCTTTATCAAACAACGCATGATCGGTATCACCGGAGATAACATGCACGTCCTGCGGGGGGCAGTGCAGCACTTCTGCTGCCAGTTTCGTCACCACAGTATCCAGGCCAGTACCAATATCCGCACCGCCAGAATGAACGATAAAGGTACCGTCTGATTCCAGTTTGATCATGCAGTTAGCCTGATCGATATCCGGGATCCCTGATTTCTGCATGATAATGGCGACGCCGCGACCGATGTGCCAGTCACCATTTTGCGGTTTTGGTGAAGACCATTGGATCATCTCGCGACCCTGACGCAGGATCTCTTCCAGTGCGCAGCTGGCGGCGGAAGGAACGGAGGTCGGCGCTTTACCTTCACCGATTGCACCGAGAATTTTCAGCTCTTGCCCTTCGTGTACCCGGTTACGTTCGATAATTTCCAGTTGGTCGATCTGTAACTGTTCAGCCAGTTCCGCTAATGCCATGGTGATAGCGAAGTTACCTTTCGGTGCGCCATAACCCTGATAAGCACCATTTGGGCAAATGTTGCTGTAGTAGGTGGTGACCTGGAAATCGACGTTATCGCACGGATATAACGGCAGCGACAGCGCCGGTCCGTTACACGGTACGGTGAGTGAGTGGTTGCCGTAGGGGCCAGTGTTGGCGCGGAAATCCATCTTCACTGCCGTCAGGCGACCATCTTTTTTCGCGCCCAGTTTGACGGTGACTTTCGCGACGTGACGAGAGGTGTTAGCAATAAACTCTTCTTCACGGGTGTAGCGGAACAGTACCGGACGCCCGGTCACGCAGGTTGCCCAGGCGCACACTTCTTCCAGCAGGATGTCCTGTTTGGAACCAAAACCGCCGCCAACTCGCTCTTTAATGACATGAACTTTATGTTGTTTCATGCCCACGAGGCGCGCGACCTGGCGGCGTAAGTGCCATGGTACCTGGGTGGAGGCGTGGATAACCAGACGATCGCCGTCCATACGGGTAAAGCAGATATGTGTTTCAGTCGGGCACTGCTGCGCCTGTGTTGAGTTATAGGTTCGCTCAATGATCACATCGGCATCGGCAAAGCCTTTGTCCATATCGCCAATATGACCATGAATACTGGCAGCGATATTTTTGCGTGGGCGAGAACCGATCGGGAAGTTGATGATCATATGCTCGCCGCGCTGGGCTGCATGGCTGTTATCATCTTCCAGAGTATCTGGCGCACCAGCAACATACACCACCGGTTCATCGTGCACGACAGGCGCATCTTCCGCCATTGCTTCGTCGATCGACATTACCGGTTTAAGCACTTCATATTCAACGTCGATGAGCTTCAATGCTTCGAGCGCAATGTCTTCACTTTCAGCGACGACCGCAGCAACACGATCGCCGACGTGACGCATTTTCTTGCCGAACATACGGCGGTCAAGCGGTGACGGTTCCGGTGCGCTCTGACCACCCGGGGTATAGTAGATATCTGGGCAATTCAGGTGAGTAATAACGTGAACGACGCCCGGTAAGGCTTCAGCTTTGCTGACATCCAGATGAGTAATCAGTGCGTGAGCGTGTGGGCTACGTAACATTTTAATGACGCAGGCGTCAGCCGTTACGCGGTCTTCAACATAGCAGGGTTTCGCCTGCACCATTTTCGCGGCATCAGTTTTAGGATAATGCTTGCCAATGACTTCAAGGTCGTCACGGAAAGTCGGAGCGATATCAATGGTGGCCTGCGGATTATTTTTACGTGCAACCGCCAGTTCAATGACCTGATAGTATTGCTGCCAGCCAGCATCGCGGCTAAACAGACCTGAGAGTGCGTCGTCGATCTCTTCGCGGGTAGGTGCGTCGATGCGATCGAGAAGATCGGTGATAATCAGGGCCGCAGCTGGATCGTTATAACCAGACTGCACCACGCCAACATCAACCATGGCCTGTTGAACCAGACTTAACTCATTCCATTTGCCCAGAGATTCTGCAGTACGAATATCTGCCTTCTCTAACTGTGCGGCGATAAGCAAGGACGCGTTAACGATATTACCGTTAAAGATAATTGCGTCAGAACCGGCAAACCCAAAGCCATCATCGCTGTTGCGTACAGAGTGCATTCCCATGTTAAACAACAGCTTTTGCACGTTTTCACCAGGATTAACGGTTAGCTCCTGGGGCGTGCCATTTAAAGTAAAGTGGATGATCATACGGCTTCCTCCCCAGCCTGTTGGCAGTCGGCATAAAGGTCGGCTACCAGAACTCCCGTGATATAGCGTTTATAGGCCACGCTGCCCCGCAAATCTTCCTGCGGGAAAATGGCGTTGGCGACAGCCTGTTCAAGGGCATCACCTTCCAGGTTTTGTTTTTCAACATCGTGCAGACGCAGTGCTTTACTGGCTACGCCATCCAGCGCAATTCGCATACCGTCGTGGTCTGTTATTGCAACGGCTGCCGTCACGACGGTTAAACCTGCCTGAGAACGGCTAATTTTGCGAGTCGCACAGGTGCGATACGGATCTTTAATGATGATTTCGGTTAGCAGGCGATCGCATGGGCAGGCCAGGTACTCCTCAATTGACAGCGTTTCGCCGTTGCCAAAAACCAGTTCAGCATCCAGTGCCAGCAGGACGGGAAGCAGCACTGACTCTTCTTGCCGGGCGGCAATTTCACCACCAATGGTCGACTGATTACGAACATGGCGTGAGTAAACAAAACCGAGAGCTTCACGCAGTGCTGCAGGAATAAATCGCGCATCACGCAGTGTTTGCAAGCGAGACATCGCGCCAATCCGCAGTGCACCGTTATCCCAGTCAACCCAGTCCAGTTCCAGATCCTGTAAGGAAATGGCAATCTTTTTATCGGTACGGGTTGGTGTAGCGTTGAGTTTGCTGCCCCCGGCGAACCAGACGGCTTCATCCTGGTAGCGGCGCTTCAGTTCCAGCGCCTGTTCGACAGAGTCGGGTCTGAAAAATTGTTCAATCATCGTCTTTCCTTAATTTCCCCTCTTCTCTGAAAGAAGAGGGGAGCTGTTATTTATGCCAGCGCATCCATCCGACGCCACATACTGGCAGCGGCTTTTCTGGCTTGCGCATAAATGGAATCGCAATCGAAGTTAAACTGACGGTCTTCATAGACCATCACACCATTGACCATCACGCTGTGAACGCTGCCTGAGCCCATACCGAAAGCGATATGCCCGGCGATATTGTCTGCCAGCAGCGGCGTCGGCGAGTTGTAATCGCAAATGGTTAAATCGGCTTTGTAACCGGCTTCCAGAAGGCCAAATTTCGCGCCAAAGTTGCGGCTCATCAGTTCGTTGCCGTTAGCCAGAGCTTTGGCAAAGCTGTCAGGCCACAGCGGACCACCCGCATCGCGATGTTTAAAGAAGGCAAATTTCATCTCTTCAAACATATCTGAACCAATACCGTCCGTACCCAACGCCAGATTGCGGATGTCGCAAAGATGATGGTTGTAGCCGACATGGTTGTTCATGTTTGAACGGGCGTTATGCACCAGGAATGCATCACGCTGATTGAGCAACGCGATGTCGTCTTTAGACAGATAAAGCCCATGAGCGACCAGCGTTTTGCTGTCGATGAGATCGAATTGCGCTAATCGTGCCAGCAGATCTTTGCCGTACCAGTGATGACTATGGGAAACATCGTAAAGGTCTTCCGCAGCGTGAATATGTAAACCACGGCCTGTGGCTTTCACGGCCTCACGCAGCATTTCCAGACCGGCATCCGGCACAGTAAACGGCGCGTGAGCACCAATATGAGCCTCTACCAGATACGGTTCAGTTGCCGCTTTCTTCGCATCATCAATCTGACGGGCGAAGCGGATGTTTTCTTCTACACCTTCCTGCAACTCTTTGATACCGTTGTTACGGTCAGTAGTTTCAAAACAGGTCATCGCGCGCAGGCCAACTTTTAAAAATGCGTTGCGCAATGTGGAGAGCGACCCGTCGATATACGCCGGAGAGGCATGGTGATCGATAACCGATGTACATCCGCCCTTAATCGCTTCCAGGGAACAAATCAGTCCGCTGTAATAGAGCGACTCTTCATCAAGGGCGCGATCGAGCCGCCACCAGAGATTTTTCAGCGTTGAGATGAAATCCGGGCAGGGGGCGATGTTTGCCATAATTCCGCGGGAAAGTCCCGAGTAAAAATGGTTATGCGAGCAGACAATTCCCGGCATCACAATCCGACCATGCATCTCTTTGTAGCTGGCATCGGGGTAGCGTTGTGTCAGGGCATCGCCGATAGCGACAATCACATCATTTTCGATAGCGATATCAACGCCTTCCTGCACTTTCGCCGGGTGTAACTGCACTGCGGTGACATTCTTCAGAATCAACATGATTACACCTCCACGCGGCCCAGCAGATAATGATGATGCTGGTGGACATGGCTAATAATGCGGCACATATCGTTCAGCTCCGGTGGTACGTTGTTGAACTGACCTTCGCTGTCGATGTTTAACACCCAGCTTTGGTTATTCAGACGTACTCGTACCCGGCAATCTTCCACAAGGAAGCCAGGGTTGCTGCTGTTATCAAAGTCTTGCGACAGGCTGAAGACGGTGATTTTGTCTTTGTATGGTTTACCGTTCCACGGGCAGAACTGAGCGCAGTTGCCGCATTCGTTACAGTAAGCGTCGAGGTGCAGCGTCTGGAAACGGTTCTGGAAGCCTGGGACCGCAATGGAGACGTTGGCGCGGTTCGGGCAGACATCCACACACTTGCTGCAAACGTAGTTACATTCAAGGCAGCGTGCGGCTTCCTGGGCGACAAACGCGTCACGATCGTCGCTATCCACCAGGGTGACAGAGATATCGCCTTTGCGTTGATAGATTTCCGCCGGATTAACGTTGTTCCAGTATTTATCGTTCTGGTGGGAACGGATATTTTCCCGACTCAGGATGGCATCGGTCGCCCGACGCGCGGTTCCGACAGCAGCGACAATGGAGGATGGTCCGCGCTGTACGTCGCCGATCATAAAGACGTCAGTCAGACGAGTTTCGCCATTATGGTCGACGTCTGGCCAGCCGTTTTTGTCCAGCGGCACGCCCATCGCATTCAGGGCTTCAGTATCCTGCTGTTCACCAATGGCGGTGATCAGGCTGTCTACATGCAGTGTTACTGTTTCGTTGGTTTCAACCGGACGGCGACGACCTTTCTCATCAGGTTCGCCAAGCGACATAACGCGCAAGGTTAAGGTGCCATCAGCATCGAAACGTTCCGGATTATTCAGAAAACGGAACTCCACGCCGTCGTGCAACGCTTCTTCATACTCTTCGCGCCATGCGGGCATTTCTTGCAGTGAACGACGGTAAACGACCGTTGCTTTTTCTACGCCTGGAACGCGTAACGCCGCACGAGCGCAGTCCATTGCGGTGTTACCCGCCCCGACAACGACCACATGTTTGCCCAGCTTGAGCGCGGTGCCCTTGTTGTATTCACGCAGGAAAGGGAGTGATTTCCAGACATTTGGGTTGTCGCCCGCCAGTTTCACACCGCTATTTTTATCAGTGCCGGTGGCAATCAGAACATAGTGGAAGCCCTGATTTTTTAACTGTTCAATGGTCAAATCGGGTGAGCAACCGTACTCAAATTTCACGCCGTGATCGGCAACAAAATCGATATCGTGCTGAATTAACTCTGCAGGAATACGGAACTGAGGAATGATATTTTTCACCACGCCGCCCGCATTGGCTTCGCGTTCAAACAGCGTAACCGGATGGCCCGCTCTGGCAAGGAAGTAACCTGCCGCCAGACCCGCCGGACCTGCACCAATCACGGCAACCGGATGGCGTGAACCAGAACCGGCTGGTTTGTGCCAGCGTTGCTTATATTCATCCCAACCTTTTTCCAGCGCGACTTTTTTCAGTTCGCGGATATTCAGTGCACTGTCGTAATCCAGGCGGGTACAGTTGTATTGGCACTGGTGATCGCAAATATGACCGGTAATGGCGGGCAGAGCGTTGCGTTGATAGATGAGTTCCAGCGCGTCGGCATAGCGGTGTTCGCCAAGCAGACGGATGTATTCCGGAATATCTTGCTTGATAGCGCAGGCAGTAACACAGGGGGCAACGTAGCAATCGGTCAGCGGCAGGTCTTCAGCCACTTCAATACGCTCTTCTGGCTTCCAGTGTTTCTGGGTGTATTCCATGGTTAACGCGTCTGCTGCCAGTTTGTTCAGTCGTTCGACGTCAACGTGGTCAAGTCCCCAGGCGTCGGAGCCTTCCAGCTCGCGCATGCAGGCACTTAAGCGCAGATAGCCGCCAGGTTTCAGCAGGTCGGTTGCCATAGTAATAGGGCGAATACCAGTATCAAAAATATCGCGGATAGTCAGCTGACTGGCACCACCGGAATAAGAAATGGGCAGTTTGCCGTCAAAGGCGCGAGAGAGAACTGCCGCAACGTTGATGGAGAGCGGGAACAGCGCACGGCCTGACATATACATCTCTTCACCGGGCAATGCGCCTTTATTGTTGATGGTGCCGAGAGTGTTAGTCAGTTTTACGCCAAAGCCGAGTGATTTTTCTTTTGCCAGTGCCATCAGGCGTTCCAGCATTTCCAGTGCTTGCGTCAGCTTGAGGTCGTGATCAAATGACTCTTCTTTTAAGCCGATGTAACCGAAACCGCAGACATCGAGGATCTCACGAACACGCGCGTACCCCAGTAAGGTCGGGTTGAGTTTCACAAAGGTGTTGAGCCCTTTTTCTTCCAGCATGTAGCGGCAAATGGCTTCGATTTCATGCGGAGGACAGCCGTGCATGGTGGAGAGGGTAACCCCTTGTACCATGCTGGTGGGGATGCGAGCGGGTAAGGCTTGCAAGCTTTCGCGTTTTTCCTGCAATCCGTGGCGGGCTAAAAATGCCTCATTCTGGAGTAGCTTATTAAGTGCATCGCGGTATTGAGCGAATTTCGGATGGTCAGATGCGTCCATCATATTGTCGATGAACTGCTGCATCGGCGGTTGCTTAATACCTTCGAGGTTGTAACCGACGCTCATATTAAAGATGAACGATTTACCGGAATCAGAAGGCTGGAACATCGCTTCGAGAAGGTGCAGGGCAAACCAGGCTTTGAGGTATTCATCCCAGGCTTTAAGCAGGGTAAATTCGGTAGACCATTCGGTGTTAAAGCACTCGTCTTCGGCATCGATACAGGGCTTTTCCAGCTCCAGGCGGTCAAGAATTTGGACGGTTTTTAGTTCGATGAAGCGTCCGCCAGTCAGCCAGGAGGTGACGATGTTTTGCGCAAGTTGCGTGTGCGGGCCAGCGGCAGGGCCGACGGGAGTGGCACAGGTTTCACCGAAGACGCTAACAGTTTTACCTTTTACGGGTGAGTAAAACTGTTGCTCGGGAATACCAAAGATTGAGCGTTGTTGTTGGTATTCATCAAATATGCGCGTCAAAAGTTCCTCAAACGGAATGGGACGCATAATATCCCCCATAACCCTCTCCTTAGCTTATACAGATATCATTGAGTGACCGGTGTTGAGAAATCCGGTGGTTTAGGGGGATAGAGCAACAATCGCACCACTCTTGCCAGGTTTGGCGGGAAATATAAAAAAATGTGAGGCGGCTCGAAACTTAATGGCTTTTTGTGAATGAACTCACAGGTGCCAAATGAGAATTAAAATCACTCCTGAAAATTATTATTGCCAGCCCATTTATCACTTTTTCTCTTTTCTCAAAATCAGTGATTCCTTATCATTATGATAAAGAGTGCTGGAGGGATTAGATATTTGAACGCAATCGTTTAACTACGTTTTCTAAATTTCAGTATACCTTTTCTTCGCTGTAATAAAGTCGTCCGGAGTATCAATATCTAAAATTATTTCTGCATTTTCTATTTCGACGGAATAATGTTCTCCCATAAGGAGTGCCTGACGCATATTGGTGACATTGGGTCGCTGGATTGCCTGCATCAGGCATGGTTTTGACACTAAAATCGGATGGCCGGGGATGCCATTATGGAGTGGCAGTATTGCGCCATCATTTCGTAACGACCAGATTTTTCTAAAAATATCGATGGTGAGGGTTGGCATATCTCCGTGGGTGAGAAAACAATGTTCTGTTTGCACCGCGGGTACTGCGGCCTTTACTGATGTCAGTAAACCCTGCGCATAATCTGGGTTGTGGATAATAGTGATATTGCTCTGGTTCGCATAACGTTCGTGCAGTTCATTACCACGATAGCCGGTGACTAAAATAATTCGGCTACAAAACTGCAACGCATTTTTGATACTTGTATCAAGAATTGTTCCCTGTTGCCAGGGTAACATCATTTTCCATTGCCCCATTCTTGATGATAATCCTGCGGCGGTAATTATACAGTCGATGGCTGACATAGTGATTCCATTATTTACAGGAGCTAATAACGCCTGATAATTGCGTTACTTCCTGATGGATTACGTTGAGGGTAATTTATCCCAGAGAGGTCCATAAAGACGCGTGAAAAGTATAATTGACCCATCGGCATTATTCATTGATTTAGGCGCGCAGAAACGTCCCACTGTGATTTCTATTGTTGGTGCAGGGGGGAAAACCAGCTTGCTTTTTTGGCTGGCAGAACTGTTCCAGGCGAGTGGCAGGCGTGTATTAATCACTACGACGACACATATGTTTATGCCAACATCTCACTGGCCCGTGGTTTTCTGTCGTGATCCCGCCATGCTTCCTCATGCGTCTTTTATATCCCCCATTTCATTTTGTTTTCACTGCTGGAAAGCGAACCAGGGAAAAGTGCAGGGATTTACGCCAGAAGCGATTGATGCACTGGTACAACGACCAGAGTGTGACGTAATTCTCATTGAGGCAGATGGCTCGCGTGGAATGCCGTTAAAAGCGCCTGATGAGCACGAACCTTGCATACCTAAAAGCAGTTGCTGCGTGATTGCTGTGATGGGAGGACATATTTTGGGTGCGAAAGTGAGCACAGAAAATGTCCATCGCTGGTCGCAGTTTGCTGATATTACTGGGTTAACACCTGATGCACCCTTGCAACTGAGCGATCTCGTTGCGCTGGTTCGCCACCCTCAGGGGGCGTTTAAAAACGTACCGCAAGGTTGTCGGCGAGTCTGGTTCATTAACCGTTTTTCTCAATGTGAGAATGCGATTGCGCAAAGCGAGCTCCTTCAACCGCTGCAACAACACAACGTAGAGGCAATCTGGCTGGGCGATATACAAGAACATCCTGCAATCGCGCGCAGATTTGTGAATTAGCGGCCCGGGTATTCCGGGTTACTGAAAGGATATCCATTGAGGTTGGTATGAATATTTTCACAGAGGCTGCAAAACTCGAAGAGCAAAATTGTCCGTTTGCGATGGCGCAAATTGTTGATAGCCGAGGCTCAACCCCCCGCCATTCTGCACAAATGTTAGTGCGCGCCGATGGTTCTATCGTCGGTACAATTGGTGGCGGAATGGTTGAACGGAAGGTGATTGAAGAGTCGCTTCAGGCATTGCAGGAACGTAAGCCGCGATTATTCCATGGACGTATGGCTCGTAACGGTGCGGATGCTGTCGGGTCAGATTGTGGAGGTGCAATGTCAGTATTTATCAGCGTCCATGGTATGCGTCCACGTCTGGTGTTGATTGGTGCGGGGCATGTCAACCGGGCGATAGCCCAGAGTGCGGCGCTATTAGGATTTGATATCGCCGTTGCTGATATTTATCGCGAAAGCCTCAATCCTGAACTATTCCCACCATCAACCACGCTTCTCCATGCTGAGTCGTTTGGTGCGGCAGTGGAAGCACTGGATATTCGCCCTGATAATTTTGTCCTGATTGCCACGAATAATCAGGATCGTGAAGCCCTCGACAAACTCATTGAACAACCCATTGCATGGCTGGGGTTGCTGGCAAGTCGCCGCAAGGTTCAGCTTTTCCTGCGACAATTGCGTGAGAAAGGCGTGGCTGAAGAACATATTGCCCGTTTACATGCGCCCGTTGGTTACAACATAGGTGCGGAAACGCCGCAGGAGATCGCCATCAGCGTGCTGGCAGAAATATTACAGGTGAAAAATAACGCGCCGGGTGGGCTGATGATGAAGCCTTCTCATCCTTCCGGACACCAGCTGGTGGTGATTCGCGGTGCGGGGGATATCGCCAGTGGTGTAGCGCTACGTCTGTATCATGCGGGTTTTAAAGTGATCATGTTGGAAGTGGAAAAACCGACAGTGATTCGTTGTACCGTGGCGTTTGCCCAGGCCGTGTTCGATGGCGAAATGACGGTCGAAGGCGTCACCGCCCGCCTGGCAACCAGCTCTGCGGAAGCGATGAAACTTACCGAACGCGGATTTATCCCTGTGATGGTAGATCCCACCTGTTCATTGCTTGATGAACTGAAACCGCTTTGCGTGGTGGACGCTATTCTGGCGAAACAGAATTTGGGAACGCGGGCAGATATGGCACCAGTAACAATCGCGCTTGGGCCGGGCTTTACTGCAGGGAAGGATTGTCATGCGGTAATTGAAACAAATCGCGGGCACTGGCTCGGTCAGGTGATTTACTCTGGTTGTGCGCAGGAGAATACCGGTGTTCCCGGCAATATTATGGGGCATACCACCCGACGGGTGATCCGTGCTCCTGCTGCAGGCATTATGCGATCCAACGTGAAATTAGGCGATCTGGTGAAAGAGGGCGATGTCATTGCCTGGATTGGTGAGCATGAAATTAAAGCACCGTTGACGGGGATGGTGCGTGGCTTGTTGAACGACGGACTGGCCGTGGTCGGTGGTTTTAAAATTGGTGATATCGATCCTCGTGGTGAAACGGCTGATTTCACCAGCGTTTCTGATAAAGCCCGGGCGATTGGCGGCGGCGTACTTGAGGCGTTAATGATGTTGATGCATCAGGGCGTTAAAGCGACAAAAGAAGTGCTGGAAGTGGCTTAAATGAAAATGGCCGGATGGTATTACCCATCCGGCCTTTAAATTACTGACAAATCACCGTTCCGGTTTTGCCTTCAATCCCTTCTTTCGCTTTGCTCAATACGGTAATCAGTGCTTCACGACCTGCGCGAGAGCGAGCAAACGAGGCGGCAGCTTCCACTTTAGGCAGCATAGAACCTTTCGCAAAATGACCTTCTTCGATAAAGCGTTCAGCATCACTTAACGACAGGCGATCGAGCCACTGTTCATTCTCTTTTCCGAAGTTAATGGCCACTTTTTCTACCGCAGTCAGAATGATCAGCATATCGGCATCGATCATTTCTGCTAAACGGGCGCTGGCCCAGTCTTTATCGATAACCGCGCTGGCACCACGCAGATGGTTACCTTCACGAATAACAGGGATGCCACCACCGCCAACGGTGATCACCACCTGTCCGGCATCTACCAGAGCTTTAACCGTTTCTTTTTCAATGATATCAACCGGTTTTGGCGAAGCAACGACACGACGATAGCCGCGACCCGCATCTTCTTTCAGAGTGTAACCCTGTTTTGTCAGTAGCTCTGCTTCTTGCTCGGTAAAGAACGAACCGATCGGCTTGGTCGGGTTGAGGAATGCCGGATCGTTAGCATCGACTTCGACCTGGGTAACCAGCGTTGCTACAGGTTTATTAATGCCACGAGAAAGCAGTTCTTCTCTTAAGGCGTTTTGTAGATCGTAACCAATATAACCCTGGCTTAAGGCAACACAGACAGACATCGGCAGCATTGGCGAGTGCGCTTCAGTTTTTGCTGCAGCTTCAAAGGCCTGGTTAATCATGCCCACCTGTGGCCCGTTGCCATGAGTGACGATGACCTCATGTCCCTGGGCAATTAAATCAACAATTGCCTGAGAAGTAATTTTTACCGCTTTCATTTGCCCAGCCAGGTCATCGCCCAGCGCATTCCCGCCCAGGGCGAGAACAATTTTCTTACTCATTTTTCCTCACTCATCATTCTTGATTGTGTATAGATCCCTGGCAGTGGTTAGAGCACGGGAGGGACAAACGGTTTGCGTCGCAGGAAACGACCTCGCCCGGCTTTGCCTGTAAAGGTGCCGTCGCAGAAAATCGTTTCACCACGGGATAAGGTTCTGACAATCGCGCCCTGACAGGTAAACCCCTCCCATGGCGAGTAGTCAGCGTTGTCGTGGAGATGGCGATGCTGAATTTGTTGGCTCTGACGTGGGTCTATAATCACCACGTCGCCATCGGAACCGGGCGCTAATAATCCTTTTTGCGGCCACAGGCCAAACAACCTGGCGGGCATTGCACTGGTTAACTCAACAAAACGCTCCGGTGAGATACGTCCCGTCATCACGCCACTGGAGAACAGCAGTTGCATGCGGTTCTCCACACCGGGTAAGCCATTTGGGCAGCGGCTGAAATCGCCTTTAGAAATTTGCAGGCGTTGAGCCATCGAGAAGGTGCAGTGATCGGTTGCCACCACGTCAATCGCACCATCGCTGATGCCACACCACAGTTTGTCCTGCTCGCGTACGTTACGCAGCGGTGGGCTAAGAATGAACTTCATACCATCTTCTGTATCGTAACTGCGTTCGTCCAACAGGAGATATTGTGGGCAGGTTTCAACCCAGACTGGCTGGTGATTCGCACGGGCAAGACGCAGATAATCCAGACCTAAGCCGTTAGACAGGTGCACGATATAGAGCGGGGCGTTACCGGCAATTTGTGCCAGGTTAATCATGCGGGCGATGGCTTCCGCTTCGCATTCCAGAGGTCGACTCAAGGCATGATAACGCGGCGCGGTTAACCCTGCGGCGATAAACTCCGCCCGCTTGCTGGCGATAGCTGCGTCATTTTCCGGGTGTACGGTGGTCAGCGCGCCGGACTCATGCAAGCGGCGTAATGCCTGCAACACTTCATCATCGTTGAGTTTATATTGATAGGTTAAATAGAGTTTAAAACTGCTCAGTCCTTCCTCAACCATCATCGGAATTTCGTCGAGGATAGCGTGATTAATATGTTGAATGACACCGTGAAAGCTGTAGTCGATGACCGCTTTGTGGGCGGCATAACCGCGATAAACTTCCAGTTGATGGCGTAACCGGCAGCCATTTGGGCCAAATCCCATATGGTCAATAATGGTTGTTGTACCGCCACACGCAGCAGCGCGGGTACCGGTAAAAAAATCATCACAACTGCGCGCGATGCCGACATCAATATTGAAATGCGTATGGACATCCACGCCGCCAGGGAAAACGTAACAGCCAGAGGCATCAATTTCTTCGCAAGGGAGTTGCGGCGAAATATCGGTACCCAACTGGCGAACAATCCCGCTTTCAATCAGCAAATCCTGCTTCGCCTGTCCATCTGCATTAACAACAATGCCGTTTTTTATCAATACGCGCATAGCAAACTCCAAAAACCCTCCGGCGAACCGGAGGGGAATAAGTGAAGAGTAATTATTCGGTTGCCAGCCAGCTTAATGGGATTGCAGCGTACATAGCGGCACAGGTTACCAGGTGAGATTTCCAGGTTTTTTCGTTTGGCGCGTGCGCTTCCGGTTCTTTACCAGGGCCAAAACCGATGACCGGAATGCCGTGGCGACCCATGATGGATACGCCGTTAGTTGAGAAGGTCCACTTATCAACGACAGGCGCTTTACCAAACAGCCCTTCATAAGCATTCACCAGTGCTTTAACGGTGAAGTGATCTTCTTCCACTTTCCAGGTCGGGAAGTAGCATTCGGTTGGATAAACCAGGCCAGTCCAGGACGGACGGTCGTAGTTGTACATAGAAACGACAGCATTCGCTTTTTGTACTGCAGGCAGGGCACGGATCTCGTCCAGCGCGCCTTCCCATGTTTCGCCCCAGGTGAGACGGCGGTCAATAGAAACTGCGCAGCTATCTGCGACAGCGCAACGACTTGGGGAGGTGAAGAAAATTTCGGAAACAGTCAGCGTACCTTTGCCGAGGAATTCGTCATAGCCCAGACGTTGAGACAGTTCCTGTAATTCGCCAAGAATTGGACCCATTTTGAAAATGGCGTTATCACCACGTTCTGGTGCCGAACCGTGGCAGCTAACACCCTGAACATCAATGCGAATTTCCATACGACCGCGTTGACCACGGTATACCTGGCAGTCGGTTGGTTCGGTACTGACCACAAATTCCGGGCGAATGCCGGATTGTTCAATAATGTATTGCCAGCACAGACCGTCGCAGTCTTCTTCCTGCACAGTACCGGTGACCAGCAGGGTATATTCATCTTCCAGACCGAGATCTTTAATGATTTTTCCGGCATATACCATAGACGCCATGCCGCCTTCCTGGTCGGAAGTACCACGACCACCGATCAGCTCGTCGGTTTCCATGCCTTCATACGGATCGAAGTCCCAGTTTTTGATGTTGCCAATGCCGACGGTGTCGATATGAGCGTCCATAGCCACCAGACGTGGGCCGTGACCGATATAACCGAGAACGTTGCCCATTGGGTCGATTTCAACTTTATCGAAGCCGACTTTTTCCATCTCTTCTTTAATACGATGTACTACGCGTTTCTCGTCGCAGCTTTCACTGGGAATAGCAACCATATCGCGCAGGAAGCGAGTCATGTCTGCCTGGTAATCTTTTGCTTTTTCAAGAATCAGTTTGAATGGAATATTCTTAGCCATTATTTTTCTCCAGATTTTTACTCCCCGTTTTGCAGGGAGCAGTTCCAATAGGGTGATTAAGGTGCTACAGCGTGTTTGCCTTCCCAGACAACTTCGCGGTAGTGCTTCACGTCGGTGTCGCCTTCAGTGCTGATAACCAGCACCACGGCATCTTTGTTCAGCGCCAGTTTTTCCATCAGGCTTTGACGTTGCGGGTGATAATGAACCGCTGCGAGAACGCCCAAACCGACAGCGCCGGATTCACCGGAGATGATGCGCGGGTCGTTGCCATACGGATTACCCAGCACGCGCATACCTAATGCGGCAACGCTGTCCTGGCAGGAGATGAATTGGGTGGCGCAGTTACGTAGGATTTCCCAGCCCAGTGGGTTAGGTTCGCCACAGGCCAGGCCCGCCATGATGGTGGCCATATCACCGCCAACGTTGACGATGTCGCCTTTGACGCCGGAGCGATAAATACAGTCAGCTTTGTCAGGTTCAACAATAATGCTGTGCAGATTTTGCGGGCTATAGACGTCGACCAGATAACCCAGCACACCACCGGCCATTGCACCGACACCGGCTTGCAGCAGAACGTGTGTCGGGGTGACGCCCATTTCACGCATTTGCTCGACGGCTTCATCCGCCAGTGTTGCGTAGCCTTGCATGATCCAGGTTGGGATTTTGGTGTAACCTTCCCATGCCGTGTCCTGTACCACTTCCCAGCCGTGCTGCTGCGCGTGTTGCATGGTCAGGCGAACGGTATCGTCATAGTTCATATCCGTGACGATGCACTCGGCACCGAGGTTTAGAATGGCGTCAACGCGTTCCTGAGCAGAACCTTTCGGCATGTAAATCACCGCATTCTGTCCGAGTTGCTGTGCTGCCCATGCCACACCGCGCCCGTGGTTGCCGTCGGTGGTAGTCGCGAAAGTCATTTTTTCGCCGATGGCATTTTTCAGGTGCTCAAATGACAGCGTTTCGATATCAAGATGATATTTTTCACACAATAATTGAGCGATGGCGTACGCACCGCCGAGCATTTTGAAGGCGTTCAGACCGAATCGTTTTGATTCGTCTTTGACGAGAATTTTCTTTACACCAAACAGGTTTGCGAGATCGTCCAGCGCACAAAGCGGTGTTGGGTGATAACCAGCAATTTTCTGGTGGAACTGGCGTGCCAGTTTTGCCTGGCTTTGCGAAAAAAGCGGTGATGTTTCGCCGTTGAAAAATTTGTTATCGGCGATATCAATCTTCAATGAGAAAACGGACATATCCTATCCTTTTGGCCTCTGGAAATAGAGGGCCGACCAGCTGATCGGCCCGAGGGGTTATTTCACGCGTTCTTGCGCTTCTTTCAGCAGTTGCTCGAGCAGTGCACCTGGTTTGGCGTATTTACGGGACAGGATCATCGCGGCGATGATATAAGGCTTCCAGCTGGCTTCTTTGTAGGTAGCGATACGGTATTTTTCGAATACGCCTTCAGTCACTTCACCTTCTTTGCAGGATACGCCGCTGATATCAGCTGGCAGGCAGTGCATGTACAGGGCTTCGCCATCACGGGTCAGTTCCATCATCTCTTCAGTACAATGCCAGTCTTTGTGTTGCGCGTTCTGTGCCAGACACTGTTTTTCCAGTGCTTTTAAGCCTTCGTGATCGTTCGCACGCAGCAATTCAGTACGCTCTTCCATCACTTTGTAAGGTGCCCATGACTTCGGATAAACGATGTCTGCGTCTTTGAAGGCTTCTTCCATGCTGGTGACCTGACGGAAGCTACCACCGGAGGCTTTAGCATTGTTTTTAGCAACTTCAACGACATCCGGGATCAGGTCGTAGCCTTCCGGATGGGCCAGGGTGACATCCATACCGAAGCGGGTCATCAGACCTATGATGCCTTGTGGTACAGAGAGCGGTTTGCCATAGCTTGGGGAGTAGGCCCAGGTCATGGCGATTTTTTTGCCTTTCAGGTTTTCCAGCGAACCAAAGTGTTCACGCAACCATGCCAGGTCAGCCATAGACTGAGTCGGGTGGTCAATATCGCATTGCAGGTTCACTAAAGCCGGACGCTGCGGCAGCACACCCTGCTTGTAGCCGTCATCAAGTGCCGCGCCAACTTCACGCATATAGGCGTTGCCTGCGCCCAGATACATATCGTCGCGAATACCGATAGCGTCAGCGCAGAAGGAGATCATATTGGCGGTTTCACGCACGGTTTCGCCGTGAGCGATTTGTGATTTACCTTCGTCAAGATCTTGTTGTGCAAGGCCGAGCAGGTTAAGCGCGGAAGCATAAGAGAAGCGGGTACGGGTGGAGTTGTCGCGGAAGACGGAAATACCTAATCCACTATTAAAGACTTTGGTTGAGATGTTTTCAGCACGCAGTGCTTTTAACGCGGCGGCAACGTCCAGTACTTGTTTCAGTTCGTCTGGCGTCTGTTCCCACGTTAACAAAAAATCTTTTTCATGCAGGTGAGAGGTCAGCGAATTGATATCCTTAATCAGCTCATTAACAGTTTTCATCATAAAGTCCCGATAGTGGAATGACAGGCAAAGTGGTTTATTTCACTGTGACGTGCCAAAGTGATTGGTGTTTTCACAGCTATACCTGGGACTAACAATAAGTGTGCCAGAATTATCCACGCGGCTGCGAAAGGCTAATTTGACGGATAATGTGTGGGGTTGATCACATATTGATGCCAGTTTCCGGTTGTTTGTAAAATACGAAAACGTTTGGCTTTTTTTATCACGTTATTTATTTGCTGCTAAGTATCAGAAATAAGATAAAGAGGCAGGCTATCTCTCTTCAGTTTGATAAACTTGCCGCTGTAATTCTCATATTGATATAGAAATGTGATATCTCTTCCATAATTTTATTAGAAAGTGATAAAAATCTTATGTTTTTATCAAAGCCAATTTCTCCTGAGTTAATATCATCATGATCTGTGAACCATCAACGTCTTCAATGATCGACTTTTAAGTAAGTCTGGAAGGTAAAGCTATGGAGCTTGCGACTACGCAGTCAGTATTGATGCAAATTCAACCGACAATTCAGCGTTTTGCCAGAATGCTTGCCAGCGTTTTGCAGCTTGAGGTTGAGATCGTTGATGAAAACTTGTGTCGCGTCGCCGGAACGGGCGCGTATGGGAAGTTTCTTGGCCGCCAGTTGAGCGGCAACTCACGCCTGCTCCGCCACGTCCTGGAAACGAAAACTGAAAAAGTTGTGACACAGTCTCGCTTCGATCCCCTTTGTGAAGGTTGCGATAGTAAAGAAAATTGCCGCGAAAAAGCATTTCTGGGTACGCCTGTCATTTTACAGGATCGTTGTGTTGGGGTGATAAGTTTGATTGCCGTTACCCACGAGCAACAAGAACATATCAGTGATAATTTACGCGAATTTTCCGATTACGTTCGCCATATATCCACCATTTTTGTTTCTAAACTTCTGGAGGATCAGGGACCAGGAGATAACATCAGTAAAATATTCGCGACCATGATCGATAATATGGATCAGGGCGTGTTAGTGGTTGATGCTGATAATCGTGTTCAGTTTGTTAATCAGACAGCTTTAAAAACACTCGGTGTTGTACAAAATAATATTATTGGAAAACCTGTTCGTTTCAGACCATTAACATTTGAGAGTAATTTTACCCATGGTCATATGCAACATATTGTTTCGTGGGATGATAAAAGTGAATTAATCATTGGTCAGTTGCATAACATCCAGGGCCGACAACTATTTTTAATGGCGTTTCACCAATCGCATACCAGTTTTTCTGTAGCAAATGCACCTGATGAACCGCATATTGAACAATTGGTTGGCGAGTGCCGTGTTATGCGGCAATTAAAACGACTCATTAGCCGTATTGCACCCAGCCCATCCAGCGTTATGGTGGTTGGTGAAAGCGGCACGGGTAAAGAAGTCGTCGCTCGTGCAATCCATAAGTTGAGCGGAAGACGGAATAAACCCTTTATTGCTATCAACTGTGCCGCGATTCCGGAACAGCTTCTGGAGAGCGAACTGTTCGGTTATGTTAAAGGCGCATTTACTGGCGCTTCTGCCAACGGTAAAACAGGGTTGATTCAGGCGGCGAATACGGGCACGCTGTTTCTCGATGAAATTGGTGATATGCCATTAATGTTGCAGGCTAAATTACTGCGCGCTATTGAGGCGCGTGAAATTCTGCCGATTGGTGCCAGTAGCCCAATACAAGTCGACATCCGCATCATTTCTGCAACTAATCAGAATTTGGCCCAGTTCATTGCCGAAGGTAAATTCCGCGAAGATCTCTTCTACCGACTTAATGTTATCCCGATAACTCTTCCACCGCTGCGTGAACGTCAGGAAGATATTGAATTACTGGTGCATTACTTTTTACATCTGCATACCCGTCGTCTGGGATCGGTTTATCCTGGCATTGCTCCTGATGTCGTCGAAATATTGCGTAAGCATCGTTGGCCCGGAAACCTGCGCGAGTTAAGCAATTTGATGGAATATCTGGTTAACGTTGTTCCTTCAGGTGAAGTTATCGACAGCACGCTATTGCCGCCAAATCTGCTGAATAATGGCACAACGGAGCAAAGTGATGTAACAGAGGTCAGTGAGGCGCACCTGTCACTCGATGATGCGGGCGGCACGGCGCTGGAGGAGATGGAAAAGCAAATGATCCGCGAGGCGCTTTCACGTCATAACAGCAAGAAGGAAGTTGCTGATGAACTGGGCATCGGCATTGCTACGCTCTATCGCAAGATTAAGAAATATGAGTTGTTAAACACATAACCTCTGAGAATCCGGCCTGAATTCAGGCCGGATATCCTTTTACTTCGTTTTCTCGCAATCCAGAACTGTATTTACAATCATCTGATACCCTGTGCAGCGACAAAGATTTCCCGCCAGTCCACGACGAATTTCCGTAATGGTTAATGGCTTCTCGCGTGGTTTCGCCAGCATTGCCGTGGTAGCCATAATCAGGCCCGGCGTACAAAACCCGCATTGCACTGCACCAGATTTCGCATAAGCCAGTTGGACATGAGAAAGTTTACCGCCTTTCGCTTCACCTTCCAGCGTGCGGATCTCTTTTCCTTCAGCCCAGGCCGCAAGGAATAAGCAACTGTCTATCGCAGTGCCGTCGACCAGCACCGTACAGGCACCGCATTCGCCTACGCAGCAACCTTGTTTGACACTAAGAAGCCCTTGTTCTCGGAGTAGTTCCGAAAGCGGCATTCCTGGCGCGGCGTGAAGCTGAAAAGGCATCCCGTTAATGGTGCATTCGATGGTAATTGTTTCGCTGTGATTCATTGCAATTTTCCCCCCGCCGCGGCGACGGCTTCGCTAATCACTTTTTTGGTCATCGTCTGGATGAGATGCAGACGAAACTCTTTACTGGCCCGCCATGAAGAACGCGGGGCGACATCTTGCAGGACTGATTCGCTGATGGCTTCCAGCGTTTGCAGGTTTAATGGCGCATTTTGTGCAGTCTGTTCGGCATGTTGGCAGCGAATCGGCGTTGGCGCGGCAACACCAAATGCCAGGCGTAATTCGCTGAAATTGCCGTTATCCAGTCGGCAATGTGCGGCGCAGCCAATTGTTGAAATATCCATTGCGTCGCGCATGGCATATTTAAAATGCGCGCTGCCCGCGTGTTCTTTCGGCTGTGGCGGAAAATGAAAGGCGACAAGGATTTCGTCATGCTCAAGAGACACTTTGCCCGGCCCGGTGTGAAAGCCATTAATCGGGACGAAACGAACACCGCGTGGGGAGTGGAGCTCCAGTTTCGCGTCATAAATTAGCGTTGGCGTGGCAGAATCTGCGCTGGTGGCACCGTTGCAAATATTTCCGCCGTAGGTGGCGACATTACGGATCTGCGGCCCGGCGATTGATGCAGCCGCAGCACATAACGCCGGGAGATTGCGTTGGATTACGGGATCTTCAATGAGCTGAGTAAATGTTGTCGCGGAGCCGATTCGCAGCGCGCCATCTTCCGCCTGTGTTATTCCCCGCAGCTCTGCCAGATTGTGGATATCAACAATATGGCGATAGCGGTCATTGTGATGGTGAAGCTGTATCAGTACGTCAGTGCCACCGGCAAGCAATTTGGCCTGCGGATTGTCAGCCAGCAGGGTGATGGCATCGGCAAGGGTGGTTGCGCGATGGTAAGAAGCAAAATCAAACATGATGTTATCCTCAAATCAATCCTGCCAGATGGAATTCTTCATATAATCGTTTTGGCGTTAGCGGCAGTGTATTGATTGCAACACCGGTAGCCATCTTCACCGCATTACGAATAGCAGCGGCTACAGGAATTATGGGTGGCTCACCCAGTGACTTATGTCCGTATGCGGATTGCGGCTCATTGATTTCGACGAACGCGCTTTCCAGTTGTGGCAGATCCGGCATGGTCGGCATTTTGTAATCCAGCAGATTGGGGTTACGGACCACGCCGCTTTTCGCATCGATGATCATCTCTTCAAATAGCGCCCAGCCAATGCCCATTCCCATTCCGCCGTGTACCTGACCTTCTGCCAGCAGCGGATTAAGAATATGGCCCGAATCATGAACGTTGAGGATGCGGTTGATGGTGACTTTACACAGTGCAATATCGACCGTCAGATCAACAAAGGTACAGCCAAACGCCGGTGGGTTAGTGGTGGTTTTGATGGAGCTTTCGGCAGAGAGCTGCCCGCCGCGTTCAGGGTGGTAGAAAGCGTCCATCGCCAAATCTTTTAACGACATTAACGGCTCTTCCGGTCGTTCAACCAGCACGATATGGCCTTTTATCAGGGTCAGATTCATCGCTGACTGATGTAGCATGACTGCGGCGTGAGCGATGATTTTCTCTTTTAATAACAGTGCCGCACTGCGCAGCGCAGGCGCGGCAACATAGCTCTGACGTGAGGCAAATGCGCCGGGGTCGAATGGTGTAACGTCGGTGTCTTGGGTTGAAATAACGTGAACATCGCTGACCGGAACTCCCACGGTTTCTGCCACCATTTGCGAGAACACGGTGTCGGCACCCTGGCCGATTTCCGTCGCGCCGCTTTGCACGTTGATGGTTCCATCCTGATTCATCAACAGGCGCGCGCCTGCTATTTCTACGCCGACAGGCCAGGTGTTAGAGGTGTAGCTAAAACAGGCGACGCCAACGCCACGACGTAAATTGCCTTGCTGGTTCTGGCACTCTGCACGGCGTTTTTCCCATTCAAAGATTTTCCGGCCTTTTTCAAGACACTCCGGCAACCCTGCGCTGTAAATACGTTTTCCCGTGAGCGGATTAGCATCTCCTTCGCGGGCGGCGTTGCGTAAACGAATTTCAACAGGATCAATACCTAACGCTGTCGCGGCATCATCAAGCATAGACTCAACGGCAAATACGACTTGTGGCGCGCCATAACCACGCATCGCACCAGCCGAGGGGAGGTTGGTATAGCAGGTCTTTGAACTGTAAGCGTAGGCACAACGAGGATAAAGGTAAGCGACTTTATTCCCCCCAGCAGAAGCAATGGAGTGCCCGTGAGATGCATAAGCGCCGGTGTTAGACAGAACATCCAGACTATAACCTTTCAATGTTCCGTCGCGGTTCACGCCCATTTGCCCGTCAATAGTAAAAGCGTGGCGGGTACGGGTTGCGAGGAAACACTCTTCACGGCTAAGGGAAACTTTCACCGGAATGCCGCCAAGTTTGCTGGTCAGGAATGCCGCCATTGGCTCTTCCAGTACATCCTGTTTATTACCAAAACCGCCACCGATAAACGGTTTGATGACTCGTACGCATGACCAGGGAATATCCAGCGCCTGACCAACCACGCGGCGAACAATGTGCGGGATCTGGGTGCTGGAAACGATGGTAATTCGCGAGTCATCCTCCATCCATGCCAGCGATGTCACGCTTTCCATATGACAATGTTGAATAACGGGAGTCTGATAGTGCCCCTGTACCTGGTAGTCGGCGGCATCGATTGTTTGTTGGACATTACCCGTCGACATCGTGCTTTGTTTCAGTAAATTGCCACCGTTATGGATTGGTGCAGCGTCTTCTGCCAGCGCCGCTTCTGGCGAGGTGATAACGGGTAATTCTTGCCACTCAATGCTGACCAATTGCGCCGCTTTTTCTGCCGTGAGTTCATCGCGGGCCACGACGATGGCAACGGCGTCGCCATGATGACGAACATGGCGAGTTAGCAGTGCGCGATCGGCGGTATCGCGCTTGTTTTCGTCAAGTGTCCAGGCATGCCCTGCCGTGGCGAATGGGATTTCTGGCACATCTTCCCAGGTAAAAATCGCCAGGACGCCCGGCAAACTCCTGGCTTGTTCATCATTAATACTTACAGCATAACCATGTGCGATAGGGCTACGTACATATTTCGCGTAACACATGCCCGCCATAATATAATCGTCAGTATATCGTGCCCGCCCGGTGACCTTAGCAATGGCATCGACGCGCATGCATGATTCACCCGTAGCGGTTGCTTCCCGCGCTTCCATAGAAATCCCCTCGGTTTGAACATTTGGTTCTTATGGCAAAGATTTAGTCTTAGCAGGCAAGAATTACGCCAGAAACGACTATATGCGTGAGGGGAGGAAGGAAGTGTGATGACGTTAAAAAAACACAGATATGATACGAAACAGGACTCTGAATAGGGACAGTGATACGTATCAATATGAGTGGCGATAAAATCAATGTGATAAATTAGGATTATTACGCATCAAGGTGGGAAATAGGGTAAAAGTCAGGAACTTCGATACCACTACAGCAAATATTTTGCTGATGATACTTCCCTTTGCCAAATGAAATTAACCTCTTTCTCTATTACATCGTTTTTCCAGAAGCAAGAGATTGGGTATCAAGAGGCTGGCTGCTATGATATGGCGTCTTGTTTTTTAAGCGAGGAAAGATTTTGAGTGCGGGACGCCTGAATAAAAAATCTCTGGGTATCGTGATGTTGTTATCGGTTGGACTGCTTTTGGCGGGCTGTTCGGGTAGCAAATCATCCGATACAGGAACGTATTCCGGCTCCGTTTACACCGTGAAACGGGGGGATACGCTATATCGTATTTCGCGCACCACGGGAACCAGCGTAAAAGAACTGGCGCGACTGAACGGCATTTCCCCCCCTTACACCATTGAAGTAGGTCAGAAACTAAAACTGGGTGGGGCGAAAAGTAGCAGTAGTACACGTAAATCAACCGCCAAATCAACGACCAAAACCGCATCGGTTACACCGTCATCAGCGGTACCGAAATCTTCCTGGCCGCCAGTAGGGCAACGTTGTTGGTTATGGCCAACGACAGGGAAAGTTATCATGCCGTATTCGACAGCAGATGGCGGCAATAAAGGGATTGATATCTCAGCTCCACGAGGTACACCTATTTACGCCGCGGGTGCAGGAAAGGTGGTGTATGTGGGTAACCAGCTGCGTGGCTACGGTAATCTCATCATGATTAAACACAGTGAAGATTACATTACGGCTTACGCTCATAATGACACGATGCTGGTAAATAATGGGCAAAGCGTGAAGGCTGGGCAAAAAATCGCTACCATGGGGAGCACTGATGCGGCATCTGTTCGCCTGCATTTCCAGATTCGTTACCGTGCAACGGCAATTGATCCGCTACGTTACTTGCCGCCTCAGGGCAGCAAGCCAAAATGCTGATGGCGAATTAATCAGCAGTCAGCAGCGTGGTACTTGCTAAGGAGAGCGTAAGGTTTATAATGCCTTACGCATCTCGAAGCGGGCGTAGTTCAATGGTAGAACGAGAGCTTCCCAAGCTCTATACGAGGGTTCGATTCCCTTCGCCCGCTCCAGAATCTCCCCAGGTGGAGAAGACCAAAAAAGTCTTCTCTGTCAGCAACTTAAACAGTTACCTATTTAATTTGCTTAGGAGTTCTACCATTGTGATCCGCCCTTAGTAACTGTCACGTTAAGTTACACGGTGAGATGACAGTATAACCTAACGTTGGCGGCAGTTGCACCTCTCACACCGCGATAGCACAACGTGAAGATAAAGCCCATCCTGGCATTGTAATGTCATCGACAGACTGAACACACGCATTTAAGCCCGATGTGCGGCCTTGTGGCTGCGTAAACAGGTTTATGGTGATATTGGTCCTTGCAAACCATATGCAAGCTCTATCAGCGTTTCAGCCACGCTCCCAACGGGTACACGGTTATCCTGATAAGGTGTGATCTTTCTGACAATCTGATGAAGTCGCTACGCTCCGCTTGTTGCCGTATCACCAACGGGGCTTTATGGCTCCTATTGCATTCAATAATCTCACAATCGCCAATTATTTCAGCATACCTTTATTGAGTGACTGATTTATCATACTGGTCACGATAGCAATCACTTCCAAAATGCAATGAATTTCTTGAAGAGTGGAGTTGGCATACCAAGCTGATAAGCTCCAGAAGATGATTTTGAGTAGGTTGATGTTAAAAATGTGTTTGATGGTCTTGGATAAGAGGTAAAGGAATTTACGCACAGTTAAACACTCCATTTATTTTGGAGTGATTATACTCTTTATTTCCGTGATGTAGATTTACCCTATTTTCATTATTTCACTTAATTGAATCTACGTCAAGAGAATGGTGTAGATTCAATGTCTTTAAAAAACAAATGATTAAAATTTTAGCGTGCGTCTTGAGGTTGTTTATTGACCGTTTTTTGCTAAGTGTAAAAAAATGTCAGCTTTCCCCGCTAGCTTAGTTACTGTCTTTTTCTCTGAAATCGGCGCATACGTGATCACCGCTTGAGGTTGCTGCTCTTACTTCTCAAATTGTGATGGAGAACGATAAAGGTTAGAGGGCACTTTTATTTTTTTAAGCAAGTGTATAGCATAAGAATAATCTAAAAAGGGAGGTTATATGCGCAGGTCTGCATTTGTGAGGATGATGATTTTTACAACGTTGTTTGTAGGGGGAGCTTCTACCGCAGTTGCTAAAAACTGCAAAAAAGGAATACCTTGTGGTAACTCGTGTATAGCTGTTGGTAAGACGTGCCGGATTGGCTCTTATGCCCCTTCATCTTATAAAAATCATTCATACTCTTATCCTTCATCCTCTATTCGAAGCTCGCAATCAAATAATTCACGAAAAACTGAAGGGGTGAAAACGACTCCTGCTGCCAAAAATTATCTTTGCCAATACTCTATTGCATCAATCGAAAACGGACGTTTAGGGGCATTACGTGTTCAGGGATACGCACAAGTAACTTTATATGCAGATAGCTTCAAGGCTAACAGATTAAATGGAACATATTTGATATCGCCAAAACTGAATGCTAACGGCAAGTTTATGATGGCAGATGATAAAAGCAAGGTTTATGCTTATGATTCTTGGCTATTAAATTTTGCAATAAGCGATCGTATCACAAGAACGACAGAACAATGGGATCGATGTAAGCTCAATCAAAAATAACAGTTAGAGAAGCTCTTGTAGAGGCATTATTGAGTTATTGGTTTTAATATTTTTGTGCCTCTATGGGCTTTTTTTGCCTTTTTGCAATGTAGGAGAGAGCACAGGAATCGTTAAAATTAATTATTGGGGTATTTAAGGTTATTTTCAGGTGATTTAAGGGTATTAAACGTGATTTAAGTGATTAAAATATAAACAGATGGTTCTGTATCTTATTGATTTATAGGATTATTTTCAAGTAAAGGTAAATAAAAAATAAATAGCCATAAATAGCTATAAATACATCTAAATACCTATATCCCCTCCCTTATGGCTAGATTGCGAGAGGTGCTTAACGCGATTTTCAGCGCCCCCCGATCTGGAAAATCCAGAATCCCCAAATATCAGCAAGGAATTTCTTGCACAATCAACATCGTTTTTACCTATTAAATCATTACACAGAAAGCCTTTCTGTAATGTCTCTCACTAAACTTTCACTAAACACGAGAATGATCGGTTTTATGTCGGATCAGATGCTAGAAACAGCACCACGTCTCACAAGGGCTGTAAGCGATGAAACCAGTGTTTATGCGGGTACAGGTCAAAATATAGGCCAAAATCCATTTAACATAATAAACGTAATATGCACTAAGGAACACATAGAACGCCTTGAGTTGATGTATAAGGGGAAAAGTGGTGGATTTTTTACGTAGGAGCACGAGAGGGCTTCTATTGACTTTTGTATGCTATGAAATATAATAGAAGGTTTTTTATTTTTATGTTGATAGTGATTGCACATTAAAGATTGAAAGCAAATTTAAACATAAATTTTCAACACGTGAAAGAAACTTGTTCGACAAATAATAGATTGATTTTTAATCAACAATTTCTATAGTGCTCTGTAAGCCGCATTACACAAGGCTTTGCGAAAGTGATGTAAAAGTGAAGAAAGCTAACATTGCACTTTTAAGCCACTTTTCATTGAATTTTTAGTATGGAATTACACAGGGATTAATCATCAATTACATTGAATTTAAGCCTGTTTTAGATGTTTAATTTTGGTAGCAAGAAACACTTTTAGAAGATCATTGCACAGATGTTATGTGATAAATGGATGTAACGGTAGGTCACTGTGAACTACCCCCACAGAATTCTGTTATCCTTAACTTTTAAAGAAATATGCACCCTAACAGAAAACTGTTACCCCAACCCTAACAGAATTATGTTAGACACCCCCACAGAAAACTGTTAGCCACCCCTACAGAATTTTGTTACCTATTAGATCAATTATCAAATACAATTAAATTATCTTTTATAAATTCTTTTATCTTTAAAGAATAATTATAGGGATACCCGTTAGAGGAGTCCTTGACTATCCCTTAATCTATTGGCATTCGCCAGAACCTTGCACAAGTTAGAGTGTTAGTCGTTAGACTGCTTGTCATAACACATAGTTTTTGTTTGTTGATGTTAGTTAGTAGATCTATGTTCGCTAATGCCGCTCACAACGAATATGTAATCTACTATGTGCAAATAGCCTACGGCTTGCGTAAGGCTAAATAGTCTTGCGCTGTGCGCTTCAATAGTTCCATTGATGAGGCTTACGCCAATCTAACGATCATCAATCATCTAAAATAAATTTCTTGTGCAATGTTCTGGCGAATGCAATTAGAGTAGCGTTACCCCTTTGGGGATGCTAACGCATAACTATAGATCAACCATCAAACAGACAAAAAAGAAAAATATGGTTTAAAGATGTTAGGTAGTAGATGAGATTCTACCGCTTAAATCAAGCCGTAGGCGAGCTAAACGTATATAAGGCAGGGAAACACTTAGCGGTAATAGATTATCTCGTTATAGAGCTTCTGAGGAGCTTTACAGGTATTTTATAAGGTGTCTGAAATTAGAGTTTATCTATCATCTCCTTTTCATATACCTAACAAATACAAAATAAGCCCCTTAAATAAGCCTCTGGCGAGCTAAACAGCCTCTACATAAGGGAATGTATTGTATTTATCAAAACCTCGTCAGAGGGCGTTTTAGAGCGTTTTAGAGAATAAGGAAGAATAGGAGCACTCGTAAGAGCACGAATTGCTAAGAAAAATTATAACACACTGAAAATGATCAATATTTTTATGGCTAGGGGTTGACAAAAGCTTTTAGTCGTGGTAAAGTAATATTAGGGACAGAAAACATTCTTATCCTCTAAGTAATTAAACCAATGCACCGCACTTTGAAGCCCAACAAGGCTTGCAAGGTGTTTTTTCTTTTAACCAAATAGAATAAGGAGGCTAATTAATGAAATATTTTACTCCACAGGATGTAGTTGAAGCCTGGAAACGTGGTGAGATTAATCGTTTTAAAGTAAGGATGAACAGGAACACAGCGCGACGCTGTGGTTATCCAGAGCGTGAAAAATGCTTTGACGATGCACTAAAAATTATTGATGAACTGCGTAAGGCAGAGAAAGAATAATAACAGGAGAAGGAGAAAACTATGAGCGAAACTACAGAAAAGAAAAGACAACCACGCACTTGCTTTCATATTCCTGATGAAGTATTTCAGGTGTTGTTTAAAGAAGCCAGAAGTAAACGTATCACTGTTACAGATTACATTCTTGATATGTTGAAAAGAGAGGCTGAAACACTCTCAAACAAAAGCAAGTGATTTTTATCACCATAGTAGCGCCGTAGAGCGTGATTACATCAAGGAGATTTTTAATGATTAATGAAGAACAATTTGTAAAAGTTCCTATGTGGATTCTAAAAATAAGCCAAGTAAACGGGCATAAATTTACAGATAGTGCTAAAAACCTTTACTGCTATTTGAGAGGGTTTGATCGTGCATTTCCCTCTTACGCTAAGATAGGCGATGTTTTTGGCATAACACCAAGAGCAGCAGAAGAAAGGGTTAAGAAATTGCTCGAAATGGGATTAATTATAAAAGATGCACGACCAGGAAGCTCTAACCTTTATCGAGTGCTTGATATTCCAAAAGGAGAATCATCACTACCTGATCCTTCTGAGAAAGAAAACGAATCTAATGAAATATTGAACGTTTCAGAAATCATCATTGAAGAAGAAACACAGGAATCAGCGTTCCCTGAGCGGCCCGAAATTTTTACTTGGCTTCTTTCCCTTGATAAGAAGAAACCACCGCACGAAGAAACAGAAGATTTTGTAAAACGTGCATTAGATTCAAAGAATATCTATCTTGAGAAACAGGTTTTTCACGATCTGATAATATATCTAAGAGAAAAAAGTGAAATATACGATTCAATACCATTCTAAGGAGAATAAATGATTTATAACATCACAAACAATCAGTAACAACAGATCGGGCAATACATATGGCAAATGCATTTATGGCGATATTCATCGTAACTATGGCATTAAGTTTTTATAATCCACATAAAAAGAGGGAAAATGGGAAGAAAGAAACGTAATAACTTAAAACGTATTGAAAAAAACAGTAACTTCAATTCAAAAAGACAACGTCACCAACACACCAACAAAATTCCAGGGGAAGAGATAATCTTTATTCTTGAAACAGAATCCCCTGAATTAAGCGATGAAGAATTAGAAATAATCCAGTCAATGCCAGGCGTTTACTTTCGCCCAAGAACAAGAAAACAAACTATCATTTCTGATGGCACTCTGAAACGTTGGCAGCTTTTAGGGTTTAGCTCCTATCATCATTTTTTGGGATTTAACGCTTTCAATAATTGTGTAGGTGGTGCATCGGAAGTCGATCTGATGGCTCATTTAGAAGATACATTAGCTTCTAACAAACGTTCTAACTAATAAAATGATGGGTGTATGTATAAGCGCCCAATGAAAATATTCGAAAAAGGAAAAATAATGATTGGCTATATTCAAGAAACACAATTATTTAAGATGATCCTGTCTGATGCAAAAAACTATGCTGAGTTAATCCGGCTGGCAAAAGAAACAGAAGACTACGAAGCATTAGAGCGTTACCGTGATGAAGTGCTGACGCTCAAGACACCTTTTAACATCGTATTGAATATGATTAATGATGCATTACAAGGAGAATACGCATAATGGAAGAAGATATTAGCAATGCAATGGAACAACTTTTAGATCTGACTATCTCACTACAAACAAGAATAAATCAAGCCTATTCAGATTTATGCGATTACACGCTCTCTCAATGCGTTATTAGCTTAATGAAGGTGAATGTAAGCCTTGACGATTTTATCTCTCTGGTGAGCGATTTAGAGCTATCAGATGCCAGGCTGTGCACTAAAATCATCACAGACACCGCCAGCACGTTAAAGGCTGCAAGTGAAGAGATTCAGCAATTAGTAGATGATTTAGCAAAAAGTGCTATTTCTTCTAAGTGATAATGAAAATCATTTGCATTTATAACAATTTCATTATATAATGATATTAGGGGTAGATAAAAAGGTTTTGACTGGTGTTAATCCTTTTCCTGTCATAAATCCCTGCATATGGAAGGTGATAGCCTCAAAGGTTGAATGGCATTAACCTCTAACAAATATTACCTTCCATCTCTCAAGAAGTTTTAGAATAATCATAACTCCCTCTTTGATTGTTGATTGTTTCTACGTTGTGTTGATGAATGTTGTTAGGCATTGTGCTTAATTTTGATAAAAGCGGGTAGGTGTTATCTCCTTGCCCTTCCCGCTCTTATTTTCATCTATGCTTATCCTAAAGCTCCTTATTTTGTCCGAAAACATTAAAGAGCCTTACACTGATAGTTATATTTTATAACTATTTACTAACATCATTAAACTCTTATTTAATGACAGAAGTTAGTAACAGAATAATCTATTAAGTTGTTGTCAAAAACAATCATCTGCATAGCGTTAGCCGCAAGCAGAGAGAGTTTAGCTAAGAATTGTGCAATAACCTTTGGAAATATTGATAGCAAAACGGGTTTTATAGACTGCAAATCTATAATCTTTGGTTGTAAAAAAGCTTTTTCTGAAACGGTAGATTACTGTTGGTGTAGTTAATTCTATTAAAATTTGATCTGTGAGTAGATTGGAACAGTGATTCCTTAAAATCTGACTGGTGCATCCACACCATGAAAGATAGCGGTTAGCCACCGCGCCCCGAATAGATATTCCTGATTGATTCCGCATGTTTTCCTAAGAGCATGTTTTCAGGAATATCTGTTCACCCTTTAAACCTATCTTTAAGCATGTTTAATAAGCATTCTTAGAGATACGTTTAAAACCTCCTCAAGGTTTTACTTATCGCTGTGTATTGCCCGACACGTTAATAAATCCCCCTCGCTATTGTCAGATTGAACCTCTTATAGCCTGGGGGATTTATTAAATTCCAACATAATGGAATCGTTATATAAATGAAACAAGAAATTATCCTGAAATATGGCAATGAAAAGTTAACACTAACTGAAGATGTGTTGAATGCTACAGCCTACGCGCTTGGCATCACTCCCACAGAATTAAAGAAACAGTGTGAACGTCTTTATAAGGCTGAAAGCAATAAACCATCTCACCAAGATTTGATTAATGCTAAAGCTCAACAAATCAAACAATCTAAGGAAAAATAATGGCTATTTTAAAATTAAGCGATGTTTTCCCACATCGTAAAAGCATCACTGACGTAGTGAGCTATGCAACCGACCCTTACGCGGCTGTAGAAAGCAAAAAATTTGCAGCACTTGCACAAGATGTAACGTGCGGCGACCTCATTGATTCATCCGGCGCTAAATATGTTAGCGGCGCTGATGTTCTTGTCGTTGTGTCTGACTTCGTAACTGCTGATTCAAATAAAACAGTTAACGTGCTTCGTGCTAATGCCGGACTCGTTTGCATCAAAGCTGATGCCCTGAATGCCGAAGGCGCTGTAAAAGAAGCTGCTATTGCAGCTCTCGCTGCTAAAGGCTTCCAGCTTGAAGGCTTCCACTCTGTTTTCACATCTTAAGAAGGAATAAATAATAATGATTATCGGAAATGAAGTGGTTGATCTTGCTCCACTGTTCGAATTAAACGACTCACGCAATTACCTACTGTCTACTCTGGATTTTACTGATCCTGTGCCTGTAGAAAGTCACAAAGTGGCTGTTTCCCAGCTTATCGAGAGCAATGAATCTCTGTTCAACCATCCTACAAGCCGTTTTAGCTCTGAGCATAACGTTACTAAGCGTGAGAACGGGGAAGAATGGCTGATTGAAATCCCTTACTTCCTGCGTGAAGACCTGATCAAACCGCAGGACGTGCAAGGCAAACGCAAAGCCGGAAGCTCTATTGAAGAAACACTGCCGGATCTGTATGCGGAATATATCGCTAAACACAATGTTGCATTCCAGCGCACTAAAGAAAGCATCCTCGCGGCTTCTCTGTTCTCTGGCAAGACACATACCCCGAAAACTGACGATGTTCTGATCGACTACAGCACTCTGTTCGGTGTGTCTCCAATGACTGCAACCGTTGACGCATCCAGCACCAACACAATGACCGTATTCAAGCAATTTGATCAGATGCATACGGATATGATTGCTAAGGCACAAAGCCAGGCTGCAACCATTGAGCGTGTTGTTGTGTTCTGTAAACCTGCGGCATTCAACGCTATTCGTTACAGCGTTGGCATGGTTAATGCGTTCCAGTATGCAAGCCCTGTAGACGATGCAAACGTGGTGTTTAATGTGCGTTCTCTGCTGCCTGGTGTAACTACTTTCACCATTCCAGGAACTAACATTGACCTGATCAAAGTGACTGATCCGCTGCTGCTGGCACATATGACCGCTGACGCTGTAGCTATTCCTAAACTTGCTAAGGGGGCAGGTGTTTACCAAGCTATTTTTGGTGCGCCTTCCAGTTCATTCGATCTGCTGTCTCAAGGCGCTAAAGAGTATTACAGCTATGCTTTCGAATCGAATCGCGGCGACGCAGTGCACGTAGTGACCGAGAATAGCTCGCTTGTGGTTAACCACGGTGTTGGCTTCTCTGTGCAGATCACAGTAGCGTAAAAAGTGTTAAAGACGTTCCCCTACGTCTGGAAATAATCGGGGCAATAAGGGTAAGGGATAATCATATAAGCAAAATATGCGCTGTCTCTTGCCCTTTTTGTTTTTCTACTGTCTACAAACCCAAATAAAAATATATATATATGTGAGAGAAAACCAATGAATACAGAAAATTCACAGGCATTAATTCTTAAATCTGTAAAAGAACTGGCAGCTATTAGCGATGACTCAATAATCAATGTCAGTGCCTTATGCAGAATGCTTTCAATTGATGCAAATAATGTGCGGCAGCGTGTGTTTCAGACTGGATGCAGCACTTTTGAAGCAATTACATACTACTGTTCTAAAAAACAATAACAAACAACAATCATAATACAGGGAAACAATTAGCATGTTAGAAATTAGCGCCTCACGAATTAGTAATGTTGTGACATTTACCACTGATTTCAAGAGCTTACAGAAAGCTAAGAATGAAGTGGATAAGCTACAAAAGAAGATGCAGGGGATCAAACCTGTGCAAGTGGCGGCAGCACGTCAGAAAGATTTACAGAGGCTGGGAAAAGAGATTCAGCGCCAGCATGATCAGCATGTTAAGCAGGCTGTTAAATCTGAGACACAGGCATCTAAAGCCAGCACTAAACAGAAGCTACAGGAAGCTAAAAACCTCGCTAAAGCACAGGCTAAACGAGCCTCAATTGCTGAAAAGGCAGAGATCAAGCGCCTTGCATCATATCGCCAGTTACAAGGCATCAAGAACAATTCCCGCTATGGCGAAGGGATGGATATTAAGAAATATCACGATGCTCTACGTTACATTAAGGAACAAACCCGCCTCTATGAATCCGGCGCTATATCGCAAGCGAAGATGAATGCCCTGATCCGTGACCGCATCACATTAGAAAGACGAGCCGCAGCCGCTGCTACGCGTCGTAATGCTGCCGCTGGGGGGGTATATCCAGTTACTTCTAAGAAGCTCCACAAAGAAGGTGTTAGCGGCGGTGGCGCGTTAATGATGGGCGGTGTTGGTGGCATTATCGGCGGCGCTGCCGTTGGCTTAGGAAGTATGGCTGTATCCGCTGGAATGGAAAAAGCCCGTGAACGTATGGAATTGCAGAAGATGAGCGATCTGGTAGGTGCCGATAGCAATCAGGTGGCTGCAATGGTTAATTGGGGGAGGGCAAACGGTGTATCAAGTGCAAGCGCGGACAAGATCACTGATAACATCAAAGACTTAAACGAACGCATTGGTCATCAAAGCCGAACTGCTGAATGGGATAGTAAGAAAAAAGAGTGGCGAGGCGGGGAAGGATCATTAAATGATATTCAGAATGCCTTTGCATGGAACAAAGATAAGATAGCTTCCTACCAGGGGCGACCGCTGCAACTCCTGCAAGACGTGGTGAGAGAAGGTGAACGCCGAGGAATGACTAAAGAAGCCATCATATCCCTGATCGAACCATTAGCAGACGATGCCAGCCATTATCTCAAGATGTTTTCCCGTGATGGGGAAGAGTTCCGTAAAACGATGGTTGATATGGAAAACAACGGGCAGCTACTGACAGTAGCACAGAAAGAGCAATATCGCGCAGCTAACAAGACAGCTACAGCCTTTGACCGTCTGACAGATGGACTATCGAATCAGGCTATTTTGGGCTTCTTTGATGGCATAGCCAACATGCCAGCACTCAAACCGGAAGAAAGCAAAGCCTTACAGAATGCAGCTTATGGTGTTGGTGCATCGTTCGGGGATTTGGCTAAACAAGGCGCTGTATTACTGACCTCTATGACTTCTTACGGGAATCAAATCACAAGCTGGATTAATAAACATCTTAGCCGTGGTGAGAATGATAACCGACCTGAGACACAAAAGGTTATGGACGCTGTTACAGATGGGGAATGGTCGCCATCAACGATTATCAATGAAGGTATTCGTTATGCAACTGGACTCGATACGAAAGATGTAGGCCGCTTATATCGTGGTGAGGAAACACAGTCCGGCGTTCCAGGGTGGTGGACTGATCTAACTAAGGCTAATGCTAACAGCTACGGATCAACCCTTGTTGCACGTAAAGCAGAAGCCTATCAGCCGACTGTAAGCCTACAACGTCAATACTCAACTCCTGTTAACGTGAATGCACAGGTTACGGTGCCGAGTGATATGATCTCTGTTAACGTCATCCCTAACGGTCCCGGCTTTCAGGATTTAATCCGCACTGAGATCAGAGCGAACAACAATCAGTTTAGTTCGAATCTGATTCTTAGCACGTTGTCAGGACAGAGTAGCGTTAACTAAGTTTAACGATAACTAATAATAAAGCGGGGGCAATATTTATTGCTTTCCGCTCATTACACAAGGATTAATATAAATGGCTATCAAAGAAAGTCTGATCAACAGCACATCTAACATTAATACATCTAACAGCAAGGTTAAATCTGATAACGGATTTGCCATTATATGTAGCAACCTGAATAACGAAAATGCATCAACGATAGCCAGTTATAAAGCTATTACTTTTGACGCTGTTCCGGCAACTAAGGTTTCACGTTCTGCCGATGTTACATCGTATCCTGTGCAGGATGGTAATGATGTATCTGATAATGTCAGGATCAAGAATAATAAACTTATGCTTTCAGGCATTATTACAGAAACACCATTAGCATTACGTGGTGATATGCTATCAAGTGCAGGGGTGAACGGTAACAGGTGTTCACAGGCTATTACTTATCTTGATGAAATAATGAATGCCAGACAGCCTATTATTGTAAGCACAGAGCATAAGACGTTTGATAATATGATTCTGACAGGCATTGACTACGAATATAAAACAGAATCAGCTTTACAGTTCGATTTGCAGTTCGAACAAATCCGCCTGGTGAGCTATGCAACCACTAATGCTATTGCTGTAAAGACCGCATCACCTAAGAGCACAGGCGGACAGGTAAAAAGCCAAGTGCCAACCAATGCAGGAACAGCCAGCACGACTAAAGACACCCTTCCGACGTATGACGGAGAAGTGAAATAGGACAAGGCGCAATGAAGCGCCTATGATTTTTTACGCCTTAAAATCAATATTTAATTCATATTTTACTAATTCTACATATTCAGCTAATTCTGGAATGCTTGCCCCTTGTGAGTAGGTGCGAAAGGCTTCTGTTTTAGCTCTCTGCTCTGTATGTCCGGTAATGGCTCCGATCCGCTGTTCAGGCACTCCGGCACGATCAAGACAAGTGATAAACATCCCGCGCAAGCTGTGAAAGCATTGTCTATCTGTAGCGATTGGCAAGACGCTACGACGTAAACGTGAGAATGCTTGAGAATAGAACGGGCCTTTCTTGCCGTCGATTCTTTTTACTTTGTTCGAGTGAGGGAACAAATATTCACCATAATTATGATTTAAATATTCATCGACAATAATCGATAGTCTTGAATGTATCGGAACGTGTCTGATCCCTGCTTTAGTCTTACTCTTGCTGATATAAAAACAGCGTATTCCTTCCACAGTTACAACCTCTGACTTTTTCAGGCTTGCCAGTTCGTCTAATCTGCATCCTGAAAACAAGCCCATTAAAATAATATTTCTGATCTCCGGCTCCGCTGCATCAAGTAGCTTTTGCATTTGTTCTGGTGTAAACGGTTGATAACTCTCGATTGTGCGACGTGCTTCGAGGTTATGACCGTGAAAAGGGTTACTGTCTGGTATTCCGTCATAACGGCGTTTAGCAAATTCATAGAGCGATCCTAAGCATGTAAGCCAGTTTTGACGAGATTGATCGGCTGCTCCTCGTTGCTTCTGGTCATCTAAGAATACTGTTACAAGCCGTCTGCCTATTTTCTCAATATGAATATCATCTTTCTGAATGCTTTGTAAAAATAGCTCAACGGCCCTTGCTGATTTCTGTAGTGTTGAGTATGAACGACGCTCTCTGTAGCATTCGGCGTATTCGTCACGTATTAAGCATAGGGAAGGCGATGCATAACCGCGTTTTACGGCTCTTTGCGTGTTTTTATTGGCCCTTGCCTCTGAATGTAAGGATTCAATAGCTTTTTGTAACCTCCTTTCGGGGTTATCAGGATTATGTTTCCGCTTTAGTTCCTCCCATTCTAATAACAGATGGTTTCTGAATCTTCTCGCCTCATTCAGATCTCGTGTAGATGTGCTTTTTCTCCACAACTTGTAAGGGTAAAGATGGCGTAAGTATTTAGGAACAAAAATCTGAAACATCCAGATCCCATCTTTTCTCTTAAATAAGTATGCTTGGCTCTTGATCGACACGATAATGATCCTCTATTATCACGTAATCAGTTACCTATGATTGATCACAAAATCTTTATTTTACAGCAGGTTATTATGGGTTTCCTCGATTCCCTTCGCCCGCTCCAATTTATCTTCACATCATCTACCTGCCATTTTTGTTGTATCTGATTTTCTATATTATCTTAATTCAAGCGCTTCAGACTTTTCGCAATCGCCGTAATACTTCCCCATTTTTTTGTAAACAAAAAGCGTTTACGCAATGCAATCGTCATGTATCTTAAATAGTCTTATTTAAGATGTTCAGAACTCTTTGTGTGTTTAACTGGCTGATAATTATATAATATTACGAGAGAAGTGATAGAGCGGAATAATAACAAATGAACATTATGAAAACTGGGATGGTTCAAAATTGAAGCAATTTTGAACCATCCACAACGGATATTAGCTAAAGAACATTACCGATACGCACAGGATACCCACGATCAGCGTAATCAGATTTCCGATGGAACGCCAGGGTTTAAGCGCCGGGATGAGATACGTTGACAGCGTAGGCATGATGAAAAGTATCATGGCAATGAGCGGGCCGCTGATCGCGTAAATCATCGAAATCGCGTTCGGGTTAATGCAACAAACAATGAAGGTAATCAGCGATACCAACATAATTGATAGTGCGCGGTTAAATGCACGACTTTTCTTTACACCAACCTGCTGTAATGTTGTTTTGACGACCTCTGTGGCACCTTCAATAACGCCAAAGTACGTACCCAGGAATGATTTCGACATCGCAACTACTGCGACAATAATCCCGGAAATTGACAACCATGCTGGGGCGTTCGGCAGCATAGAAAGCGCCGATAAAATGGTAACCCCTTCTTCTTTAGCCGCTTCAATATACGAAGGTGGAATAGAAAGCAGGCAGCTAAAGACAAAGAACAATACACTTATGCAGATGATGAGATAAGCGACTTTCATAATTTTTTTGCATTTATCCATAGCATGTTCGCCATATTTTTCACGTCTGTCTATGGCAAACGTAGAAATAATGGGCGTATGGCTAAAAGCGAAAACCATCACGGGAATCGATATCCATATCTGGTGAAGGGTATTCTGATTGAACTCTACCTGGGTTGTTAATAGATCAGGTTGCCAACTACCGACCAGGTAAATAGAAAGAAATAAGAAATAGGCAATCAATGGGAATACCAAAAATCCCATTACCCGAATGGTTGCATGGCGTCCCATCAGAAAAATGAGATTCAGGATTAATACAACCCCCAGACTCACCAACATACGGATGCGAAGATCAATAACCATATGCTTTGCCAGCTGTTCCGTAAGTGAGTTGGTAATTGCCACTGCATATATCAACACGACGACAAAAAAGGCGATGAAGTACAGCGTGGTAATCAGATTACCAATCTTCTTGCCATAGTAGTGTGTTACCGCGCCCGTTATCCCTTCACCTGCTGATGTTTTCGATGAGAGGATGAACTGGCATAAGGCTTTATGTGGCCAATATGTTAAAGGCCAGGCGACCAGAGCAGTAATAAACAGGACCACAGCCCCCGCCGAACCTAACTGAATAGGAAGGAAGAGCGTGCCTGCACCAACGGCTGTGCCGTAGAGCGCGAAACTCCACAGAGTTTCTTCTTTTGACCAAATATTAGACATTATCTGAACGTATCATCTACAAATTAAACAAAATGGAGGGCAATTTACCATAAACCAGGTTAAGTATGGGAGATTAACGCCCTATCTACCTCTCTATTGGTGAGTTAGTGGTTGCAAACCTTACGTGCCAGTTATGTCTCTGACTACTACTCAGGCGTATTTCCTTTGTGATAATAGTCACTTTTTTTAAACAATTAAGATAACTGTAATTAACAATCATTTACTATTGCACTGTTAATTGGTGCGAGGTTGTGATGAAAGACGTTGTGATTGTCGGGGCGTTACGGACACCTATCGGCTGCTTTCGTGGTGCGTTAGCGGGTCATTCCGCCGTGGAACTTGGCAGCCTGGTCGTCAAAGCGTTAATAGAACGTACCGGCGTTCCTGCATATGCGGTGGATGAAGTGATTCTTGGTCAGGTGTTGACTGCAGGGGCAGGGCAGAATCCGGCAAGACAATCGGCTATTAAAGGTGGTCTTCCTAATAGCGTTTCTGCAATCACTATTAATGACGTTTGTGGTTCCGGGCTTAAAGCACTGCATCTGGCTACTCAGGCGATACAGTGTGGCGAGGCTGATATTGTCATCGCCGGTGGCCAGGAAAACATGAGCCGCGCACCACATGTTCTGACTGATAGCCGCACCGGCGCACAGCTTGGCAATAGCCAGTTGGTTGATAGTCTTGTGCATGATGGGTTGTGGGATGCCTTCAATGATTATCATATTGGTGTCACCGCCGAAAATCTGGCTCGCGAATATGGCATCAGCCGTCAGTTGCAGGATGCTTACGCACTTAGCTCGCAACAAAAAGCGCGAGCGGCGATTGACGCCGGACGATTTAAAGATGAGATCGTCCCGGTAATAACCCAAAGTAACGGACAGACGTTGGTTGTTGATACCGATGAACAGCCACGCACTGACACCAGCGCAGAAGGCTTAGCCCGTTTAAATCCTTCATTTGATAGTCTCGGTTCTGTGACAGCGGGTAATGCATCATCCATAAACGATGGGGCAGCTGCAGTAATGATGATGAGCGAAGCCAAAGCACGAGCGTTGAATTTACCCGTGCTGGCCCGCATCCGCGCATTTGCCAGCGTTGGTGTGGATCCGGCATTGATGGGAATTGCGCCGGTGTATGCGACCCGCCGTTGCCTGGAGCGTGTTGGCTGGCAGTTGGCTGATGTCGATCTTATCGAGGCTAATGAAGCGTTTGCTGCACAGGCGCTTTCGGTTGGCAAGATGCTTGAATGGGATGAGCGTCGGGTCAATGTCAATGGTGGTGCGATCGCACTCGGTCACCCGATAGGCGCTTCCGGTTGCCGAATCCTGGTTTCTCTGGTTCATGAAATGGTGAAACGTAATGCCCGCAAAGGACTGGCAACGCTTTGTATCGGCGGGGGCCAGGGTGTGGCATTGACCATTGAACGTGACGAGTAGCTCTGCATTTCCTCCTTACCGATAAATATCTGCCGTCATTAATCTGTTGAATAATGATGGCTGGTGAGTCGACATACCTTTTCAGGGCTCCCTGATTTTTCCATTCTCATGACATATTCGTGATCGACACTGCACTTTTTTTAATCCTTAACTTGAAAATGAAACATTGTTTTATTTTTAATTGAAAACCCTATCCCATGGGCATATCATCCCCTCATAGAGAAAACGAAACAGTGTTTCATTGTTGTTTTCTATTTTCACGCTTCACTGATTATCGGAGGTTGATGTGGACGTAAGACAGAGCATCCACAGTGCGCACGCAAAAACGCTGGATACCCAGGGGCTGCGCAATGAATTTTTGGTTGAAAAGGTATTTGTCGCCGATGAGTACACCATGGTTTACAGCCACATTGACCGTATTATTGTTGGCGGCATTATGCCGGTAACTAAAACGGTTTCCGTTGGCGGGGAAGTTGGTAAACAACTCGGCGTAAGCTATTTCCTTGAACGTCGCGAGTTAGGTGTTATCAATATTGGCGGTGCCGGTACGATTACTGTCGATGGTCAATGCTATGAAATCGGTCACCGCGACGCCCTGTATGTTGGTAAAGGTGCAAAAGAAGTTGTCTTTGCCAGTATTGATACCGCCACTCCGGCGAAGTTTTATTACAATTGCGCACCCGCGCATACGACGTATCCCACCAAAAAAGTCACACCGGACGAAGTATCTCCAGTCACGTTAGGCGATAACCTCACCAGTAACCGTCGCACGATTAACAAATATTTTGTCCCGGATGTGCTGGAAACCTGCCAATTGAGTATGGGGCTGACGGAGCTGGCTCCAGGTAACTTGTGGAACACCATGCCGTGTCACACCCACGAGCGCCGGATGGAAGTTTATTTCTATTTCAATATGGATGATGACGCCTGCGTTTTCCACATGATGGGGCAACCGCAAGAAACGCGTCACATTGTGATGCATAACGAGCAGGCGGTGATCTCCCCGAGCTGGTCGATCCATTCCGGCGTCGGAACCAAAGCTTATACCTTTATCTGGGGCATGGTCGGTGAAAACCAGGTTTTTGATGATATGGACCATGTGGCCGTTAAAGATTTGCGCTAGTTGTGGGCATAAACGAATAAGGTATTGTTATGATTTTAAGTGCATTTTCTCTCGAAGGTAAAGTTGCGGTCGTCACTGGTTGTGATACTGGGCTGGGCCAGGGGATGGCGTTGGGGCTGGCGCAAGCGGGCTGTGACATTGTTGGCATTAACATCGTTGAACCGACTGAAACCATCAAGCAGGTCACGGCGCTGGGGCGTCGTTTTTTAAGCCTGACCGCCGATCTGCGAAAGATTGATGGCATTTCAGCACTGCTGGATCGCGCGGTAGCTGAGTTTGGTCATATTGATATCCTGGTGAATAACGCCGGATTGATTCGCCGCGAAGACGCTCTCGAATTCAGCGAAAAAGACTGGGACGATGTCATGAACCTGAATATCAAGAGCGTATTCTTCATGTCTCAGGCAGCGGCGAAACACTTTATCGCGCAAGGCAATGGCGGCAAGATTATCAATATCGCGTCAATGCTCTCCTTCCAGGGCGGGATCCGTGTGCCTTCTTATACCGCATCAAAAAGCGGTGTGATGGGCGTGACGCGATTGATGGCGAACGAATGGGCTAAACACAATATTAATGTTAATGCGATAGCTCCGGGTTACATGGCGACCAACAATACTCAACAACTGCGGGCAGATGAACAACGTAGCGCGGAAATTCTCGACCGCATTCCAGCTGGCCGTTGGGGACTGCCGAGTGACCTGATGGGGCCGGTGGTGTTCCTTGCCTCCAGCGCTTCAGATTATGTGAATGGTTATACCATTGCCGTGGATGGCGGTTGGCTGGCGCGTTAATTCATTCCTCTTACTTTTATGACCCTGTCGCATGGCAGGGTTTTTTATACCTGTAGATCATCATAATCCATATCATGGTTATGAAATAATCCATATCAATTATCAATTGATTAACTTTATGAATTTTATCTGCTTTAAAATTAGTTAGTTAATAATAATCTCAATAATTCAACTTAATTTGAAAATTGGAATATCCATCACATAACGACATGTCGTAGCAATTTAATCCATATTTATGCTATTTCCGACCTGACACCTGTGCGAATTGTTCACGTATTTTTTCACTATGTCTTACTCTCTGCTGGCAGGAAAAAATGGTTACTATCAATACGGAATCTGCTTTAACGCCACGTCCTCTGCGGGATACGCGGCGTATGAATATGTTTGTTTCGGTAGCTGCTGCGGTCGCAGGATTGTTATTTGGTCTTGATATCGGCGTAATCGCCGGAGCGTTGCCGTTCATTACCGATCACTTTGTGCTGACCAGTCGTTTGCAGGAATGGGTGGTCAGTAGCATGATGCTCGGCGCAGCAATTGGTGCGCTGTTTAATGGTTGGCTGTCGTTCCGCCTGGGGCGTAAATACAGCCTGATGGCGGGGGCCATCCTGTTTGTGCTCGGCTCGATAGGGTCCGCTTTTGCGACCAGCGTAGAGATGTTAATCGCCGCTCGAGTGGTGCTGGGCATTGCTGTCGGGATCGCGTCTTACACCGCTCCTCTGTATCTTTCTGAAATGGCAAGTGAAAACGTTCGCGGTAAGATGATCAGCATGTACCAGTTGATGGTCACTCTCGGCATCGTGCTGGCGTTTTTATCCGATACAGCGTTCAGTTATAGCGGTAACTGGCGCGCAATGTTGGTGGTTCTTGCTTTACCAGCAGTCCTGCTGATTATTCTGGTGGTCTTCCTGCCAAATAGCCCGCGCTGGCTGGCGGAAAAGGGGCGTCATATTGAGGCGGAAGAAGTGTTGCATATGCTGCGCGATACGTCGGAAAAAGCGCGAGAAGAACTCAACGAAATTCGTGAAAGCCTGAAGTTAAAACAGGGCGGTTGGGCACTGTTTAAGATCAACCGTAACGTCCGTCGTGCTGTATTTCTCGGTATGTTGTTGCAGGCGATGCAGCAGTTTACCGGTATGAACATCATCATGTACTACGCGCCACGTATCTTCAAAATGGCGGGCTTTACGACCACAGAACAACAGATGATTGCGACTCTGGTCGTGGGGCTGACCTTTATGTTCGCTACCTTCATTGCGGTCTTTACGGTAGATAAAGCAGGGCGTAAGCCGGCTCTGAAAATTGGTTTCAGCGTGATGGCGTTAGGCACTCTGGTGCTGGGTTACTGCCTGATGCAGTTTGATAACGGTACGGCTTCCAGTGGCTTGTCCTGGCTCTCTGTTGGCATGACGATGATGTGTATTGCCGGTTATGCGATGAGCGCCGCGCCAGTGGTGTGGATCTTGTGCTCTGAAATTCAGCCGCTGAAATGCCGCGATTTTGGCATCACCTGCTCAACGACGACAAACTGGGTGTCGAATATGATTATCGGCGCGACCTTCCTGACACTGCTTGATAGCATTGGCGCTGCCGGTACGTTCTGGCTCTACACTGCGCTGAACATTGCGTTTGTGGGCATCACTTTCTGGCTCATTCCGGAAACCAAAAATGTCACGCTGGAACATATCGAGCGCAAACTGATGGCAGGCGAAAAGTTGAGAAATATCGGCGTCTGATTTCACGGGCCGGATGTGCTGTACATCCGGCCCTTTTTTCGTTAATAGAGATTAGGCACCTGGCCGTTGAGGCGTTTGTCTCGTTCCTTATTCAGCCTTGTTGCGGTAACACACATCAGGAGAGAGGAATGAAAACAATTGGTTTGCTGGGAGGAATGAGCTGGGAATCCACTATTCCTTACTATCGTCTGATAAATGAAGGCATTAAACAGCGGCTTGGTGGGCTTCACTCTGCGCAAGTGCTGCTACATAGCGTCGATTTTCATGAAATAGAAGAGTGCCAGCGTCGCGGTGAGTGGGACAAAACCGGGGATATTCTGGCTGAGGCGGCGCTTGGCTTACAGCGGGCGGGCGCAGAAGGTATTGTGTTATGCACCAATACGATGCACAAAGTGGCGGATGCCATTGAGTCTCGTTGCTCTCTGCCTTTCTTACACATAGCGGATGCCACTGGACGTGCAATTACCGGGGCAGGAATGACTCGTGTGGCGCTGCTGGGTACACGTTACACCATGGAACAGGATTTTTATCGCGGGCGGCTGACGGAACAATTTTCCATCAACTGTCTTATTCCTGAAGCGGATGAACGGGCGAAAATTAATCAGATTATTTTTGAAGAACTGTGTCTGGGGCAATTTACCGAAGCGTCACGCGCTTATTATGCGCAAGTGATTGCTCGCCTTGCAGAACAGGGCGCACAGGGCGTCATTTTTGGCTGCACAGAAATTGGTTTACTGGTGCCAGAAGAGCGCAGTGTTCTGCCTGTGTTTGATACCGCGGCGATCCATGCCGAGGATGCTGTCGCTTTTATGCTGTCGTAGCTGACGACAAAATAGCGTCAAGAGAAGTGACCAGTTTCGGTAATCCCGCTTGTAAATGCTCACTAAACGCCTGCACCAGCGCTGATGACGGGCGGTGCAGGGGGCGGATCAGGCTGACAGTGAACGGAACCGCAATGCTGAACCGCCGCACCACTAAACCGCTTGCCGCATAATCCAGTGCGGTGAGTGGGTTAACTACCGAAACGCCTACCCCCGCCCGTACCATTGCGCAGACTGACGCGGCGCTGTGGGTTTCTACGATCATGCGTCGTTTAACCTGATTCTCAGTAAACAATTGATCCAGCAACTGGCGATAGCTGTCAGTACGGGAAAGGCTGATGTAGTTCTCACCGTGAAAATCATCCGGCGTTAATACCTTTTTTACCGCCAGCGGATGGCCCGGAGGTAACACACACACTTCATCTAAAGAGAGTAATTCGGTACGTTCTGTTCCCGCAGGCGTATGGAGCGTTTCAGTGAGTCCTAAATCATGACGCTGGGCCGAGAGCCACTCTTCAAGTAGCGGTGATTCCTGGGGCACGATGTTTAAGCTGACATCGGGATAACGTGCCAGAAAGGGTTGCAGGAGCTGCGGTAAAAAAGATTGCGAAAAGACCGGCAGGCAGGCAATAGACAGTTCTCCCTGGCGAAACTCGCGCAGACTTTCTGCGGCACTGACAATGCGATCCAGTCCGTACCAGGATCGTTGCACTTCTTCAAACAGACGCAGTCCTTGCACGGTAGGATGTAATCGTCCACGTATGCGCTCAAACAATTTCAGCCCGATCACCTTCTCAAAGCGCGCCAGTTCGCGGCTGACGGTTGGCTGTGAGGTGTGTAGCAGGTGTGCCGCCTCAGTCAGGCTTCCGGCGGTCATTACCGCATGAAAAATTTCAATATGACGTAAGTTAACGGCGGCCATTAGCGCTCTCTCGCAATCCGGTAATCCATATCATTTTTGCATAGACTCGACATAAATCGATATTTTTTATTCTTTTTATGATGTGGCGTAATCATAAAAAAGCACTTATCTGGAGTTTGTTATGCCACATTCACTGTTCAGCACTGATACCGATCTCACCGCCGAAAATCTGCTGCGTTTGCCCGCAGAATTTGGCTGCCCGGTGTGGGTCTACGATGCGCAAATTATTCGTCGGCAGATTGCAGCGCTGAAACAGTTTGATGTGGTGCGCTTTGCACAGAAAGCCTGTTCCAATATTCATATTTTGCGCTTAATGCGTGAGCAGGGCGTAAAAGTGGATTCCGTCTCGTTAGGCGAAATAGAGCGTGCACTGGCGGCGGGTTACAATCCGCAAACGCACCCCGATGATATTGTTTTTACGGCAGATGTTATCGATCAGGCGACGCTTGAACGCGTCAGTGAATTGCAAATTCCGGTGAATGCGGGTTCTGTTGATATGCTCGACCAACTGGGTCAGGTTTCGCCAGGGCATCGGGTATGGCTGCGTGTTAATCCGGGGTTTGGTCACGGGCATAGCCAAAAAACCAATACCGGTGGCGAAAACAGCAAGCACGGTATCTGGTACACCGATCTGCCCGCCGCACTGGACGTGATACAACGTCATCATCTACAGCTGGTCGGCATTCACATGCACATTGGTTCTGGCGTCGATTATGCCCATCTGGAACAGGTATGTGGTGCTATGGTGCGTCAGGTCCTCGAGTTCGGTCAGGATTTACAGGCTATTTCTGCGGGCGGTGGGCTTTCTATTCCTTATCAACAGGGTGAAGAGGCGGTTGATACCGAACATTATTATGGTCTGTGGAATGCCGCGCGTGAGCAAATCGCCCGCCATTTGGGCCATCCTGTGAAACTGGAAATTGAACCGGGTCGCTTTCTGGTAGCGCAGGCTGGCGTATTAATTACTCAAGTGCGGAGCGTCAAACAAATGGGTAGCCGCCACTTTGTGCTGGTTGATGCCGGGTTCAACGATCTGATGCGCCCGGCAATGTACGGTAGTTACCACCATATCAGTGCCCTGGCAGCTGATGGTCGTTCTCTGGAACACGCACCAACGGTGGAAACCGTCGTCGCCGGGCCGTTATGTGAATCGGGCGATGTCTTTACCCAGCAGGAAGGGGGAAATGTCGAAACCCGCGCCTTGCCGGAAGTGAAGGCGGGTGATTATCTGGTACTGCATGATACGGGGGCATATGGCGCATCAATGTCATCCAACTACAACAGCCGTCCGCTGTTACCAGAAGTTCTGTTTGATAATGGTCAGGCGCGGTTGATTCGCCGTCGCCAGACCATTGAAGAATTACTGGCGCTGGAATTGCTTTAACTGCGGTTAGTCGCTGGTTGCATGATGACTTGCCTCCAGCGACGGAGTTGACACTGAATGGCGACGTACCAGCGTCGGACTAAAGACATTAGTGATTTCCGGGAGAGGGCGATTATCCGCCAGCGCCAAAGCCAGTTCGGCAGCCTGCGTCGCCATCGTCACGATTGGGTAACGCACGGTGGTCAGGCGCGGACGCACATAGCGTGACACCAGCACATCATCAAAGCCAATTAACGAAATCTCACCCGGTACATCAATACCATTATCATTGAGCACGCCCATCGCGCCCGCCGCCATTGAATCGTTATAACAGGCTACCGCAGTGAAATTTCTGCCTCGTCCCAAAAGCTCGGTCATTGCCTGTTCGCCGCCGCTTTCGTCTGGTTCGCCAAATGTCACCAGCCGGTCATTGGCCGGAATACCACTTTCAGCAAGGGCATCGTAATACCCTTGCAGACGATCTTCGGCGTCAGAAATAGAGTGGTTAGAGCACAGATAACCAATGCGGGTATGACCTTGCTGAATTAAATGACGCGTTGCCAGCCAGGCACCGTAACGATCGTCCAGAGCAATACAACGGTTTTCAAAGCCAGGCAGGATACGGTTGATCAGCACCATACCGGGCATTTGTTTCATTAACGAGGCTAAATCGGCATCCGGGATCATTTTGGCATGGACAACCAGCGCAGCACAGCGATGGCGGATCAGTTGCTCAATGGCCTGACGCTCTTTTTGTTCGTTGTGGTAACCGTTGCCAATCAATAAAAAATTACCAGTGTGATAAGCCACCTGTTCGACCGCTTTCACCATTGCGCCGAAAAACGGATCGGAAACATCACCAACGACCAGACCGATCGTTTCAGTGGTCTGCTGCGCCAGCGCACGGGCGTTGGCGTTCGGGTGATAGCTAAGAGACTCCATTGCACTATGCACAGCAAGCCGGGAAGCTTCGCTGGCTTTGGGTGAATTATTAATGACGCGGGAAACGGTGGCGACTGAAACGCCTGCCAGTCGGGCTACATCCTTTATGGTCGCCATGAAAATACCTTAGTGGGTAAACGCTTACATTATTTCAGTGTTACGGAAAACGCCCGTTGGTTCAAGGGGCGGCGTGTTTTCATTGTGGGAATGTGAGCCAAACGCAAATAAGTAAGACAAAAAAAGAGATTGCAAACCTTTGGTTACACTTTGCGAAACGCTGTTGCGATTGACCGCTGGTGGCGTTTGGCTTCAGGTTGCTAAAGTGGTGATCCCAGAGGTATTGATAGGTGAAGTCAACTTCGGGTTGAGCACATGAATTACACCAGCCTGCGCAGATGCGCAGGTTTTTTTTTGCCGGTCATCAATCTGTAACAGTAACCGACAATTTACACACCTCGTTGCATTTCCCTTCATTCCTTTGCGTTTTCTCGCTGGCGAAGAGTCGTTGTGCAGACCACAATCAAGATCCCAGAGGTATTGATTGGTGAGATTATTCGGTACGCTCTTCGTACCCAGTCTCTTGCACCAACCTGCGCGGATGCGCAGGTTTTTTTTCGCACCTAATTTACTGTCGCTCGCGTTCTTTATCTCGTGTAATCTCCCTCCATTCGCTTTTACTGAATCAGAGCAAAGGGAGTTGGAATGCTTTTTAGCTTTTTTCGAAATTTGTGCCGTGTTTTGTATCGCGTTCGCGTTACGGGTGACACCAAGGCACTGAAGGGCGAGCGCGTTCTAATTACGCCTAATCACGTCTCTTTTATTGATGGCATACTGCTGGCATTGTTTTTACCCGTACGTCCGGTATTTGCCGTTTACACCTCAATAAGCCAACAGTGGTATATGCGTTGGCTGAAATCATTTATCGACTTTGTTCCTCTCGACCCGACGCAACCTATGGCGATTAAACATCTGGTACGTCTGGTGGAACAGGGACGACCAGTGGTGATTTTCCCTGAAGGACGCATCACCACCACTGGCTCGCTGATGAAAATCTACGATGGCGCGGGATTTGTCGCGGCGAAGTCTGGTGCAACGGTTATTCCTGTGCGTATTGAAGGGGCGGAACTTACGCACTTCAGCCGCCTGAAAGGTCTGGTTAAACGTCGCTTGTTCCCGCAAATTACTCTGCATATTTTGCCACCAACGCAGGTGGAGATGCCGGATGCGCCGCGTGCCCGTGACCGTCGCAAAATCGCTGGCGAAATGCTGCATCAAATAATGATGGAAGCGCGTATGGCGGTGCGCCCGCGTGAAACGCTGTACGAATCTTTACTGAGCGCAATGTACCGCTTCGGAGCCGGGAAGAAATGTGTCGAAGACGTTAACTTTACCCCGGACTCCTATCGCAAATTGCTTACGAAAACGCTGTTTGTTGGACGCATCCTTGAAAAATACAGTGTTGAAGGCGAACGCATCGGCTTAATGCTGCCCAATGCAGGCATCAGTGCTGCAGTGATTTTTGGGGCCATCGCCCGTCGCCGCATTCCCGCAATGATGAACTACACCGCCGGGGTAAAAGGGTTGACCAGTGCTATTACGGCGGCTGAAATCAAAACCATTTTCACTTCCCGTCAGTTTCTCGATAAAGGCAAACTCTGGCATCTGCCGGAGCAACTTACTCAGGTACGCTGGGTCTATCTGGAAGATTTAAAAGCAGATGTCACCACTGCCGACAAAGTGTGGATTTTCGCTCATTTGCTGATGCCGCGTCTGGCACAGTTAAAACAGCAGCCGGAAGAAGAGGCGCTGATCCTCTTTACCTCCGGTTCTGAAGGCCATCCGAAAGGCGTCGTCCATAGCCATAAAAGCATTCTGGCGAACGTCGAGCAGATTAAAACGATTGCCGACTTCACCACCAACGATCGCTTTATGTCGGCGTTACCGCTGTTTCACTCCTTTGGGCTGACGGTAGGCCTGTTTACGCCACTGCTCACAGGTGCAGAAGTGTTCCTTTATCCAAGCCCGCTGCATTACCGCATTGTGCCGGAGTTGGTGTATGACCGCAGTTGCACCGTGTTGTTCGGTACCTCCACTTTCCTCGGTCACTACGCGCGTTTCGCCAACCCGTATGACTTCTATCGTCTACGCTATGTGGTGGCAGGCGCAGAAAAACTACAAGAAAGTACTAAACAGCTTTGGCAGGATAAATTTGGCCTGCGCATCCTTGAAGGCTACGGTGTGACCGAATGCGCGCCTGTCGTTTCTATCAACGTACCGATGGCGGCGAAACCTGGCACCGTCGGGCGTATTTTGCCGGGGATGGATGCTCGTCTGCTGGCGGTTCCGGGCATAGAAGAAGGCGGTCGCCTGCAACTAAAAGGGCCGAACATAATGAACGGCTATCTGCGGGTGGAGAAGCCAGGTGTACTGGAAGTGCCCACCGCCGAGAATATTCGCGGCGAAATGGAGCGCGACTGGTATGACACTGGCGATATTGTGCGTTTTGACGAGCAGGGCTTTGTGCAGATTCAGGGCCGCGCAAAACGCTTTGCCAAAATTGCAGGCGAAATGGTGTCGCTGGAAATGGTGGAACAACTGGCACTTGGTGTTTCGCCAGATAAAGTCCATGCCACTGCGATTAAGAGCGATGCCAGCAAAGGCGAGGCACTGGTGCTTTTCACCACAGATAACGAACTGATGCGCGATAAGTTGCAACAGTATGCCCGCGAGCACGGCGTGCCGGAGCTTGCTGTACCGCGCGATATTCGCTATCTGAAACAGATGCCATTACTTGGCAGCGGCAAACCTGACTTTGTCACGTTGAAAAGCTGGGTAGACGAAGCGGAACAACACGATGAGTGAGTCAGTGCACACTAACACTTCGTTGTGGTCGAAGGGGATGAAAGCGGTTATCGTGGCGCAGTTTCTCTCTGCGTTTGGCGATAATGCGCTACTGTTTGCCACTCTGGCGTTACTGAAAGCGCAGTTCTATCCGGAGTGGAGCCAGCCCATCCTGCAAATGGTGTTTGTAGGTGCTTACATTCTTTTTGCGCCGTTTGTCGGACAGGTGGCGGATAGCTTCGCCAAAGGCCGGGTGATGATGTTTGCCAACGGCCTGAAGCTGCTGGGCGCAGCCAGTATCTGCTTTGGTATCAATCCGTTTCTCGGCTATACGCTGGTGGGTGTTGGTGCTGCAGCCTATTCACCGGCGAAATACGGTATTCTCGGCGAATTAACCACGGGTAGTAAGTTAGTGAAAGCTAACGGTTTAATGGAAGCTTCTACCATAGCGGCGATTTTGCTCGGTTCCGTAGCCGGTGGTGTACTGGCTGACTGGCATGTCTTGGTCGCCCTGGCCGCATGCGCACTGGCCTACGGTGGTGCGGTCGTTGCCAATATCTACATTCCCAAACTGGCGGCGGCGCGTCCGGGGCAGTCCTGGAATCTCATCAACATGACCCGCAGTTTCCTGAATGCCTGCACCTCGCTATGGCGCAATGGTGAAACGCGTTTTTCGCTGGTGGGCACCAGTTTATTCTGGGGAGCAGGTGTCACGCTGCGTTTCCTGTTGGTGCTGTGGGTACCGGTGGCGCTGGGCATTACCGATAACGCTACGCCGACCTATCTCAACGCGATGGTAGCGATTGGTATCGTGGTTGGCGCAGGTGCGGCAGCGAAGCTGGTTACGCTGGAAACCGTGTCACGCTGTATGCCAGCCGGGATTTTGATTGGCGTGGTGGTACTGATTTTCTCCCTGCAACACGAGCTGCTGCCAGCCTATGCTTTGTTGATGCTGATTGGCGTGCTGGGGGGCTTTTTTGTCGTTCCGCTCAATGCGTTGCTACAGGAGCGGGGTAAAAAAAGCGTCGGGGCGGGGAATGCGATTGCAGTACAAAACCTTGGCGAAAACAGCGCCATGTTGTTGATGCTGGGCATTTACTCGCTGGCGGTAATGGTAGGCATCCCGGTCGTGCCCATTGGCATTGGCTTCGGTGCGCTGTTTGCGCTGGCAATAACGGCGCTGTGGATCTGGCAGCGCCGTCATTAATATTTAACGCCGGTTTTAACCGGCGTTAATCTTATGGTGCAGGATACGTATAAACCTGATGCACCGCTTCAATTTCAGCTAATACGTCTTCGCTCAACTCCAGATGCAAACTTTCGACGTTAGTTTTCAGCTGCTCCATCGTGGTTGCGCCCAGCAGAGTGCTGGCAACAAACGGTTGACGGCGTACAAATGCGAGCGCCATCTGAGCAGGGTCCAGGCCATGACGTCTGGCGATATCAACATACGCCGCGACGGCTTTTTGCGTTTGCTCACCGCTATAGCGGGTGAACCGACTAAAGAGCGTATTACGTGCGCCAGCGGGTTTTGCACCATTGAGATATTTCCCGGTCAGTGTGCCGAAACCCAGGCACGAATAGGCCAGCAGTTCGACCCCTTCATACTGGCTGACTTCTGCCAGACCTACTTCAAAACTGCGGTTTAACAGGCTGTAGGGGTTCTGAATGGTGACAATACGCGGCAGATCGTGTTTGTCCGCCAGATGCAGGTAGCGCATTACGCCAAATGCAGTTTCGTTCGACACGCCGATATAACGAATTTTTCCCGCGCGTTGGTACTCTGCCAGTGCGTCCAGCGTATCCAGCAGCGAAACCGCAGGCGCAGAATCTGTCCAGCTATAACCGAGTTTGCCGAAGCAGTTGGTTGGGCGCTGCGGCCAGTGCACCTGATAGAGATCGAGGTAATCAGTCTGCAGACGCTTGAGGCTGTCATGCAGCGCTTCGCGGATATTCTTCCGATCCAGCGCCTGATCCGGGCGGATGCCTTTGTCATTATTGCGCGACGGTCCGCTCACTTTGGAGGCGATAATTAACTTTTCGCGGCTGCCATGTTTCGCCAGCCAGTTGCCGACGTAGGTTTCGGTTAGCCCTTGAGTTTCGGGGCGCGGAGGTACTGGGTACATTTCGGCAACGTCGATAAGGTTAATGCCCTGAGCGACGGCATAGTCGAGTTGTGCGTGGGCGTCGGCTTCGCTGTTCTGTTCACCAAACGTCATCGTGCCAAGCCCCAGCGTGCTGACTTCCAGCGAACTGTGGGGTATACGGTGATATTGCATAGCCGTTTCCTTTTTATAATCACGACATAAGGAATATAAAAATGGCAGAGGGAAGGGAAAAGGGAAAGAGAAAAATCTTAAGGCCAGCCGGATGCTGACCTTATTTGTTAACGTTCAATAATTTGCGAAACATCATCACGGTTAATTTGCATCGCGTTACCTTGCTGATCGTGATAACTCACCAGCCCGGTATCATCATCAATTTCAGGTTTTCCATCGGTCAAAATCATACGGCCATCTTTGGTCGCCATGACGTAATCACTGGAACACCCGGAAACAGCAAACGCCAGTCCGACTGCAGAAATTATTACTGCCCATTTTTTCATCCGGTTATCCTCATTTGGCCCACCTATGATAATAGTCTGTTTATAAACCGACGTTATATATCTTGAAAGCAGGAAAATCTTAAACTGTGAGGGTAACAGGAGTGAGTACGCCCTCCCGCAGGAGAGCGTACGGAGTATCAGAGCGGATTCTTTTTGTTGCGAATCAGGTTTAGGCTTTCAACCGCAATAGAGAAGAACATCGCGAAGTAGATGTAACCTTTCGGTACGTGGATGTCGAAACTTTCCAGAATCAGGGTAAAGCCCACCAGAATCAGGAAAGAGAGCGCCAGCATTTTTACCGAAGGATGGCGCTCGACAAAATCACCAATCGAGCGCGCGGCGAACATCATCACGCCTACGGCAATCACCACGGCAGCCATCATAATAAACAGGTGATCTGACAGACCCACAGCGGTAATCACCGAGTCGAGGCTGAAGATAATATCCAGCAGCATAATCTGCACGATAGCGCCGAGGAATGATGAAACGCGTGTTTTCAGCCCTTCTTCTTCACCTTCGATGGATTCGTGGATTTCCTTGCTGGCTTTCCAGATAAGGAACAAGCCACCCAGAAGCAGGATCAAATCACGGGCGGAAATTTCCTGACTGAATATTGTAAAAAGCGGATTCGTCAGGCGCGTAACCCAGGCGATGGATGCCAGCAGCGCCAGACGCATGACCATGGCTCCCGCCAACCCCAGACGGCGCGCATGAGCACGTTGTGCTGTGGGAAGCTTTGCCACCACCAGAGAAAGGAAAATAATATTGTCGATCCCAAGAACGATCTCCAGCAGCGTCAGTGTACCGAGCGCAAGCCAGGCGTTAGGATCGGTTATCCATGCAAATAACATCTAAAAAGCCCTGCCAAAAAAATGAAGCGGTAATTATATGCCCGGAAAGCGGCAGGTCAAAGCGATGGCTACTGGATCAGAAAATGACGGGCCAGTAGCGCACTGGTGAAATTCTTCTTCAAATAAAATCCGCGCGGCAGCGTCAGAATCCGTTCGCCCCGGGCACCAATAGCTTCGGTCAGCGCTTTCGCATTCGCTGCTTTCGGTCGTATCTGTAAATATTCCCCGTGACGAGCGGTGATCCGCTCAATTTGACCGAGAACAATCATATCCATTAATTCTTCCCAGTCTTCGCGTAACTGTCGGTCTTCCTCTTCATTCGGGCTCCACAGCAACGGTGATCCTACGCGACGCTTTGCCAGCGGGATGCTGCGCTCGCCTTCAACCGGTATCCACAGCACGCGTTTGAGCTTGTGGCGCACGTGGCTGGTTTCCCAGGTCACCCCGCTATTGCCCGTTAACGGGGCAACACAAACGAATGTTGTTTCCAGTGGACGACCAAGACTATCCACAGGGATAGTTTTAAGTTCCACGCCCAGAGCAGCAAAATCTTGCTCAGGTTTACTCCCTGCGCTGGCACCTAGCCAGATCTCCAGTAACACGCCAATCCAGCCCTTATCGCGTTTTAAATTCTCCGGCGTAACCAGCCCGGCAAGTGCCGCCAGTTCTCCCAATGTATAACCAGAAAGTTGTTGTGCTTGCGCTAACAATTGTTCTTCAGTTTCGGGAGGAGAGAGCAGTGGGCGAGGTTGGGACATGTCATGATACCTTGGTTAAAAAACAAACAGCAATTATGTGCTGAATATTCGCAGTGTAACTTTTTCCACATGCGTTGTTCAATTCTCTGATTTATATTGCTTTTTAGGTTGCCGGTAAACGAGTTGCGCAACACTGCAACGGGTTTTCCAAATCTGGTCACTGAAAATAAACAGGATCTTACACCATGTTATCCACAGAAAGCTGGGATAACTGTGAAAAACCTCCACTACTGTTTCCATTTACAGCCTTGACGTGCGACGAAACTCCAGTTTTTAGTGGTTCAGTGCTTAACTTAGTGGCACATTCTGTGGATAAATACGGCATTGGTTGATCTTTCGCCAACACGTAAATGAGAGGTGTGACCTGGGTCACGAATTACTCTTTTTTATTACTCAAATCACATGTAATGCATTGACTGATAATGAATATTTTAAAATCTCTATATCTGTCTTATTCAGAATGCTCCGGGTTTTCCCGTAGTAATTCCGTAGTTCTTCACAACTCTATCCACAGAAAAGGTGAATAAAAACGGCTATCCACCCCTTCCTCTGTTTATAACTCTGCACATAACTGTGAGTTATTCAATTGTTATTAGTGTGTAATGCCCTGCAGAGAGTGGTTTACCGTCTTCCTGGAGTATGAAACAATCATTCGTATATAAAGCTTTATTTTGAGGTAGTCCGGTGATTGATGACGATGGCTACCGCCCAAACGTAGGTATCGTGATTTGTAATCGCCAGGGGCAGGTAATGTGGGCCCGGCGATTTGGTCAGCACTCCTGGCAATTTCCGCAAGGCGGAATCAACCCCGGAGAATCCGCAGAGCAGGCGATGTACCGTGAATTGTTTGAAGAAGTAGGATTAAGCCGCAAAGACGTTCGAATCCTTGCTTCAACGCGTAACTGGTTGCGCTACAAATTACCGAAACGTTTGGTGCGTTGGGACACGAAGCCGGTTTGTATCGGCCAAAAACAAAAATGGTTTCTCTTGCAGCTGGTGAGCGGCGATGCAGAAATCAATATGCAAACCAGCAGTACACCAGAGTTTGACGGCTGGCGATGGGTAAGTTACTGGTATCCAGTCAGACAGGTGGTGTCATTTAAACGTGATGTCTACCGTAGGGTAATGAAAGAGTTCGCGAGTGTGGTGATGTCACTGCAGGAAAATACGCCAAAACCACAAAACGCATCTGCTTATCGACGTAAAAGAGGTTAAGTCACGCCAATTATGCTCACTCGCCTGCGCGAAATAGTCGAAAAGGTAGCCAGCGCACCACGCCTGAATGAGGCGTTAAATATTCTGGTTACCGACATCTGTCTTGCGATGGATACCGAGGTCTGTTCGGTCTACCTGGCCGATCATGATCGACGTTGTTACTACCTGATGGCGACCCGGGGACTGAAAAAACCACGCGGTCGCACTGTAACGCTCGCGTTTGATGAAGGGATCGTCGGCCTGGTTGGCAGGCTGGCGGAACCGATAAACCTTGCAGATGCGCAAAAGCACCCCAGCTTCAAATACATCCCCTCCGTAAAAGAAGAACGTTTCCGCGCGTTTTTAGGCGTACCAATTATTCAACGTCGCCAGTTGCTTGGTGTACTGGTGGTACAGCAACGAGAGTTGCGCCAGTATGACGAAAGTGAAGAATCCTTCCTGGTGACGCTTGCCACCCAGATGGCAGCTATTCTTTCTCAGTCGCAGTTGACTGCCTTGTTTGGGCAATATCGCCAGACGCGAATCCGTGCATTACCGGCAGCACCTGGTGTGGCTATTGCCGAAGGCTGGCAGGATGCCACGTTACCTTTAATGGAACAGGTGTATCAGGCATCAACGCTGGATCCGGCTCTGGAACGCGAACGACTGACCGGGGCGTTGGAAGAGGCGGCTAACGAGTTTCGCCGCTATAGCAAACGCTTTGCGGCCGGTGCACAAAAAGAAACGGCGGCTATTTTCGATCTTTACTCACACCTGCTTTCGGATACCCGGCTGCGTCGCGAATTGTTTGCCGAGGTTGATAAAGGCTCGGTGGCAGAGTGGGCGGTAAAAACGGTCATTGAAAAATTTGCCGAACAGTTTGCCGCGCTAAGCGATAACTATCTCAAAGAGCGGGCTGGCGATTTACGTGCGCTGGGTCAGCGATTGCTGTTTCATCTTGATGACGCTAATCAAGGGCCGAACGCCTGGCCGGAACGTTTCATTCTGGTGGCAGATGAACTGTCAGCGACAACGCTTGCTGAGCTGCCCCAGGATCGCTTAGTCGGTGTTGTCGTGCGCGATGGCGCTGCCAACTCCCATGCTGCGATCATGGTACGTGCGCTGGGGATACCTACCGTGATGGGCGCGGATATTCAGCCTTCGGTACTGCATCGTCGGACACTGATCGTCGATGGTTATCGCGGTGAATTGCTGGTCGATCCGGAACCGGTACTGCTGCAAGAATATCAGCGGCTAATTAGTGAAGAGATCGAGCTTAGCCGTCTGGCGGAAGATGACGTCAATTTACCCGCCCAGTTAAAAAGCGGCGAACGCATTAAAGTCATGCTCAATGCCGGTTTAAGCCCGGAACATGAAGAAAAACTGGGCAGCCGTATTGATGGCATAGGACTTTATCGCACTGAAATCCCATTCATGCTGCAAAGTGGTTTTCCGTCGGAAGAAGAACAGGTGGCGCAGTATCAGGGGATGCTGCAAATGTTTAATGATAAACCCGTCACCTTGCGTACGCTGGATGTCGGAGCAGATAAGCAGCTGCCTTACATGCCGATCAGCGAAGAGAATCCATGCCTGGGTTGGCGTGGGATTCGCATTACGCTCGATCAGCCGGAGATCTTCTTGATCCAGGTGCGGGCGATGCTGCGTGCTAATGCCGCTACGGGCAACCTGAATATTCTGTTGCCGATGGTCACAAGCCTCGATGAAGTTGACGAAGCACGCCGCCTGATTGAACGTGCCGGACGTGAAGTCGAGGAGATGATCGGTTACGAAATTCCCAAACCACGTATCGGCATCATGCTGGAAGTGCCGTCAATGGTATTTATGCTGCCGCATCTGGCAAAGCGGGTCGATTTCATCTCTGTTGGCACCAACGATCTGACGCAATACATCCTTGCCGTTGATCGCAACAATACCCGGGTGGCGAACATTTATGACAGTCTTCATCCTGCAATGTTACGAGCTCTGGCGATGATCGCCCGGGAAGCGGAAATACATGGAATCGATCTCCGTTTGTGCGGTGAAATGGCGGGCGATCCGATGTGCGTGGCAATCCTCATTGGGCTTGGGTATCGCCATTTGTCTATGAACGGACGTTCTGTAGCGCGCGTAAAATACCTGCTGCGGCGCATTGATTTTGCTGAAGCAGAAAATCTTGCGCAGCGTAGTCTGGAAGCGCAACTGGCGACCGAAGTTCGCCATCAGGTTGCAGCCTTTATGGAGCGTCGCGGCATGGGCGGGCTGATTCGCGGGGGGTTATAGCGCGGATCATATACATATCTTTTAACGGTATCCGGCAACCAGCCAGGTCCCCTTGTGCTATTATTCGCACCTTTGGAGCGCCTGAAACCTGCGGCGCGCATTTCAATCGCTGTTCTCTTTCAGCGAAATAACAAGAACTTGTGGTGACAGATGACCAGTAGCTATCTGCATTTTCCGGAGTTTGATCCGGTCATTTTCTCAATAGGACCCGTGGCGCTTCACTGGTACGGCCTGATGTATCTGGTGGGTTTCATTTTTGCAATGTGGCTGGCAACACGACGGGCGAATCGTCCGGGCAGTGGCTGGACCAAAAATGAAGTTGAAAACTTACTCTATGCGGGCTTCCTCGGCGTCTTCCTCGGTGGACGTATTGGTTATGTTCTGTTCTACAATTTCCCGCAGTTTATGGCCGATCCGCTGTATCTTTTCCGTGTCTGGGACGGCGGCATGTCCTTCCACGGAGGCCTGATTGGCGTTATCGTGGTGATGATTATCTTCGCCCGCCGTACTAAACGTTCCTTCTTCCAGGTCTCTGATTTTATTGCCCCACTCATTCCGTTTGGTCTTGGTGCCGGGCGCCTGGGCAACTTTATTAACGGTGAATTGTGGGGCCGCGTTGACCCGAACTTCCCGTTTGCCATGCTGTTCCCTGGCTCCCGTACAGAAGATATTTTGCTGCTGCAAACCAACCCGCAGTGGCAATCCATTTTCGACACTTACGGTGTGCTGCCGCGCCACCCATCACAGCTTTACGAGCTGCTGCTGGAAGGTGTGGTGCTGTTTATTATCCTCAACCTGTATATTCGTAAACCGCGCCCAATGGGAGCTGTCTCAGGCTTGTTCCTGATTGGTTACGGCGCGTTTCGCATCATTGTTGAGTTTTTCCGCCAGCCCGACGCGCAGTTTACTGGTGCCTGGGTGCAGTACATCAGCATGGGGCAAATTCTTTCCATCCCGATGATTGTCGCGGGTGTGATCATGATGGTCTGGGCATATCGTCGCAGCCCACAGCAACACGTTTCCTGAGGAACCATGAAACAGTATTTAGAACTGATGCAAAAAGTGCTCGACGAAGGCACACAGAAAAACGACCGTACCGGAACCGGAACGCTTTCCATTTTTGGTCATCAGATGCGTTTTAACCTGCAGGATGGATTCCCGCTGGTGACAACTAAACGTTGCCACCTGCGTTCCATCATCCACGAACTGCTGTGGTTCCTGCAGGGCGACACTAACATTGCTTATCTACACGAAAACAATGTCACCATCTGGGACGAATGGGCCGATGAAAACGGCGACCTCGGGCCAGTGTATGGTAAACAGTGGCGCGCCTGGCCAACGCCGGATGGTCGTCATATTGACCAGATCACTACTGTACTGAACCAGCTGAAAAACGACCCGGATTCCCGTCGCATTATTGTTTCAGCGTGGAACGTAGGCGAACTGGATAAAATGGCGCTGGCACCGTGCCATGCATTCTTCCAGTTCTATGTGGCAGACGGCAAACTCTCTTGCCAGCTTTATCAGCGCTCCTGTGACGTCTTCCTCGGCCTGCCGTTCAACATTGCCAGCTACGCGTTACTGGTGCATATGATGGCGCAGCAGTGCGATCTGGAAGTGGGTGATTTTGTCTGGACCGGTGGCGACACGCATCTCTACAGCAACCATATGGATCAAACTCATCTGCAATTAAGCCGCGAACCGCGTCCGCTGCCGAAGTTGATTATCAAACGTAAACCCGAATCCATCTTCGACTACCGTTTCGAAGACTTTGAGATTGAAGGATACGATCCACATCCGGGCATTAAAGCGCCGGTGGCTATCTAATTACGAAACATCCTGCCAGAGCCGACGCCAGTGTGCGTCGGTTTTTTTTGCCCTCCGTTAAATTCTTCGAGACACCTTCCCGAAATTTTGCAACGTCCTGCAACGGCGTAAATAGTCCGGAAGATGCGCCGAAGAAATAGAAACTGGCCCTCGTCTTTTTTTCTCCTCGCTCCATACTGCCGGCATGAAAACACAACGTGGTTATACGCTGATTGAAACGCTGGTCGCGATGCTGATTCTGGTCATGCTAAGCGCAAGTGGGCTCTATGGCTGGCAATACTGGCAGCAGTCGCAACGGCTTTGGCAAACCGCCAGCCAGGCGCGGGACTATTTGCTCTATTTACGTGAAGATGCCAACTGGCATAACCGCGACCACAGTATCAGTCTTATCAGGGAGGGGACGTTATGGTGCCTTGTGAGTTCCGTTGCTGGGGCGAATACCTGTCATGGCAGTTCACCATTGGTCTTTGTGCCGCGCTGGCCCGAAGTCGAAATGAGCGACCTGACACCTTCGCTTGCTTTCTTTGGCCTGCGCAATACCGCATGGGCTGGGCATATTCGCTTCAAAAACTCAACGGGCGAGTGGTGGCTGGTGGTTTCGCCGTGGGGAAGACTCCGGCTTTGTCAGCAAGGAGAAACAGAAGGATGCCTGTAAAAGAGCAAGGTTTTTCTCTGCTGGAAGTGTTGATTGCTATGGCGATCAGTAGCGTATTGTTGCTGGGGGCTGCACGCTTTCTGCCTGCGTTACAGCGTGAAAGTTTAACGAGCACCCGTAAGCTGGCGCTGGAAGATGAAATCTGGCTGCGGGTATTTACCGTCGCGAAGCATCTCCAGAGGGCGGGTTATTGCCATGGCAGCTGTACGGGCGAAGGGCTGGAAATTGTCGGACAGGGTGACTGTGTCATTGTGCAGTGGGATGCGAACAGTAACGGTATCTGGGATCGCGAACCGGTAAAAGAGTCCGACCAGATTGGATTTCGTCTGAAGGAGCATGTGCTGGAAACGCTACGCGGTGCGACATCCTGTGAAGGTAAGGGCTGGGATAAAGTCACTAATCCGGATGCCATCATTATCGACACTTTTCAGGTCGTACGTCAGGATGTCAGCGGCTTCTCGCCGGTGTTGACGGTTAATATGCACGCTGCCAGCAAGGCTGATCCGCAAACCGTGGTGGATGCCAGCTATAGCGTGACAGGATCCAACCTGTGAACCGCGAAAAGGGTGTTTCGTCACTGGCTCTGGTCCTGATGCTGCTGATTTTGGGTAGCTTGCTATTGCAAGGAATGAGTCAGCAGGATCGCAGTTTTGCTTCTCGCGTGAGCATGGAAAGTCAGTCATTGCGCCGCCAGGCCATCGTTCAGTCGGCGCTGGAGTGGGGAAAAATGCACTCCTGGCAGATGCAGCCCGCAGTTCAGTGCTTACTGTATGCTGCCACCGGTGCCCGGGTTTGTCTGCGTTTACTGGCAGATAATGAAGCCTTATTGATTGCCGGTTATGAAGGCGTTTCGTTGTGGCGAACAGGCGAAGTCATCGATGGAAACATTGTTTTTTCGCCACGCGGCTGGAGCGATTTTTGTCCGCTGAAAGAGGGGGCGTTATGTCAGCTTCCTTGAAGAATCAACAAGGCTTTAGCCTCCCGGAGGTGATGTTGGCAATGGTGCTGATGGTGATGATTGTCACTGCGTTATCGGGTTTCCAGCGAACATTAATGAACAGTCTTGCCAGTAGAAACCAGTACCAACAGCTCTGGCGGCATGGCTGGCAGCAAACGCAACTGCGCGCGAATTCGCCACCTGCCCACTGGCAGGTCAACCGAATGCAGACATCGCAGGCGGGATGTGTCAGCATCAGCGTTACGCTAGTTTCACCCGGGGGCAGAGAAGGCGAGATGACCCGCCTGCATTGCCCGAATCGTCAGTAGTCAGGAGCCGCTATGTTAAGGGTCTACCATTCCAATCGTCTGGACGTGCTGGAAGCGTTGATGGAGTTTATCGTCGAACGCGAACGGCTGGACGATCCTTTCGAACCAGAAATGATTCTGGTGCAAAGTACCGGTATGGCGCAGTGGCTGCAAATGACCCTGTCGCAAAAGTTTGGTATTGCGGCAAACATTGATTTTCCGCTGCCAGCGAGCTTTATCTGGGATATGTTCGTCCGGGTGTTACCGGAAATCCCCAAAGAGAGCGCCTTTAACAAACAGAGCATGAGCTGGAAACTGATGACTCTGCTGCCGCAACTGTTGGAGCGCGAAGACTTTACCCTGTTGCGGCATTATCTGACTGACGATAGCGACAAGCGAAAACTGTTCCAGCTTTCTTCAAAAGCGGCGGACCTGTTTGACCAGTATCTGGTCTATCGTCCGGACTGGCTGGCACAGTGGGAAACAGGACATTTGGTTGAAGGGCTGGGAGAAGCACAGGCCTGGCAAGCGCCGTTGTGGAAGGCGTTGGTGGAATATACCCATGAACTCGGGCAACCGCGCTGGCACCGCGCCAATCTCTATCAGCGCTTTATCGAAACGCTGGAGTCCGCGACGACCTGCCCGCCGGGGTTACCTTCGCGCGTCTTTATATGCGGTATTTCCGCGTTACCGCCTGTTTATCTCCAGGCACTCCAGGCGCTGGGTAAACATATTGAAATCCATCTCCTGTTTACCAACCCCTGCCGTTATTACTGGGGCGACATTAAAGATCCTGCTTATCTGGCGAAACTACTGACTCGCCAGCGCCGACACAGTTTTGAAGATCGAGAATTACCGCTATTTCGCGACAGCGAAAATGCCGGGCAGCTCTTTAACAGCGATGGTGAACAGGATGTCGGCAACCCGCTGCTGGCCTCATGGGGCAAGCTTGGGCGCGACTACATTTATCTCCTTTCTGACCTGGAGAGCAGCCAGGAGCTGGACGCTTTTGTCGATGTGACGCCAGATAACCTGCTGCATAATATTCAGTCTGACATTCTGGAACTGGAAAACCGCGCCGTTGCTGGTGTGAACATCGAAGAGTTTTCCCGTAGCGATAACAAACGCCCGCTTGATCCACTGGATAGCAGTATCACCTTCCACGTTTGCCATAGCCCGCAGCGTGAAGTTGAAGTTTTACACGATCGCCTGCTGGCGATGCTGGAGGAAGACCCGACACTTACTCCGCGCGACATCATCGTGATGGTGGCTGATATCGACAGCTACAGTCCGTTTATTCAGGCTGTGTTTGGTAGCGCACCTGCGGATCGTTACCTGCCTTACGCCATTTCCGACCGTCGGGCGCGGCAGTCGCATCCTGTACTTGAAGCGTTTATCAGCCTGTTATCGCTGCCAGACAGCCGCTTTGTGTCGGAAGACGTGCTGGCATTACTGGATGTGCCGGTGCTGGCAGCGCGGTTTGACATCACCGAAGAAGGGCTGCGTTATTTACGTCAGTGGGTCAACGAATCCGGAATTCGTTGGGGGATAGATGACGACAACGTTCGCGAGCTGGAACTTCCCGCTACCGGTCAACACACCTGGCGGTTTGGCCTGACGCGCATGTTGCTGGGCTACGCGATGGAGAGCGCGCAGGGCGAGTGGCAATCGGTTCTACCTTATGATGAATCGAGCGGCTTAATTGCAGAACTGGTGGGGCATCTGGCTTCACTGCTAATGCAGCTAAATATCTGGCGTCGCGGGCTGGCGCAGGAGCGTCCGCTGGAAGAGTGGTTGCCGGTTTGTCGCGATATGCTCAACGCCTTTTTCCTGCCGGATGCGGAAACCGAAGCGGCGATGACGCTGATCGAACAACAATGGCAGGCGATTATCGCCGAAGGTTTAGGTGCGCAGTATGGCGACGCGGTGCCGCTGTCACTATTGCGTGATGAACTGGCACTGCGCTTGGATCAAGAACGTATCAGCCAGCGTTTTCTCGCCGGACCGGTTAACATTTGTACTCTGATGCCAATGCGTTCAATTCCGTTCAAAGTGGTTTGCCTGCTGGGAATGAACGACGGCGTTTATCCACGTCAGCTTGCGCCATTGGGCTTTGATCTGATGAGCCAGAAACCGAAGCGTGGCGACCGTAGCCGTCGCGATGACGACCGCTATCTGTTCCTGGAAGCGTTAATTTCCGCGCAGCAAAAACTCTATATCAGCTATATCGGGCGTTCCATTCAGGATAACAGTGAACGTTTCCCGTCGGTACTGGTGCAGGAACTGATTGACTACATCGGGCAAAGCCATTATCTACCGGGCGATGAAGCGCTCAACTGTGATGAAAGCGAGGCAAGGGTAAAAGCGCATCTTACTTGCCTCCATACCCGAATGCCGTTTGATCCACAAAACTACCAGCCAGGCGAACGACAAAGCTATGCTCGTGAATGGCTACCTGCGGCCAGCCAGGCTGGTAAAGCACATTCTGAATTTGTTCAGCCGCTGCCATTTACCTTACCGGAAACCGTGCCGCTGGAAACGCTACAACGATTCTGGGCACATCCGGTGCGGGCATTTTTCCAGATGCGTTTGCAGGTGAACTTCCGTACCGAAGACAGCGAAATTCCTGACACCGAACCTTTTATTCTTGAAGGGCTTAGTCGTTATCAAATCAACCAGCAGTTATTAAATGTACTGGTTGAGCAGGATGATGCCGAACGCTTGTTCCGCCGATTCCGGGCGGCAGGTGATTTGCCGTATGGTGCCTTTGGTGAAATTTTCTGGGAAACGCAGTGTCAGGAGATGCAGCAACTTGCCGACAGAGTCATTGCCTGTCGCCAGCCAGGGCAGAGCATGGAAATCGATATCGCCTGCAACGGTGTGCAGATAACTGGCTGGTTGCCGCAGGTGCAGCCGGATGGCCTGTTGCGCTGGCGTCCCTCTTTATTAAGTGTGGCGCAGGGAATGCAACTTTGGCTGGAACACCTTGTCTACTGTGCCAGCGGTGGTAATGGTGAAAGTCGCCTTTTTCTACGCAAAGACGGCGAGTGGCGTTTTCCGCCGCTTGCAGCCGAACAGGCTTTACATTACCTCTCACAGCTGATTGAAGGGTATCGTGAAGGAATGTCCGCGCCATTGCTGGTGTTACCTGAAAGTGGCGGCGCGTGGCTAAAAACCTGTTATGACGCGCAAAACGATGCCATGCTGGATGACGATTCCACGTTGCAAAAAGCCCGTACGAAATTCCTTCAGGCTTACGAAGGCAACATGATGGTGCGTGGCGAAGGTGATGATATCTGGTATCAACGGCTCTGGCGGCAATTAACACCAGAGACAATGGAGGCTATCGTTGAACAGTCGCAACGTTTCCTGTTACCGCTGTTTCGCTTTAATCAGTCATGAGTATTGTATAAAAATTGCGCAATCTATCCGCTTACTTTATGATGCGCACCAGTCACGGACTGATGGTTATATAGACATAGGCTGACTCGTTCAGCACAAGATTAAATTCTGGCAGATGATTTGCGTTAACGTGTTGAATCTGGCCAGAAAATAAAGTTGATTATGAGGTCCGTGAATGCCCCGCAGCATCTGGTTCAAAGCATTATTGTTGTTTGTTGCCCTCTGGGCACCCTTAAGTCAGGCAGAAACGGGATGGCAGCCGATTCAGGAAACCATCCGTAAAAGTGATAAAGATAACCGCCAGTATCAGGCTATACGTCTGGATAACGGTATGGTGGTCTTACTGGTTTCTGATCCGCAGGCAGTTAAATCGCTCTCGGCGCTGGTGGTGCCCGTTGGGTCGCTGGAAGATCCTGAGGCGTACCAGGGGCTGGCACATTACCTTGAACATATGAGTCTGATGGGGTCGAAAAAGTATCCGCAGGCTGACAGTCTGGCCGAATATCTCAAAATGCACGGCGGCAGTCACAATGCCAGCACGGCACCGTATCGCACGGCTTTCTATCTGGAAGTTGAGAACGATGCCTTGCCCGGTGCGGTAGACCGCCTGGCGGACGCTATTGCAGAACCCTTGCTCGACAAGAAATACGCCGAACGTGAACGTAATGCCGTGAATGCCGAATTAACCATGGCGCGTACGCGTGACGGGATGCGCATGGCACAGGTCAGCGCAGAAACCATTAACCCGGCACACCCCGGTTCAAAGTTTTCTGGTGGTAACCTCGAAACTTTAAGCGACAAACCAGGTAATCCGGTACAGCAGGCGCTGAAAGATTTCCACGAGAAGTACTATTCCGCCAATCTGATGAAGGCGGTTATTTACAGCAATAAACCGTTGCCGGAGTTGGCGAAAATGGCGGCGGACACCTTTGGTCGCGTGCCGAACAAAGAGAGCAAAAAACCGGAAATCACCGTGCCGGTAGTCACCGACGCGCAAAAGGGCATTATCATTCATTACGTCCCGGCGTTGCCGCGTAAAGTTCTGCGCGTTGAGTTTCGCATCGATAACAATTCAGCGAAGTTCCGTAGTAAAACGGATGAATTGATTACCTATCTGATTGGTAATCGCAGCCCTGGTACACTTTCTGACTGGCTGCAAAAGCAGGGATTAGTTGAGGGTATTAGCGCCAATTCCGATCCTATCGTCAACGGCAACAGCGGCGTATTAGCGATCTCTGCGTCTTTAACCGATAAAGGTCTGGCGAATCGCGATCAGGTTGTGGCGGCCATTTTTAGCTATCTCAATCTGTTACGTGAAAAAGGGATCGATAAACAATACTTCGATGAACTGGCGAATGTGCTGGATATCGACTTCCGTTATCCGTCAATCACCCGTGATATGGATTACGTCGAATGGCTGGCTGATACCATGATTCGCGTTCCTGTTGAGCATACACTGGATGCAGTCAATATTGCCGATCGGTACGATGCTAAAGCAGTAAAAGAACGTCTGGCGATGATGACGCCGCAGAATGCGCGTATCTGGTATATCAGCCCGAAAGAGCCGCACAATAAAACGGCTTATTTTGTCGATGCGCCGTATCAAGTCGATAAAATCAGCGAACAAACTTTCGCGGACTGGCAGAAAAAAGCCGCCAATATTGCGCTCTCCTTACCGGAGCTTAACCCCTATATTCCTGACGATTTCTCGCTGATTAAGTCAGAGAAGAAATACGACCATCCAGAGTTGATTGTTGATGAGTCGAATCTGCGCGTGGTGTATGCGCCAAGCCGTTATTTTGCCAGCGAGCCCAAAGCTGATGTCAGCCTGATTTTGCGTAATCCGAAAGCCATGGACAGCGCCCGCAATCAGGTGATGTTTGCGCTCAATGATTATCTCGCAGGGCTGGCGCTTGATCAGTTAAGCAACCAGGCGTCGGTTGGTGGCATAAGTTTTTCCACCAATGCTAACAACGGCCTTATGGTTAATGCCAATGGCTACACTCAGCGCCTGCCGCAGCTGTTCCAGGCTCTGCTGGAGGGCTACTTTAGCTATACCGCTACGGAAGATCAGCTTGAGCAGGCGAAGTCCTGGTATAACCAGATGATGGATTCCGCAGAAAAGGGCAAAGCGTTTGAGCAGGCGATTATGCCCGCGCAGATGCTCTCGCAAGTGCCGTACTTCTCGCGAGATGAACGGCGCAAAATTTTGCCCTCCATTACGTTGAAAGAGGTGCTGGCCTATCGCGACACCTTAAAATCAGGGGCTAGACCAGAGTTTATGGTTATCGGCAACATGACTGAAGCCCAGGCAACAACGCTGGCACGCCATGTGCAAAAACAGTTGGGCGCTGATGGTTCAGAGTGGTGTCGTAACAAAGATGTCGTGGTCGATAAAAAACAATCCGTCATCTTTGAAAAAGCTGGTAACAGCACCGACTCCGCACTGGCAGCGATATTTGTACCGACTGGCTACGATGAATACACCAGCTCAGCGTATAGTTCTCTGTTGGGGCAGATCGTACAGCCGTGGTTCTACAATCAGTTGCGTACCGAAGAACAGTTGGGCTATGCCGTGTTTGCGTTTCCAATGAGCGTGGGGCGTCAGTGGGGCATGGGCTTCCTTTTGCAAAGCAATGATAAACAGCCTTCATTCTTGTGGGAGCGTTACAAGGCGTTTTTCCCAACCGCAGAGGCAAAATTGCGGGCGATGAAGCCAGAGGAGTTTGCGCAAATCCAGCAGGCGGTAATTACTCAGATGCTGCAGGCACCGCAAACGCTCGGCGAAGAAGCATCGAAGTTAAGTAAAGATTTCGATCGCGGCAATATGCGCTTCGATTCGCGTGATAAAATCGTGGCCCAGATAAAACTGCTGACGCCGCAAAAAATTGCTGATTTCTTCCATCAGGCGGTGGTCGAGCCGCAAGGCATAGCTATTCTGTCGCAGATTTCCGGCAGCCAGAATGGGAAAGCCGAATATGTGCATCCTGAAGGCTGGAAAGTGTGGGAGAACGTCAGCGCGTTGCAGCAAACAATGCCCCTGATGAGTGAAAAGAATGAGTGATGTCGCCGAGACACTAGATCCTTTGCGCTTGCCCTTACAGGGCGAGCGCCTGATTGAAGCCTCTGCCGGCACAGGCAAAACCTTTACGATTGCGGCGCTCTATTTGCGCCTGTTACTTGGACTAGGCGGTTCTGCCGCCTTTCCCCGCCCGCTGACCGTTGAAGAACTGCTGGTGGTGACCTTTACCGAGGCTGCTACGGCAGAATTGCGTGGTCGTATCCGTAGCAATATCCACGAGTTGCGCATCGCCTGTCTGCGTGAAACCACCGACAATCCACTGTACAAACGCCTGCTGGAAGAGATCGACGATAAAGCGCAAGCCGCGCAGTGGTTGTTGTTAGCCGAGCGGCAGATGGATGAAGCGGCAGTCTTTACTATTCACGGCTTTTGCCAGCGCATGCTCAACCTGAATGCCTTTGAATCCGGCATGCTGTTTGAGCAGCAGCTGATTGAAGATGAGTCTCTGCTACGCTACCAGGCCTGCGCCGATTTCTGGCGTCGCCACTGCTACCCGCTGCCGCGTGAAATTGCCCAGGTCGTCTTTGAAACCTGGAAAGGGCCGCAGGCGTTGCTGCGCGATATTAATCGTTATCTGCAAGGCGAAGCGCCGGTTATCAAAGCACCGCCCCCCGATGATGAAACGCTGGCTTCCCGCCACGCGCAAATTGTGGCGCGTATTGATGCCGTAAAACAGCAGTGGCGCGACGCAGTGGGTGAACTGGATGCGCTGATCGAATCTTCTGGTATTGATCGACGCAAGTTTAACCGTAGCAATCAGGCTAAATGGATCGAGAAGATCAGCGCCTGGGCAGAAGAAGAGACCAACAGCTATCAGTTGCCGGAGTCGCTGGAAAAATTCTCTCAGCGTTTCTTAGAAGATCGCACGAAAGCCGGGGGGGAAACCCCGCGACATCCACTGTTTGAGGCGATCGAACAACTGCTTGCAGAACCATTGTCGATCCGCGATCTGGTGATCACTCGCGCATTGGCTGAGATCCGCGAAACAGTAGCGCGTGAAAAACGCCGCCGTGGCGAATTGGGTTTTGATGACATGTTAAGTCGGCTCGATTCCGCGCTGCGTAGTGAAAGCGGCGAGGTATTGGCAGCGGCGATCCGTACGCGATTCCCGGTGGCAATGATCGATGAATTTCAGGATACCGACCCCCAACAGTATCGAATTTTTCGCCGTATCTGGCACCATCAGCCGGAAACCGCATTGTTGCTGATTGGCGACCCGAAACAGGCCATATATGCATTCCGGGGTGCGGATATCTTCACTTATATGAAGGCGCGTAGCGAAGTTCATGCTCACTACACCTTAGATACCAACTGGCGTTCCGCACCGGGAATGGTGAACAGCGTTAACAAACTTTTCAGCCAGACTGATGACGCGTTCATGTTTCGTGAAATACCGTTTATTCCTGTGAAATCTGCCGGCAAAAATCAGGCGTTACGTTTTGTATTTAAAGGTGAAACGCAGCCTGCGATGAAAATGTGGCTGATGGAAGGCGAAAGCTGCGGCGTTGGCGACTATCAAAGTACCATGGCGCAGGTATGTGCTGCGCAAATCCGCGACTGGCTACAAGCCGGGCAACGCGGCGAAGCGTTGCTGATGAACGGCGACGATGCGCGTCCGGTGCGTGCTTCGGACATCAGTGTGCTGGTGCGCAGCCGCCAGGAGGCCGCTCAGGTGCGCGATGCCTTAACGCTGCTGGAAATCCCTTCCGTTTACCTTTCGAACCGCGACAGTGTTTTTGAAACTCTGGAAGCACAGGAGATGCTTTGGCTGTTGCAGGCGGTGATGACGCCCGAACGTGAGAACACCCTGCGCAGTGCGCTGGCAACGTCAATGATGGGGCTGAATGCGCTGGATATTGAAACGCTGAATAATGACGAACATGCGTGGGATGCGGTCGTCGAAGAGTTCGATGGTTATCGGCAAATCTGGCGCAAACGTGGCGTTATGCCGATGCTGCGGGCGCTGATGTCGGCGCGTAACATTGCAGAAAACTTGCTGGCAACGGCAGGCGGTGAGCGGCGTCTTACCGATATCTTGCATATCAGCGAACTGCTACAAGAAGCCGGAACGCAGCTGGAAAGTGAACATGCGCTGGTACGCTGGTTATCGCAACATATCCTCGAGCCAGACAGTAATGCCTCCAGCCAACAAATGCGCCTCGAAAGTGATAAACATCTGGTGCAGATTGTCACGATACACAAATCAAAAGGGCTGGAATATCCGCTGGTCTGGTTGCCATTTATTACCAATTTCCGCGTCCAGGATCAGGCGTTTTATCACGATCGCCACTCGTTTGAGGCCGTTCTGGATCTTAATGCTGCGCCAGAAAGCGTCGACCTCGCGGAGGCCGAACGTCTGGCGGAAGATCTGCGTTTGCTTTACGTGGCGCTGACGCGTTCGGTTTGGCATTGCAGTCTCGGCGTTGCACCGCTGGTGCGCCGTCGTGGCGATAAAAAAAGTGACACCGACGTCCACCAAAGTGCGCTTGGGCGTTTGCTGCAAAAAGGAGAACCGCAAGATGCGGCAGGGCTTCGTACCTGCATTGAAGCGTTGTGCGATGATGATATTGCCTGGCAAACGGCACAAATTGGTGATAACCAGCCCTGGCAGGTTAATGATGCATTAACTGCAGAACTGAATGCGAGGACGCTACAACGATTGCCCGGCGATAACTGGCGTGTCACCAGCTACTCCGGTTTGCAGCAGCGTGGTCACGGTATCGCTCAGGATCTGATGCCACGGCTGGATGTTGATGCCGCAGGCGTGGTCAGCGTCGTTGAAGAACCGACGTTAACACCGCATCAGTTCCCGCGCGGTGCGTCACCGGGGACATTCTTGCACAGTTTGTTTGAAGACCTCGATTTTACCCAGCCGATTGACCCGAACTGGGTACAGGAAAAACTGGAGCTCGGTGGCTTTGAACCACAGTGGGAACCGGTGTTGACTGAGTGGATCACGGCTGTCCTCCAGGCACCTCTCAATGAAACGGGTGTTAGCCTGAATCAGCTTTCCGATCGCGATAAACAGGTGGAGATGGAGTTTTACCTGCCGATTAGTGAACCGCTTATCGCCAGCCAGCTTGATGCACTAATTCGCCAGTTTGACCCGCTATCCGCTGGCTGCCCGCCGCTGGAGTTCATGCAGGTACGTGGCATGTTAAAAGGCTTTATCGATCTGGTGTTCCGCCACGAAGGGCGTTATTACCTGCTCGACTATAAATCCAACTGGTTGGGTGAAGACAGTTCGGCTTACACCCAACAGGCTATGGCAGCGGCAATGCAGGCACACCGCTATGATCTGCAATATCAGCTTTATACCCTGGCGCTGCACCGTTATCTGCGCCATCGTATTGCTGATTACGACTATGAGCGCCACTTTGGCGGCGTTATTTATCTGTTCCTGCGTGGCGTTGATAAAGAACATCCGCAACAAGGGATCTACGCGACCCGACCCAACGCCGGGTTGATTGACCTGATGGATGAGATGTTTGCCAGTATGACCCTGGAGGAGGCGTAATGAAATTGCAAAAGCAATTACTGGAAGCTGTGGAGCACAAACAGCTACGCCCGCTGGACGTGCAGTTTGCCCTGACCGTGGCGGGAGATGAACATCCTGCCGTCACCCTCGCGGCGGCACTATTAAGTCATGATGCCGGAGAGGGACACGTTTGTTTGCCGCTTTCACGACTGGAAAATAACGAGGCATCGCATCCGCTGTTGGCGACCTGTGTCAGTGAAATCGGTGAACTACAAAATTGGGAAGAATGCTTGCTGGCTTCACAAGCGGTCAGCCGGGGAGATGAACCAACGCCGATGATCCTCTGTGGCGATCGTCTTTATTTGAATCGCATGTGGTGTAACGAGCGCACAGTGGCACGCTTTTTCAACGAAGTGAATCATGCCATTGAGGTTGATGAAGCTCTACTGGCGCAAACCCTGGACAAACTTTTTCCAGTAAGCGATGAAATTAACTGGCAAAAAGTTGCGGCGGCAGTGGCGCTGACGCGGCGGATTTCGGTGATTTCCGGCGGTCCTGGCACCGGTAAAACGACCACCGTAGCGAAGTTGCTGGCAGCCTTAATTCAGATGGCCGACGGCGAACGCTGCCGTATCCGTCTGGCTGCACCAACGGGTAAAGCTGCCGCGCGCTTAACCGAATCTCTCGGCAAGGCTTTGCGACAATTACCGCTGACCGATGAACAAAAGAAACGCATTCCGGAAGATGCCAGCACTTTGCACCGATTGCTGGGTGCGCAGCCGGGTAGCCAGCGTTTACGTCATCATGCCGGTAACCCGCTGCATCTTGATGTGCTGGTGGTAGATGAAGCGTCAATGATCGATCTTCCTATGATGTCGAGACTGATCGACGCCTTGCCCGATCATGCGCGAGTGATCTTTCTCGGCGATCGTGATCAACTGGCCTCGGTTGAGGCTGGGGCTGTGCTGGGCGATATCTGCGCTTATGCCAACGCGGGCTTTACCGCCGAGCGTGCCGGGCAGTTGAGCCGCCTGACGGGAAGCCACGTTCCAGCAGGAACTGGCACAGAAGCGGCATCTTTGCGCGACAGCCTCTGCCTGCTGCAAAAAAGCTATCGTTTCGGCAGCGATTCTGGCATTGGTCAGTTAGCTGCGGCGATTAACCGTGGTGATAAAACGGCAGTGAAAACCGTTTTTCAGCAGGATTTTACTGATATCGAAAAACGACTTTTACAGAGCGGCGAAGATTATATTGCGATGCTTGAGGAAGCTCTTGCGGGTTACGGACGTTATCTGGATCTGCTGCAAGCGCGTGCCGAGCCGGATTTAATCATTCAGGCGTTCAATGAGTACCAGCTTTTGTGCGCCCTGCGGGAAGGGCCGTTTGGCGTGGCTGGACTGAATGAGCGAATTGAGCAGTTTATGCAACAGAAGCGCAAAATTCATCGTCATCCGCACTCTCGTTGGTACGAAGGCCGACCGGTGATGATTGCCCGTAATGACAGCGCGCTTGGGTTGTTTAATGGCGATATTGGTATTGCGCTGGATCGCGGGCAGGGGACGCGCGTCTGGTTTGCGATGCCGGACGGCAATATTAAGTCTGTGCAACCGAGTCGCCTGCCAGAGCACGAAACGACGTGGGCGATGACGGTACATAAATCGCAGGGATCGGAGTTCGACCATGCGGCGTTGATTTTACCGAGTCAACGCACGCCGGTAGTAACGCGAGAGCTGGTTTACACCGCGGTGACCCGCGCGCGTCGCCGTCTGTCGCTGTATGCCGATGAGCGCATTTTAAGTGCGGCAATTGCCACGCGCACCGAGCGGCGCAGTGGTCTGGCGGCGTTGTTTAGTTCACGGGGATAAACGTAATTGCCTGATGCGACGCATGTGGGTCTTATCATGCCTATGAATGTTATGCATGTCGCATCCGGCGATTTCCATCGCTTACCCCAAATCCGCCATCAACACTTTGGATTTACGCTGGTAGTTGTACAACTGCTTTTTGCTCTCGGGCAGTAAATCAATATCCACTGGGGTAAATCCACGTTCCTGGAACCAGTGAATACTGCGCGTGGTCAGCACAAACAATTTGCTTAAGCCGCTCTGCTTCGCCTGAGCGGCAATGCGTTCCAGCAGAACCTCGCCCCGTGATGAACTGCGGTAATCCGGGTGAACTGCCACACAGGCCATTTCCCCAATCTTCTCTTCCGGGAACGGATAGAGCGCGGCGCAGGCAATAGTCGTGTTATCGCGCTGAATAATGGTGAATTTGTCGATTTCCATCTCCAGCTGCTCGCGAGAACGGCGTACCAGAATACCTTGTTGCTCCAGCGGGCGAATCAACTCCAGAATACCGCCAATATCGTTGATTGTTGCGCGACGAATCTGCTCGGCGCTTTCCATCACAATCTGCGTACCGATACCGTCGCGTGAGAACAACTCTTGCAACAGCGCGCCATCTTCCTGATAACTGATTAAATGACAGCGACGCACGCCGCTGCGGCAGGCTTTCACTGCGCCACGCAAAAAGCGCACCGTACCGGAGTTGTAATCGCCTTTCTTTTCCTGGGCTTCTACCCGTGCTTGCGCTTCGTTAGGGAAAAGTTCGGAGACAATATCACCGTCGTCATTAGTGACGCCCTGGGAAGAGCAAAAACCAATCATTTTTTCAGCTTTCAGTTTGATGGCCAGTTGAGTGGCAATCTCTTCCGAGGTCAGATTAAAGCTCTCGCCAGTGACCGAAACAGCGACCGGCCCCATTAGCACTATTGCACCGCTGTCCAGTTGACGATGGATCGCGTCTTCATCAATCCGCCGGATACGCCCGCTATGACAGTAATCCACGCCGTCATCGACGCCCAGCGGCTGGGCAATAATAAAATTACCACTGACGACGTTGATATGCGCGCCCTGCAGCGGTGTGTTATTGAGACTCATCGACAGGCGAGCAGTAATATCCAGTTGCAATGTTCCCGCTGCCTGCTTCACCAGTTCCAGTGTTTTGGCGTCGGTCACACGTATATTCTTGTGATACAGCGGTTCGTGGTGATGTGCAGCCAGATTTGCGTCGATCTGCGGACGTGCGCCATAGACCACCACCAGACGGATGCCGAGGCTGTGCAACAACCCGATATCATTAACGATACTGGAGAAATTCTCATGCTCAATGGCTTCACCGCCGAGCATGATGACAAACGTTTTTCCCCGGTGGGTATTGATATAGGGAACCGAATGGCGGAATCCCTCGACCAGCTCGGTTTTACGTTCCTTTACCACGGTATACCTCTTTGCATGATTATTCGAAATTATTGTATTTTTATTCTGTTTTTTCGCAGGGTGCAAGTGTAAATTTTATGCGGGAGCGAGTTTTTTATCAGTAATACCGTGAATATAAAAAGAATGTTTACCGTTTTATAGATGACAGATTATGCGTCTTTCGCTAAAGTTTCCGGTCAAATTGGTCGTTTACTTGTTACACAGCTTAGATTTCTTTTGCTCGGGAGAGGCATGTCAGGATCCAACACTGCAATCAGCCGTCGTCGTTTACTGCAAGGCGCGGGTGCCATGTGGCTATTGAGCGTAAGTCAGGTCAGCCTGGCTGCGGTCAGCCAGGTCGTGGCGGTGCGCGTCTGGCCTGCGTCCAGCTACACCCGCGTGACGGTAGAATCAAATCGTCAGCTGAAATATAAGCAGTTCGCGTTGAGTAATCCTGAACGCGTGGTGGTGGATATCGAAGATGTAAACCTGAACTCGGTGCTCAAGGGGATGGCTGCGCAAATCCGCGCTGACGACCCGTTCATCAAGTCGGCGCGCGTCGGGCAATTTGACCCGCAAACCGTACGTATGGTTTTTGAATTAAAGCAAAACGTAAAACCGCAGCTGTTTGCCCTTGCGCCGGTCGCCGGGTTTAAAGAGCGTCTGGTGATGGACCTCTATCCGGCCAATGCACAGGATATGCAGGACCCGCTGCTGGCGCTGCTGGAGGATTACAACAAAGGCGACCTCGAAAAGCAGGTGCCGCCAGCACAAAGTGGTCCACAACCGGGTAAAGCTGGGCGGGATCGTCCGATTGTCATTATGCTTGACCCTGGCCACGGTGGCGAAGACTCCGGTGCGGTGGGGAAATACAAAACGCGCGAAAAAGACGTGGTATTGCAAATAGCTCGCCGTCTGCGCTCTCTGATCGAGAAAGAGGGCAATATGAAGGTGTACATGACGCGCAATGAAGACATCTTCATTCCGTTGCAAGTGCGCGTAGCAAAAGCCCAGAAACAGCGCGCTGACTTGTTTGTTTCTATCCATGCCGACGCCTTTACCAGTCGCCAGCCGAGCGGTTCATCGGTGTTTGCGCTCTCAACCAAAGGCGCAACCAGTACTGCGGCAAAATATCTGGCACAAACCCAGAACGCCTCGGACTTGATTGGTGGCGTAAGCAAAAGCGGTGACCGCTATGTCGACCACACCATGTTCGATATGGTGCAGTCGCTGACCATTGCCGACAGCCTTAAGTTTGGTAAAGCGGTGCTGAATAAGCTCGGTAAAATCAACAAGCTGCATAAAAATCAAGTTGAACAGGCCGGGTTTGCCGTACTAAAGGCACCAGATATTCCCTCCATTCTGGTCGAAACGGCGTTTATCAGTAACGTTGAGGAAGAGCGTAAACTGAAAACGGCGACTTTCCAGCAGGAAGTTGCGGAGTCTATTCTTGCGGGAATTAAAGCGTATTTTGCCGATGGGGCGACGCTGGCGAGAAGGGGATAATGTTTTTATTTATTCAATGAATTTATATTTCGTTGAATAAATAACATTTACCTGAATATTAGACGCTGGTTTTGTGACTGATGTCGGATATTTGAATGTCGGCTTGAAAAATAAGCCGACCATCTCTTTAATTAAGCACAATTCCGTGTAATGTATACGCATTAGTTAATCATCTTGTAACTGTTAAATCAGGCAAGGCAATGTTTGAAGTAGTTATTACTTCTGACGTGCCTTGCCTTTTTTTTTGGAGCCATGGAATGATCATCGAAAAAGTCATGAACAATAATTGTGTACAGGCATCGATGAATGGACAGGAGGTTATCATTTCTGGGCCTGGCGTCGGTTACAACAAAAAATATGGAATGTCGGTCCCTGAGCATCCGGCTAACCGGATTTTTTATGTCAGAAATGAACAAAAAAACAAACTTTATAAATTGATTGAACATGTAGATATTGAGTATGTGTTTGTTGCCGAAAAAATAGTGCAATATGCGGAGAAAAATCTCGAAAAAAATCTCAATCCATCGCTACTATTGATTCTTGCGGATCACATTTCGAATGCAATATCCCGAGTCGTTTCAGGTATACAAATTAATAATGTTTTCCTTGATGAAATCAAAGCGTTGTACAAAGCAGAGTATGCGATAAGTCGCGATGCATTAACTATCATTAATGAGCAATTCAGCGTTCAACTTCCTGATGATGAGATTGGTTTTATAGCATTGCATATTTTAAATAATTATGAAAATTCAGTTGATTATGAATCAGTACGGATTATTGAGTTGTCGCAAATAATCACGGGGCTTATTGAAGTTGTTTATAACAGAAAGGTGGACAGAAGTTCATTTAACTATTCCAGATTTATGATGCACCTTAAATATTTTTCAAGTCGCGTGTTATGCAATGAAAAAATAAAACAGAAAGATATTGGTGATATCTATGAACAGTTTCTTGAAAAGGACATCCTGTTACAGCGCGCAATTCATGAAATTGAACGGTATCTGTATGCCACTTTTAAATATGAATTAATTTTAGAAGAAAAACTATATCTCTCTATTCGTACCAAAGTATTAATGGACTAATTATATATAACATTTATATGAGATAACCCACATGAAACAAAAGAAAGCCTGGAGTTTTTTTCAGAGCCTGGGGAAGGCATTTATGTATCCCATTGCTCTGCTAAGTGTATGTGGCATGATGCTAGGGCTGGGAAGTGGTTTAGCCAGTGATGATATGGCAAAGTTAATTCCATTTCTGGCTATTCCAATAATTAAAACCATACTTGATTTCATTGTTAGTCTTGGTTTGTTTGCCTTTGTTAATTTACCTGTATTGTTTGCGATAGCGATTCCCTTAGGATTATTAAAAGATAAAGAGGATAAAGCCTATGGTGCTTTTTCTGGCTTAATTGGTTTTATGGCGATGCATCTGGGAACGAACTTTTATCTTAAACAGCACGACTTATTGGTCGTTGCTGACCAAATGTCGACACATGGGCAAACCATCATTCTGGGGATCCAGTCCTACAATACCAGCGTGTTGGGGGGAATTGTTGCTGGGTTATTAGTCGCCAGCATGTATAAAAAGATCGTTAATTTACGCATTCCAGAATCATTAGGTTTTTATAGCGGCCCACGTCTGGTGCCTATCATTACACTGATTGTGATGAGTGGATTTGGTCTGATCATTCCTTTTATCTGGCCGCCATTTTTCAATCTCTTCATGCTCATTGGCCACTGGATATCAACTTCCGGTCCTGTTGGTTATTTCTTCTATGCAGTTGCCGAACGTGTGACGATTCCTTTTGGCTTAAACCATCTGGTGACGTCAGTGTTCCGCTTTACGCCAATCGGCGGTTCGGCTGTGATTGGCGGTGAAGAATATTACGGCACCCTGAACATGTTTATGGCATACGTCAAAGAGAATGCGGTCATTCCGCTGGATTTGGCGGGGAAAATGGAGCAGGGCAAACTGATGATTCAGTATGGTCTGGCTGGTGCCGCGCTGGCGATGTATCGCACTGCTCATGCTCAAAACAGAAAGGCTATCAAAGCATTGCTTATTTCCGGGGTGCTTACGGTGATTATTGGCGGCGTCAGCGAACCGATTGAGTTTCTGTTCTTATTTGTCAGTCCACTGCTGTTTGTCTTCCATGCCTTTATGAATGGATTCGCTAACATGGTTCTGCCATATATGGGCGTGAAGATGGGATTTACTGGTGATCTGATTCAATTTATTAGCTTTGGCGTATTGCGTGGCACAAGAACAGGTTGGCCGATCGCGGTATGTGTCGAAGTGGCCTATTTCTTCATTTATTACTTTGTGTTCCGTTGGACCATTCTTAAATTTAACCTGATGACCGTAGGCCGTGAAGAGTCCAGTCCTGTCACGCTGAACGCTCACGAAGATACGGCTATAGCGGATATCCCAACTCCTGATAAATCAGAGCTGCAAGCGGCGGAGCAGATGGTTAAGGCACTTGGTGGTAAAGAGAATATTAAGTCACTGGATAATTGCGTAACTCGTTTACGTTTAACAATCGCAGATATGGGATTGATTGACGAGGCTGCAATAAAAAGAGCTGGCGGGATTGCGGTTGTTAAACTTGATCAAAATACCCTACAAGTCATTATCGGCACTAAAGTCATCGCCCTGCGTCGGGATATGGATAACTATATGGGGATATACTGATGGATGTTTTTAATACTCCTGTTTCCCGCAAAGGAACATATTGTACCCAATGGGACTTTTGCGAGGACAGATTTGGTGTAAAAGATGTACTACCATTCTCTATTTCAGATATGGATCTTCCGATACCAGACGCTATCACCAGAGCATTAAAAAAACGCCTGGAACACCCGATTTTAGGGTACAGTCGTTGGCAACATGGTGAATATCTGAATGCGATAGTAAACTGGTATTATCAACAATATCAAACAGATATTAAACCTGAATGGATAACCTATAGCCCCAGTGTGATGTACTCTATTGCAAAAGCAATAGAGTTATTGACATCGCATGGTGATAATATTCTCGTTTTTACACCTGTCTATAATTCATTTTTTGATGTAATTAAACATAGCGAGCGAAATATTCTGACAGCCTCTTTGATTATAAAAAATGAGGGGGGCTACGCTATCAACTGGCAAGATTTTGATCTTAAGATTAAAAGCGCAAAGATGATGTTATTATGTAATCCTCATAACCCGACAGGAACAGTCTGGTCGGAAGAAGAACTGCATAAAATCGCTGCAAGCTGTACAAGGCATAATGTCTGGTTATGTTCAGATGAAATCCATAGTGATTTTGTTTTTAATCGTAGCTTTACATCCGCGCTTAAAATAAAAAAAGAAAAAGTAGTAGTATTTAACTCGATATCGAAAACATTTAATGTTCCTGCACTAACAGGATCGTATATGATTTCAACTGACGATAATTTTAATCATAAGTTCAGAACGATATCGAGGTATCGCGATTTTGTAAACTCCCCATCAGTACTGAATATAATTGCAACTATTATTGCCTACAACGAATGTGAGGGATGGTTAAAGTCATTAAAGGCACATATAGCCTCTAACATTCAATTCACCCAGCAGTATCTGAATGAAAATATTCCAGAATTGATCGTAAGGCCAGCTGATGGTTGCTATTTTTCCTGGATAGATTGTTCTGCTATTGGTTATCCTTTTGATGAATTCTACAGTCGATTAATTCATGAAGGCAAAGTGGGCATTATGGCGGGGCATGTCTATGGAACGGAGGGGGAGGGCTACCTTCGTCTGAACCTGGCCTGCGGTCGAGAAAAATTATATATGGGGCTTACGCGTCTTGTGAGTGTAATTAAAAATATTAATCAGGGAGAATAAAAATGAATAACACGGATCTTATCCATCTCATTAAACATTTTATGCGTAACGAACATAAAGCAGTTGAAGAAGTTATTGATTCCCCTCTTTCGGAGGTCGCAAATTTAATTAAAGTATTACAATCTTGTCAGGGAAAAGTTGTTTTTATTGGTGTTGGTAAGTCCGGTATTATTGCCAGGAAACTCGCCGCAACATTTGCCAGCACCGGAACTCCCTCGTTTTTTGTTCACGGTACGGAAGCTGTACACGGCGACCTTGGAATGGTGGCGAAAGACGATGTTGTTATTCTTATTTCAAACAGTGGTGAGACGGCGGAAATCCTGGCGACACTGCCTAGTCTGAAAAAAATGGGTAATTATTTGATCTCTTTTACCCGCAGTCATCACTCATCGCTTGCGATAAGTTGTGATTTATCTGTTGAAATCCCCGTCAAAAGTGAGGCGGATAATTTAGGTTTAGCACCGTCATGCTCGTCGACTGTTGTTCTGGTTGTTGGTGATGCGGTGGCGCTTGCACTCTCTGAATTGAAAAAATTTACTCGTGCTGATTTCGGCTTATATCATCCAGGAGGTGCACTCGGCATTAAAGCAAATTCATAATTTCAAAATATAAATACAGTAACCGGTCACGCCATCTTTTGGGGTGGCGTTCTTTGAAGTGAGTGTCCGCTATGAAAAATGTTCTGGTCACCGTCCCCAGCTTTTCAGCACGCTGTGTTTCCGCCAGCAAGTTGCTAAGAGAGAATAATTTTAATCTTATTATTAAGAATAATGTGGAGCATCTGCTTAAATCAGAATCCACTGCATTACGAGAATCTATTTGCGCGGTCATCGCCGGAAAAGATGGTTATCAGGCGGACACGCTATCATTGCTGCCTGGTGTGAGAATAATATCGAGATTCGGGACGGGGATAGACAATATTGATCTTCGTGCGGCACAGCAATCCGGTATTGTTGTCAATAATGCGGTTGGGATTAATTCAAATGCGGTTGCGGAATTTATCATTGGACTTATCTTCGCGAGCATGAGAAATATCCCTGGCAGCTATCATGCGATGCAAAATGGCTACTGGGGTGAGTCGCATGGCTGTGAATTACAAGGGAAACGGATTGGCCTGGTTGGCTACGGTAATATAGGTAAAACTCTGGCGAAAAGGTTATCCGGTTTTGATGTTGAGCTTTTAGCTTTTGACAAACAACCCGACTATCAGGTTGCTGACAAAGCTGGAGTTCAGTTTGTATCAATTGAAGATATCTTTATGCAGTCGCATGTCATCATTGTTCTTTTGCCTTTTTCTTCTGAGCTGGAGAACTTCATTAGTCATAAATATTTGTCGATGATGCGCAATGGTGCTCTGATCATCAATGCCGCAAGGGGAAAGTTGCTGGATGAGGGCGCTTTACTTCAGGTGATTGAAGAACGAAATGTGTTTGCGGCGCTGGATGTGTTTAGCTCTGAACCGTTGGCGCAATTTAGCCCACTGCTACATGCCAAAAATATCATTACAACGCCGCATATCGCGGCCGCCACCGTTGAGTCATACCAGCAAACCGGGATACACGTTGCCCAGTCGATAATTGATTACTTCGCAGGAAGGGAGATAAAAAACGTGTTGTGAGTTCAGCGAACAAAGATTTTAAATACAAAAAAACCGCAATTTGTAGAACACATTGCGGTTTGTCAGCATTCTAATAAATTGGTTGCGGGGGCCACAGTCAAGAGGTTAATCCAATCTTTTGAAACTTAAGGTATTCACTGTTCCCGAACCCAAGCTATCTACCGAAATATACACTCATTATCTGATGTGAATCAACGAGTAGATCGAATGGCCTGTTCCTCTCTTTTTTTGTACACAGAGACTCCTTTAAAAAATGGCAAGGTCACATATCCCTTATTGGTACATAAATCCCCCGATGTTTACTGACTTTGTTCCACCTTCGTATCCAGTAAAATGACATAGCGATTCAACAACTGATTTAACCGGGTATCAATTTGCGTCAACAGCGTTGGCGAAACCTCTCCGGTCTGTTTTTGCTCTTCCAGTTGCCGAAGCAGTTCTTCCAGCGGCGGCTCCTTTAACGACTGCCGGATGCCGTACACCGCCGTTTTTAGTTCCGAACCGGTCAGATATCTCCCCTTACGTTCATCCAGTGCATCCAGCTGCGCCGACAGGCGCTGTAGCTGGCTCTGCGCCTGAGCATAGCCATTCAGTGCCTCAGCAGACAGGGCGCTCAGCTCCCGCTGTTTGCGCCACTGCGCGTTCAGCGCCCTGACCTGAGGATTATCCGGCCACAGGGCATCAAGCTGGCGTAGCTGGCGATATCCCTGCTCCAGTGGCCAGCGGGCAGGCAATTTGTTTAACTGCTCCAGTTGCATCTGACTTGCCGCAATTGTTCTGTCCTGAGCCAGCAGCGCCTTATCCTTTACATCCAGCTTTGCCAGTTCGCCGCTCTCCAGCGACAGCGGCAACGGCATGACAGACAGTTGTATTCGCTGGATTAGCGCGTCCGGCTGATTAAGCTGCGACCAGCCCCATAATCCTGTTCCGCCGAGACCGGCCATCACAACCATTCCGGCCATAAATATCGGCCATGTCCGCTGCCGGGAGATTTCAGGGGATGGAACGGGTGGACTGGCATCCTTATCGTTTTGCTGAACGGATCTGGTTGCAAAAACCGGCTGTGGACTTTCCTCTGACTTTTTCGGTTGATTCATTTCCCGGCGGGGTAATTCAGGGGGAGTGATAGTGGTTTCCGCTCCCTGAGGCGCCAGCCGTTCCAGACGCAGAGCCGCATTGCGAAACTGCCCGGACAATACGTCCAGCTTCGTCATATGCCACAGTTCACACTGTTGCAGCGTGGTTTCGATGGCGGAAAGATGCTGTACACAACGGTAGATCTGCGGCAGATCCTGATACTGAATATCCAGCGTTCTCAGTGCCTGCTGCATTTTTTCTGTGACCCAGCTGAGCAGTGATATTCTGGAATGTACCTGTACCGGCCAGAAGTCAGCCCAGCGCTGGAGCAGTATATCCAGTGAACCGAGTCCGTCTGCCATCCCTGCCAGCCCCTGCCGTCTGGTTATCGCCAGTACGTAACAGACCAGCGTCTGTAGTTCCACGCCATTTTGCCGGAACAGCGCGAGGCAGAGTTTTTCCACCTGACGCCAGTCCACATCCGGTCGGGCCGGGTGAGTCAGTTTACTCATTTCAGCCTGCAGTTCACCGGATTCCTTATAAGTACAGGGATCGCCGCCCATGACGAACTGGCTGATAAAATTCGCGTTACTTGCCATCAGTACGCCCGCTCCTGTTGTTTGAGATGACGCAGAACAATTCGTCCTTCCGGAGAAAATACGCCATCAAAGCGTATCCAGCCGGTATCGGGAAGCTGCGCGTGGATCAGGTAATTAAGATGCCCCGGACGGGGCTGGGGGAGTAATTCCACCTGTATCTGACTCAGGCGTGGTTCATAACGCAGCAGTGTTTCTTCAATCTGACGCATCAGGCCATGAATACCCGCAGCCATCCCCTGATGGATCAGACTGAGATCCGGCAGACCGTAATCCGGCAAATGCGCCAGCGTGCCTGCCCGGCAGTTGATAATGCGTTGCATATTGTCCATCACGGAAAGGATAAGCTGATCCCGCTCGCTGATCTGTTCCAGCGGTAACTCGCCGCTGAAACTGAACGTCAGCATTTCATATAAGGAAGGTGTCGACATCGGTTATTTATCCTTGAGAGGCAGCAGTCGCAGGTCGCTTCTCATCAGTTCAATCGAGCGCGGCTTGTCGGCCTCCAGTTCGTCCCTTTTGATCACCAGACGCCAGCTGTCGCTTTTTTCATCAGGGTGATAAAACTGCCCAATAATGGCGACAAACTGCGTCTCTTTATCCAGCGGCACATTCAGGGATGCCGTGCCTTCCGGTTTTACCCAGACGGTGTGTTTTGCCAGTACGTCCTTCTCCAGCGTCTTCTCTTCCTGCATAAACAGGGTGTCGTAATCCGCCTTGTCAAAATCTTCGCGGGTTTTCAGTTGCCAGACATGCACCATCGTGGAAAGCGGCGTATCTTCCGCATCCGTATTCAGGGCGCTGCGGGAGAAGAAATCGAGATGCAGTATTTTGATTTGTTTGTAGAAAACGGCTGAGGCCACGCTTTTCGATTCATCCACCACTTTCTGAATCAGCCCGCAGCCACTCAGAACAACCGTCAGCATCGCCATACAGAGCAACGCCGGACGTTTAAAACGAATAGGAAACATGAGTCATACTCTCCCTGTTACGAATGGAAAAAGCGGGTATTAATCCCTGATAACGCCCCAGACTGACCGTCACTGTTCCGGTCGCGGGCGCGGCAAAGGAGGCGCGAAGGATGCCGGTACGGCTAATCTGTACACGCTGTTTTCCCAGCCGGGCAGCAGGCAACAGGCTGACGGGCAGCGTCAGTTGCAGACGGGCCTGACAGCGCCAGCCCAGATAAACGCGCAGCAGCACCAGCAAATCGCTGTGCAGTTGCCCGTCGGGCAGCCAGCCACGTGCTTCTGCGGCATCTTCGGTATACAGTTTCAGCAGCAACTGGCTGTTGACGTCGGTACCGGTACGCCCCAGCAGCGTTCGCGTTTTCAGGCTGATGCGTGAATTTTTTGACAGACCCGCAGGGGCCGGGAGAATTACAGGCTGCGGATCGTGAGGCACCACCGTCGCTTTGGTCAGCGGGGCAAGCAGCCCTACCAGTGCCGTGACGCCTTCCGCCGTGCGCGTCGGCAGGCGCATCACGCTGAGCAGGGCCAGAAAACGGGATACCGGCGTGGCGATATGGTTCTCGCTGCCGGGAATACCCAGCCCGATGAGTCCCAGCAGACAACGGGAAATGTCATCCACGGCACCTGCTTCAAACGACGCCGGGTAGTTATATTTGCGCCAGATGCGGTAGTACTGAGTAATAAAGCGATGGTTAAAAATATCGAGAAACGCCATCACTGCGTCATGTCCGTCATGACGCTGGGTAATGTAGTCCAGATAGGCGGTTGGCAGCGGCGAATCCACGCCGTACAGGCCGAGAAAAGTGGTGCGCACCGTGGGGGGCGCGTCGGGATTGCCCACGTCACGTTCAACGTTTTTTAACTCGCTGACCGGAAAGCCCATACCTGGATGAGGACGAAAGCGCACCGCATCGGTGGCGGGGCTGTCGGTACTGCCCAGCGGCGCGTTCTGCTGGCTCTGTTCCAGCAACTGGCAAAAACGGTAAAAATTGATTCGCGCAATATCCGGGGCCAGCCGGTCGGTCAGCCCGGTTCGCGCTGGCTGTGATGCTCTGTCCATTGCAGGCACTTTCCTGTGGGTTGCAGAATTAAGGTCAGTTGAGTGAATAAGTGGATATCGGCATACAGTGCGAAAAAGCGGTGCAGCAGTTCACCAAACAGCGTGATATCACCTTCTCCGGCAAAGCCGTTACTGTCCAGCGTCACCTGAATATCCACGCCACGCAGCAGAAAGCCTCTTTCAAAACGCTGTATCAGGCTGTGCTGAACGTCGACAATCGCCTCCAGACGACGGCGGTTCATCTCGCTTTCGGTCCAGTCGTACAGTGCCAGCGTGCCGCGCAGAATTTCGGCGTTATCCATCATCGATAAAAAGTTAGAACCAAGGTGACTGAGCACCCGCCAGTGGAAGCGGTCACGCGCAGGGGGATAGCAGGGCTGCGTCGGAGCGCACAGGTTGCGCACCCGCAGGACGTTCTGTGAGGCATGAACTGGCGTATAGAGCAGCGTGCTCTGTAAAGCCTTACGGGGAAGCTGCCCGTTAGTACCGGTCAGGTTTAAAGAGAGCGTTTCATCCTCCAGCATCCGGTCAGTATCAAACGCATCGCCGCCCAGAATCAGCCAGGTGTCATGCAGGCCGGAAGGGCCGCGCTTTACCCGCGTGTGGTAATAGCGTTCCGGGGCATCGTGGCGCAGCATCCCGCCCCGGTGACGAAAGCTGGAGAAGGGGACATACGCCTGACTGCCGGTATGGCGCGAAGAAATAATGTTGTCGACGGAATAAATCTCGGTATGCCCGTCCTGAATGCGCATCGGGCGCAGCAGAAATTCGTTTTCCAGCGGCGAAAGGTGTAACGGATCGGCTTCGAGCGGGAAAAGGTTGATGACCGGCACGCAGTGCAGGCGGAGATTGTCGGTATTAAACGGCAAATCATGAGGCCAGTTTTCCGCCAGCACCACGTCAATCTCAAAGCCGGTTATCCTTTCCGGCCAGATGACGTTCTCCAGCCCGTTCAGCGCCACAAACATAAACTTCTCACGGAAGGTGAAATATTCCAGCAACAACTGGTAGCCGCTGAACGCCGACTCGCCTTTCGGCCACAGTCGGTCATCGTCATCAAAACCCATCGGGGAAAAGTGGGCGTCCAGCACACGGCGTTCCTGCCCCGGCAGACGCAGCCAGAACTGCTGGATGCCAAGCGTTAAAGCCCGGTGCAGCGCACAGGCCACCGGGCTGTCGGCATTGAGATAGAGCGGCAGGCGGGATAAATCGATCTGTGACCAGTCACCAACCAGCGGGCCGCATTCAAAGCGCAGACGGATAACCGAGCGTCCGTCCGGTTCATATTGCAATGACACGTCCGGCAACGCCAGCGGATGCAGCGTGATATCACGCGTGGCGCTGTAGACGCAGCGTGTTCTGCGTTCGCCGATGGGACGGGATAGCACCTGAAACTCTTTCAGCGTATCACTTTGCTTCATTTGCTGGTGATCCGTGGTCAGTTCGACCACGGAAAGCGACGGAATGGTGCGCAGGTAGTGCGGCCACAGCAGGCTGACCAGCCCCTCGGTCAGTTCGGGCAGGTCGTCGTCCAGCTTTTCGTGCAGTCGCCCCATTAAAAAAGCGAAGCCTTCGAACAGGCGCTCCACATAGGGATCGCGTGCGCCGGGTTTATCAAGATTGAGCATCGCGGCGCGGTCGGGGTAAGCCTGCGCAAATTCTTTCCCCGCTTCACGCAGGTAGCGCATTTCGGCTTCGTAGTAGCGTTGGGTCAGGTCGTCCATCGGAGGATTTATCTTCCTTTTATTGAAATTAATACCAACGAGTAGTGAGATTAGAATTTTTTATTTTAAGAATCCTAAGGACATATAGATGGATCATTTATTTCAAAAGAAAAATCGGACTCCATACTAGATGAGGATTTCTTCAATAAAGAGGAGATATGATATCCAGATAAAGTTTTAGAATTATTACCATCAGATATCAAAATGCTAAGTTCAGACACAATATTCACAGGGTTTTTATTAAAAACATCTGACTCTCTACCTGTGTAAATAAAGTATACAATTGGCTTTCGCTCTCCGACATCAAGATGGAAATTCTCTCTTACTTTACCATCATAATGTGTTGAATTATTAACTTTCGAAATACTAATAGATACTTTGCATGTATTTATCATGACAATGGAACAAGAATGGAATGGTTGAGATAAACATCCAGCACACAGTGTGCATAATAAAAAAGAGAATATTAATCTAATCATCAAATTTCACTTGATAGTATCAAAAAATCACAAATGATTAATAATGTCAATTTTTCAGTTGATTATGATATGAATCATACTATGGGCAAATATCCTGACTATCTATCATGTACTTTACAACCCCATGCTTCTTATCGTCTTTTGTTGAAATGTCCCTGGATAATTCAATTAGATCGTTTTTCCCAAATTTTTTTTCACGTCCTGATGATAAGATAACAAACGGATAATCAAAATTACCCGAGCTATCTTTATTTGCGGTGAATGCTTCTTCATATTGGAAACCATCATTGATGTTTTCAGTATAAAAATAAGACAAAACATCAATCCCATTAACAGGTAAGTAAATATGATGTTGCTTAATAACATTACCTCCAAAAACATACTCAGGAATAAACACATTAATATCTGAGGAACATACATTCCTAATCCTGACGACATTGGAATACTTCATTTGCGAAGTACATCCGGCAAGAAATATTAAAGCAATAACTACTCTAGTCATCAAATTTTATCCTGCTTAACCAGATCAATCCCTGAACATCTTCATCTGCTGCAACCAATCGAGTATACATGTCAGGACGATATTTTCCATATTTCATCACATCAATCTCTCCCTGAGCGGGCATAACATTCCCTGGTATTGTTTTTTGCATAAGAGTAGATGTTCCTTTATGAGTCCACGAATAATCAGGGCTAGAACCCTCTCCATATTCATCCAGTACTTTATGCCCCATTTCATGAGCACTATCCCATTTATATCTGTTATTAGCGTCAAGAAGCGCCTGTAATTCATCTTGAATATCCTTATAACTATCACCGTAGTTATAATATATTTTTTCAAATCCTGATAGACTAACGGATGCCTGAAAGTCAGGATCTAATGATGATATCAAAGAAAAAGTTCGCATGGATGGAGTAATATTTATCTCAGCCTTTACATTTACTTTAAAAACACCAATCGCTGTAACAATATTTTCACCAATCCCCCCGCCGCGACTTCCATTTCGAGACCAATAAAATTCAACTCCATTTTTGGTCAGGTTAACCAAGTCGTTATAAGGAACTGGGGATAACTTAGGATTACTTCCTTTTATCCCTCCATCACTAACTGCCAGTCGCCATATTATATCTACTGTTTTTTGTTTTCTGTCTACCTTTACATCGACCCATTTTTGTTCCTCTGGTGAATTATGAAGTGGATAATCAACTTTTATCATCATATCACCACATAAAGCAATCAGTCTTACAAGTAGTGATTTGCTTTTTAGCTTAGTTGTATCCAGTATGCCTTGATTACTGTAGCCATCCCATTGCCAGGCATGCTCTCCCTTATCACAATATTTACCGGTCTGCCGTTCACTATAAATCACTTCATTACCATCAAGCACTTCCAGAGAAAGCGCTTCAGCCTCATCGCCTTTATTTGTGATGGTAAAATCTATTTTTTCTGTATTCTTCGTACTACCACCGCTAATCATTTCTTTATAATCAGGTATATTCAGTGGCGTCAGTATCTTATTACCTGATAATTTAATTCTGTAATCCAGTTTTACATCATCAGAGGATGAATCAGAACCAGAAGTCAGATCCTTTTTCGCCGACTGCGCATGTTGTTCCGCTTCACTTTCCCCGTCATCCGTCTCATACGTATCATCCATCATTGACGCAATAAACCGTGCTTTACACGGGCAACTGCTCTGACTGTCCAGCGTCCCCGCCATCAGCCTGCCGTGAATATCTGTTTCAGGAACGCCGCCCACAATAATAAACATTCCCGGATATCTGCCGCAGGTGACCCGGTCCATATCCCGCGCCTGCGGGATACCCATGATCGTATGGTCGTCCGCCCCTTCAATAATTTTGCCGCCGCAGGTGGTCTTATCGCCCCTGACCAGAAAATAACCTCTTCCCATCGTCATCACTCCTTATGCTGCGTATCACACAGTACCGCCGCCCGCACCGGATTGATTGCCACCAGTGTACCCAGCAGGGCATCCATTTTTCGGTTCAGCAGGGCTTTATCCGCATAGCGGTGCGCCCGCAGACGCAGCAGTTTCAGTTGTCGGGCTTTTACCTCAAACAGCAGTTCCGGCTCCCACTGCGTCAGCGTTATTCCCTGTGCGGCAGTATCCAGTTCTTCCAGCAGCAGGAGCGCCATCTCGTTTTTACCGTACTGTTCCGCCACCCGTGCCATCAGCAGCCGCAATAACAGGCGCTGTCGTGCCGTGGTGATGCCTGGACGGGTCTGTATCCAGCCCAGTGCCGCTTCCACGCCCTGACTGTCTGCCATCTCCAGCGCTTCCGGCTCCAGCGCCAGTACGTCGTTTGTGGCGTCGTCTGTCGGCACAGCAGCTTTCCCCGCAAGCCATGCGCCGTCTTCCCGCATCATGACCTGCTGCGCTATCCAGTTGCGCGTCACCTCGTCGGCGAACGGTGTGCCGTCGTTCCATGCCAGATTTTCCAGCCCTGGCAGGCGTTCCAGCAGCAGCGCCAGATCCTGACGGATAACCGCAGTCCATCTGTCCCACGGAGCACCCGCCTTCGCCAGCGCCTGATGCAGATACCACTGGATATCCAGCCAGAAATGGCTGACACCGGTGCTGAACATCAGGTCGGCCTGCTCCAGCAGTTCCGTCCAGTTCTGCTGGGCATACAGCCGCTTAAGCTGGTTGCGTGATTCGGTGCGCGGCGGGGCCAGCCGGGTTTTGCCATCCACATCCGGCGGCAGTTCATGCACAGTGTCCCAGCGCAGGGTTTTCATCAGCCGGTGTGCTGAAAGCCAGCCCTGCGGCTGTTCGTTCAGATAACGGGCCAGCACTTTCGCCTGGTCGAGCAGGTCGCGCCCGGAAGTGATGGTCTGTACCTGTGGCGCATCCACCGGGGAAGACGGTGCAGGAACGCTGCTGCTGTTTTGTGGCACCACCGCGTTCATCCCACCCGACTGCGCCAGACGTGATTCCAGCGCGTTAATCAGCGGCATCAGGGAGGGGGAATGCTGGTCTTCGGGCCATGCAGTGAAGGAAACCGTCAGTTGATTAAGAGCGGCAACAATGTTCGCAAAATCCTCTTTTGCCACTTCCGGGTAGCGGGCAAGGCTGTCGAGCATTTTTTCACCTGCCAGCCACTCCAGCGCCATTTTTCGGCTTGCCGGACGCGAGGGCAGCAGTTGCGTACCGAAGCGTTCCACCAGCCCGGCTAACAGCGCCAGCCCCTCAGCCAGTCCGCGCTCACCGTCGCGGTGCAGTCGCGCCCAGATGTAGTAAGTGGCGATGCGCACGTCTTTTGCCTGCGTCAGCAGCAGGGATTCGGCAAGCTGGCAGATGAGGCCGGTATCCGCGCCGGAAAGTTTGTTCATTTCGTCGCGGATACGCAGGAAATCGTCGTGGTAGCCGGGGTCTTCCCCGACCGGCGTATCTGCCGTCACCGGCAGCAGCCACGTCTGCCACAGTGCCGCCTGTGTTCGCGCCACATCCAGTGCGTCCCGGTTGGCAAAACAGCTACGGGTCAGCTTTTGCAACAGTTCACTCATCGGCGTCTTCCCCATATTCTTCCGCATCCGTCATACTCCTGCCGGTCAGAAATACCTGCCCCGGCAAGCGGAAGTTTTTCAGTTCCAGCAGCGCCAGCGGCCCTTTGCCCTGTTCAACCCGCAGCAGGTAATTCAGCGGCAGGCCGTCCTGCGCTTTCCACACCACCTTAAAGGTGCTGCTGTCCACCGGCGTCACCTGCGCCTGTTCCAGCAGGCGAATAAGGCTCCAGCTTCCCCGGTAATCCGCCAGTATGCGTTCCATCGCCTGTGTGCTGGTCCAGCTCAGCGATACGCCGGGTTGCCACTGTTCGTCCGGCCAGTTAAAACGCTGCCAGCGTTCTTTCTGGTTGAAATATTCCAGTTCCTGCCCGTCAATCACCAGATGTGTTTTCATCACGTCACGGGCCGGTTTTGCCCGCAGTTCAAAATGTATTCCGGCATCGCCGCTGGCAAAGGCGGTATCGGCCACGTCGCGCAGGCGGTTCAGGGCGCGGATAAAGTCCGGGTTAACCGTCAGCCCCTGCGTGTTCATGGCGTCAGCCACCCAGTAGCGGCCTTCACGTTTCAGTACGCCGGAAAGGTTGTTGGCAATAAACTGGTTGATGCGCCCGTCATCGCGCAGGTACTGCGCCAGCAGGGGGAGGGATGCATCGTTTTGTGAGGCTTTGAACGGGTAGCGACCGGCGAAGTCCTGATCCCAGAGTCTGACAATCGCCCGCTGCCACTGGCGGTTCAGGCTGTCCGCCGCAGGCGTCAGCACCTGCCGCCACGACTGCTCTACCGGGCGAACGAACAGCGCCTGACCGAAGCCACTCCATTCCTCGCCCAGACTGGCGGCGATTAACCGTCCGTAGTCGCGGGTGTCTGTGAGGTCAACGGTTTTACCCTGTAAGACCGTCTGCGCCAGCTGTTGGGTCATCTCCTGCGGGTCGGGGGCGTTGGTCACCTGTTGCAGTTTGAGACGCACGCGGGTGACGCGGGTGAGGTAGGTCTGTAGACTCAGCTGGCTGTCGCCGCCTCCGGCCTTATCGCCCAGCAACCGCAGCAGCGGCGCGAAGGTTTTATCCAGCGGCCCGACAGGCACGTCGTCACCTTCACGGGATTGCTGCGGCGTTTTCTCCTTGCCGTTAAACAGTTCCTGTGCCGATTTCGCCAGCGAGTCTGACAGACCACGGTTTTCCCTGCCTGCCGCCGCCTGCCACGCGAGGGTGTCCGTCAGCGCAATCAGCGGCGACTGACGGGCATCGGCCATCAGTGTCAGCTGGTCGAGAATGCCGGAGAGTGAGTCTTCCTTTTTCCAGCGAATGCTGTTGAGAAACGCCAGCCAGCTTCCGGCGAAGTCGGTAAAGTAGCGAGAGGTGAGACGGTTACGCAGCGTATCCGGCGAGATATCCGCAGAGGTATCCTGCTGGCGGTCGCTGAGTACCCAGTCGATTTCCTCGCGCCGCGCCGTCACCACCTGCTCGATGGCTTCCCTGACCTGTCCTTCCCACGCCTGACGGGTGAACATCCCCGGCACCGTCTGTTCTGTACTGAAAAGAGATTCGGTGAGGGTATCCCCGGTCATGTCCGCCAGCGTCATATCGGCGTAGTTGCGGGACACCTGTTGCAGCACGTTCTGGTAGAGGGTGTTTTCGGCATTACGCACACCAATCTGGCGCAGCAGGATTTTACGTACCGCGCCGGTCAGTTCCGGCGGCGGCGCGGTTTTCCACTGCGGGTGTTCCGGCAGGTTCGCCATCCAGAAGGTCAGCAGCGACGGCAACACGCTCTGCCGCACGCCTTCCGGGATATTCTCGTAGCGCAGGCCGTCTGCCATCAGCGTGGTACTGAAAAAGGCAGCGTCGGCCTTTTCCGGGCGGGAAGTCATCAGCAATGCCTTAAGCTGCTTATAGCGTTGTTCACCGGTGGCGGTACGCTGAGGACTGTTGGGCGGCAGCGCGACAAAGGCGTTCAGTTGCTGTTGCAGATGGTCAACGGCCACGTCGCGCACCAGCCGGTTTGCCGCCTGCGCATAGCCGGGAAAGGCGGCAGCGAGCAGTTGCTGGTTACGTTCAAGGCCAAAACGCTGATACCACGGCGCACCCTCACGGATACGGTATTGCAGGCGCTCCAGTTCGCCCTGCAGGGTATGCAGTGCCACCAGTTGTTCTGCCAGCGGCAGGCGGGTATCGAGCGCACGCGCCGTCTGGATGCTGGTTTCCTGAACAAGCGCGCGGTTGGCGAAGAACGAGGTCGTCATTCCGGCCCCCCATATCACCAGCACGCAGACAGCGGACATCAGTGCGGTACGCAGCCACGGAAAACCCACCGTGCGCCCGCGCGCGTTATCACCCGTCACGCCCGCCCAGACCGGTGACGGCAGCCACGCATGAGGTGCGGCCTCCGGCACGGCGGCAAGCGGCGGGCTGAACATCAGGCCACGCAGGCGCAGGGAAGAAAATGCGCCGCCTGCCAGCAGCGGTTTCAGAACGCTTTGCCAGTGAGCGATACCCCGCTCTGCAAGGGTATGGGCCAGACGCAGCAGGAAATCATGGCGGTTATTGGTCAGCAGTTGCGACATGCCCTGTTCCGTCAGCGGCAGGGTTTGTGCTTCCAGCATTACAGCCAGTTGTTCCGGGGTACAGCGTTCCGGCAGCAGGCAGCCGACGCTTTGCAGGGGGCGTCCGGTCTGATAATCACCGTCGTCACAGACCTGCCACAAATAGAGTGGAGCCTGAAAACCGAGTCGCTTACCGCCGTTTATCAGTCCGCGCCAGCCTTTGTCGAGTTGTGCGGTCTGGCGGCTCTGTTCTTCTGTCAGCGGCCAGATGATGCCGTCCAGCGGACGGCTGCGGCGCAGTTTTTTTAAGGCGGTCAGTAGCGCGACATCAGGCTCCGCTGATGGCCTGCCGCCGTATATCAGCACCGTGTGGTCGCCCTCCAGCCAGTGTTGCCCGGTCAGCCCCGGCGCGATGGCCTCTGCCTCTTCAGGCTCGCCGGTCACCAGCAGCAGGCGGACTTTACGCCGCCAGAATGGGCCGTAGCGGTCGCGCAGGAAGGCGGCGAGTTCCACCATTGCCGGATGACGGCTGTCGGCTTTCTTTGTCGTCACCGCACGATAGTCATCTCCGGCGGCAAGCTGTCTGCGGAGTTCAAAGTTCTGCACGGCAGCGTGGCGGTTCAGCAGATGATAAACCCCCATGATAATCAGAAAGACCACGCCTGCGGCAATCACGCCAGCCATCCAGTACATTTGCTGTGAGCTACCCGGTTCAACGCCCAGCAATGCCGGTTTACGGTGAATAAACGTGCAAAGCGCAACCACAACAGCCACGGTCATGACGATGGCAGGCCCTGAAACCGAACGGGGCCGGAGACGGTTTAATCCCGGAACCACTATGATGCCTCCTGAGGGGAAACGAATGGCGACACCACGGTCGCCCATGAATAATGCCCGCCCTGAACGCCGCTGAGCGTCAGTTGGGGGTGTTGTGATTGTATTGCCGCCAGCGTTGCCACAGCGACGGACAGCCACGGCGCAGCCGGTCCGGAGCGCCCCAGAAAGGCATCCAGCTCGTACATCAGGGCTTCCTGAGCAAACGGCTGGTTCAGGCTTAACAACGCGGCACGCTGTTCCCTGTCCAGTTCGGCAGTCCACATACCGGATATGGCATCTGGCTGCACCGGCATCCAGTCCAGCGCCTGTGCAATGCCTGACGCCATCATCTCTGTATCTGTGATACGCTCAGGACGATGCAGCAGGGCCAGCGGCGTCAGCGCGGTTTGCGTCAGTCGGTTTGCCAGCAACAGCGCGGTGGCGGATTCTGCCGTCCGTTCCGGGTTCTTCGGTTCAAGTCGTACGGAAATCACCAGCAGTACGGCCTTTTCCTGAACAAAGTTGTCCAGCCAGTCGTCCACGGCGGCCAGCCCCGGTTCCGGGGCAGAAAACAGACGGGCTTCCGGGAGTCCGGCTTTTTGCCATTCGTCCTGCCAGATAGTTCTCACGGAGGCCCCTGAAAGCGGCGCATCAATTTCCAGTAGTACGTTGATATGAAAATCAGGGGGCAGCAGAAACAATTGCGGTCTGATATCAATAAAAAGACGGGAAATAATTTCGGATAAACGCCCGGTAACCGGTTTATTGGTTAATACAGGAATGACACTGCGACGCACGGTATCTTCTCCGCGCAAATCAGCGTAAGTATTCAACACCTGCTGACGCGCCAGAAATGCTGTTGTAGTTTCTGCAACGGAATCACCATTCAGCGCGGTTTGTACGGAAAAACTAAGTATCTGCAACGCCCGTCGTCCCCGTCGCGTTTCATGCAAAATCACCTCTTCCCGGCGCTTATTCCAGGCATCAGCCCGAATGTACTGCGTGATAAAAAACAGCCAGCGAACTGAAGCAACCAGCGACCAGATAAAGGCAGGCAAACCGCAGGCCAGCCCCCAGAAATGCGGGCCGTTTTTTGCCAGTTCATCGCTGGCGAATAATGAAGTCAGGAGCACGCCCACAGACAGCATCAGTAATAAGGCTGACAACCATTTAATGTGGGCTGGCGGTGCGGGATAGGGTTCAGCATCAGGAATAGTGTTAAGTCGGACAGGCATTGTAATAATCCATTATTCTGAAATATAAATGTAATGAATATCAGGATGTTTAAACTATGTAAGTAATTCACTACCAACTTAGGTACGCACTAATTAAAATACATCTTGCTTTTTATACAGAAATATCATTTAAAGCTTAATTTAAAACCATGTGAATTCTTAAATTCTTTCAGTATTGTTATTAATGTTTTTGAGAGGAATGTGTTTTATATTCCGTGCATACGTGTTTAATAAATATACCCACAAAAAATTAAGCTCACTGCATCGATGAATAAAGAGATTTAATTTTATCTCCATTAATGTTTATATTTACTTGATTTGTTCTTATTTGAAATATATTTTCACCCCCTCCTTCATAATGAAATCGATTCATGAGTTCCTGTAAAGGGCTCCACCTCCCACGATAAGTCTCACATAACTGCCACGACTTATAGATATACTTCCTAACAATGCCAGAAGTGTTTTTACACTGCTTATAGTGTCTTTCATCCACAATAGCAAAAAAAAGATCATAAATATGCTGCTCTAAGAACCAATTACTATTTACCAATGTGAACTCTACAGTTCCTATATCATATTGATGCTTCGCAGGGAGAAAAGCATAATAGTCATTTAAATTTACTGTGTATGAGAGTTTTTCTCCGGGTGATATTTCTATCCAGTCAGATTTTTTCATCCACAAATCAAATCGGCATGTAATTTTTCTTATATAATCTAACCGTATGTTATTTGTTACGATTAAAAAAGAACCACTGCACAAAGGAGAGTAAGGTGATTCATGGATGTTTGCTGGTAAATTCATCCGATGAACATAATATGAACTATTACTTTTATTATGTAACGTTACATTTGCTGTAATTAATGATTTATTATGTTTTAATTGAAGGTGTGCGTAAATGTCCTTTTGTTCTTGAATTCGCTTACTCTCATTTAAGCTAATTTTATAGTATTGCCCCACATAATAAATCGTTTCAAATGGGTCGAATTCGTTATAATAAGTATAATCAGATAAGGATGCCAATGGGTATATGACTGGTTTTTTATCATGCCATAATAGCTTACCATAACCATAATGTACATCCGCATTGAATGAGAAATTATCATATGCATATAATTTATTCTTGTACATAAGAAATAAAAATAAAAATAAAAAACGCGATGTATTTGTTAAGAACATAGATGCACTCACTTATGTCAAGCTTAACGATAAATTTATAATTACATATAATAAACGATAAGATTAGCAAATGGATATGAGTAATTAATCTATTTCAAAATAACGTTCAATATTATATGCATTTTCAAAGAGTGTCATATCCTTATTTTTTATTAATTTATCAGCAAAGATGTCATACTCTTTCGCATTCTGGAGCTCTTTATCAACAGGCATATCCTCTGATTGCATACCGCCATACATACCTTTGGGGCCATATCTGACTAAATGTGTTAATTCATGGCAAAGTGATGAAACTTTAGAATCCTTTCCTGTCATTGGTTTACATACAAACCGCTGGCCTATTCTTATTGTCACTACATCTACATATTTGTCTGGAGAAACACCTATAATATGATCAGGGGTGACGTTAGCAGTATAAGCATCATTGTCCGTAGAATTTACAAAATTGCCACACTTCCACTTAGTAACATCTTTATCATAGTAATTATCATTGCTATCAAGATATTTATCTATAAAAGTAACTTCTTTGCACTCCCCTTTATCAGCAGATAATTTATCACATATAAATTTCATTCTGTCCACGGCTTCTTGAATAACTGCTCGCGCACTTTTTGTTTCTTTTGTTACTTCTCCGTTCAGTTTAAATTTTATGGTTATTATTTTTTCAGATGGCACGCCAAATATTCTCCTGAATTCATCTTCTGCTTCATCACTCCAGTGCGTTAATGTTTTTACCCTTTTATCAATTACCTTTTTTTGTTCCTCTAGAGACTCCTTCATCATTTTCTTGAATTGATTCGTAACTTGAAATTCCTGTATGCATTGTTCAGTTTTCTGATTTTCACCACTTGAACTACCTCTATCATTACTCATGCACGCCTCCCAATATCATGTCTATATTTTGATTCAATAATCTGACATCAATTGTTTGTTTGGAATCAGTATTAAAATTTTCTGTATACCCATTCTCATCAGTAATACCTTCTTTTTGAGTGCCATCAGAAAAACATGCAATATATTTTGTGTTGGCATAAGGTAGACCATCATCATCAGTAAAAAGGAACTTAGCATTAAATTCCCCGCTCTCAATCACTGGAAACGCCATCAACTCCGGTGTCAGCTTCGCCTTCGGCTTACGCCCATAATATC